>Ga0070734_10001350_pt1 | contig 36602 bp, 30 predicted proteins | sample Coa_R1_8_FD_66444 | JGI IMG/M metagenome (GOLD analysis project Ga0070734, IMG submission 66444) | Surface soil microbial communities from Centralia Pennsylvania, which are recovering from an underground coalmine fire - Coalmine... | ecosystem: Environmental > Terrestrial > Soil > Unclassified ...
TTTGCAGCGTTTTTGGGTGGATCTTTAACAATGCGGCAGCTTCTTCACTGTCGAGCAACGGCTCAAACCCACCTTCCCGCAAAGTTGAGGGCGACTCTTGATAGGCGCCGGCGTGGCTGGGACTGCCTTGGTTAACACCGTGACCTGTATTCGACCGTCTCATTTAGATACCTCGTCTTCCCTTTGCCGCAAGGGTCGATTTTCGGCGGCCTCACTCAAAGAAGAGTCTCGTTAAGCGAAAGACACCGGAGACACCCAAACAGCTTCATCGTTGAGACGCGGGAGAAGTTCCTAGAGATTCGATAGTCATTCATCAATCAGAAAATCCGTGGAAAAGAATGACTTTGATTACTCGACGCCGGTGATTGCACGGCCTAAAGAAGGGTGGGTGTTGCGAGACCCCAGATCCGCCGAACGCGTTACGGAGAAAACACCCCTTCGCAGCCTGGCGCACGTAAGTTTCGAAATCGGCGGTTCGAAACCAGAGACGGTCCTGTTGAGCATAGACAAACCTGTTGTCCGCGAGCTGTACCAGCGCCTCAAGTAGGACGGATCCACCCCTGGCTTGAATGAGTAGAGATATTGAATGTCAGGGAGCTTGGACGTGCGAAGAAAGGAAAGCACATCCCTGCCTTTCCGACGGCTTTGCTCGTAAGCGGCAATTTGTGGAAGCAGAGACATGGCATTTAGGTAAGGTTCTCTTGGGCTGGATCGTCGGCATTGCCAGTGGCGATTGACCGGACGATGCAGCTTCAGCGGCGATAGCTTCGGTTTCGGGTGCGGTTTGTGTTTGGTTCCTGCTTTGGTCTGGTGAACCTCCGGCGCCACTCGCCTTGAATGGCAGACCCTGCCCCCGTGACGGGAATTCTTCTCCAAATGCTGTCGGCTCATTTGTCGGCCTGGTTGTGTTCGTGTTTAAAGAGTATTTTTGAATCTGCCAGATCAGAATGGAAACTACGAGCCAGACAAGGGGGGCGAGTCGGCTGGAGCGGCCAACTGACCAACGAGTGGTTGCGGTTAAACGAGCCGTTCTGTAATGATCAGAGAGACTCGGAAGCCAAAATGGCCAACAAAGTTACGAGCGACACCTCTTCAGAAGAAATACGGCTAAGAATTGTAGCGAAGCTCAAGAATCCGAATGTGGGCAAGGTGATATCTGTAACGCTAAAAGACGGTCCGCAGAGCTACATGTACGGAACCCTTTTTGAGATCATCAACCCTTCTGACCGTTCGCATCATCACTGGTGTTTGAAGATTGATTCCTGCAGTCGCACTCGCCGTGACGGTTGGAAGTTCAAGCCGGAAAAGTCTGTGAGCATAGACGATGACGCTTCTTTAGACGCTCTGGCAAATGTCATCAAGGTAACACTTGGCGGCCAGCTAAGCGATGCTTCAGGTAATTTTCATCTGGTCCCGGCTGCGCAAATTCAGAATGTTCGAGGGCTTCTCCGGTTTGCCCGAGAAGCAGACGGGGCCAAGCGGATACAATTTGTTCAAGCGCTTCTTCAACAGCTCGATGTCAAGTCCATCGAAGCCTCGGAATGGCTGAAAGTCTTTGAGACTGGCGGGGAGAGTGTCCGGCAAACGGTTGCAGTAACGGCCCGACTCGTTGAGTACAAGCGAATCCGGCGAGAACTTGCCGGCATGATAGCAGATGGTGCCCGTGAACCAGATCTGCAAGCATTGCTTGCTGCGAATCCATGGCTGTTCGGAAGTGAATATAGTGAACTGCTAACACGGCGATCTTGGACTCGCGATGATCGGCTGGATTTCATGCTCCGACGAACCACCGACGACTACCTTGAAGTTATTGAGATTAAGACGCCATTCCTCGAGCCGCTTCTGAGATATGATGCGTCCCACGATAGCTATGCGCCGGCGAGTACCTTATCACTGGCGCTTGGCCAGGTCATTCGATATGTCGAAGAGATCGAACGCAACAGAGACTTTATCCTCGCAAAAGACGGCCTGGACACGCTCAAAATAAGAGCACGGCTGATAATTGGACGCGATGGTGATCCTGCCATGATGGCTGCTCTAAGGAACCTCAATGGCCACCTGCATCGCGTTGAAATAATCACATTCGACCAGCTTCTCCGCATTGCAGACCGAGTCTTATCTGTGTTTGCCGGGTCACTGCAGAACGACAGAAAGTGATTTTGAAATTGGAAGAAATGTCCTCAACCAACAGCCTTATCGGAACGTCGATCTTATGAAACTGACTTTGAATGAATCCCAGTATTTGGAAGCCCTTGATATTGCCAAGAAGAGACAAGCGGGGGCCCTGAAGAAGCAACGCCCTTCAGCTCATGGGTATAACGAGAATGACCCTTTGAAGGTGCACATTCAAGGCACGGTTGCAGAATTGGGAATAAGCCTTATTACCGGCCAACAATGGCACGCTTATCTGGAAGTACTGACTGGAGGGACAGGGAAGCCTCCTGACGTTGGTGAAAAGTTGCAAGTACGATCGACGGAATACTCGACAGGGCACTTGATCGCACATCCGTCCGATAGTGATGAAGATATATTTGTCCTTGTGATCGTGCGAGGAAGGGATCTTATAGTAAAGGGCTGGTTACCTGGTCACGAAGCGAAACAGCAAAAATATTGGGGTGACAAATTCAAAAATGGGCGTCCAGCTTATTTCGTTCCGCAGACTGATCTTCGTCCGTGCAAAGCGCTTGTCGAACAATTTCCCGGTGCCCCTTTCGTCGCGATTCTTAGTTCTTAGTATGTTATGAGGCCCTTGCAGCGATACCCTCGATTTTCTCGAACAATGCAGCGGCGAGCGGAGCGAGTGCTGTCGTCGACCGAGGATCACGTCAAAACCCAAAGATCTCAGGGTTGAGGTTTTCAACGTGACAGATCGCTGACGGACTTGGCGTTCGCCTCTTTCTACGCCCACCATTCACAATGGCAGCTAGGACGAAATTGCAATCAGTAAATCGAATGCTCACAATTCAAAAAAGGGCGCTCGGAACGATTCGGCAGGCGCTAGCTGTCAATAAATTCTTATCCGCCAACCATTACGCAGAATGGCGTGGTAAAAAGGTGGTGACGGATTTTGTCAACACGAGCAATATCTGGCACAATAGCTCCGTGATATCAGCATCTACGTGGTCGTCCGCTACTGCCATTCGTACCCGACGTGAGCAAGCCGGATTATCTCAGGCTGAATTGGCGAAATCTCTGAGTGTTTCCAAATCGCTTCTTAGCCATATTGAGGCGGGCAAGCGCCTTCCTTCGGAGGAGCAGATCATTCTTTTGGCGAAGTTACTTCGGATACCGGCCGATCTCTTAGCCCTCGGTCCCGGACGTCTCCCAGATGATGTTCGCAGCGCCCTCTCCGAGAATGCAGGCGAAGTCGTTGCGGCTGTAAGACAACACACAGAATCTCAAGCAGTAAATTACCCACGCGTACCTTCGACCGTGCCTCTGCCAAAAACGAGCCCCCCCCCATCAAAGTCAAAGGCACTCGCTGAACGCATCAATGTTCAGAAAACCTCTACGTCTTACCGCGCACACAGCTACCACACCAAAGTACCGCCGGAGGCAATCTCCCCTTTCATTCGCGCGTTTACACGGCCGGGAGAAATTGTATTCGATCCATTCTGTGGGTCGGGAATGACTGGAGTCGCTGCACTCATGGAAAACCGGAGCGCGCTCCTTTCGGATCTTTCGCCTGCTGCAGTGCACATTGCACGTAATTACACAACACCCTGCGATCTGCAGGAATTTGCCGCCGCGCTTGCACGAGTCGAAGAAAGAGTATTCCCTACAATCGATTGGCTGTATCGCCCGCTTGGCACCGATCGGCTTGTCGAATACACGACGTGGAGCGATATTTATTGTTGTCCGCAGTGTCGGGGCCGTATTCTCTATTGGGATGTAGTTCAGCGTGACGGAACGGCGGCAGATGGAGTTGCCTGTCCCCACTGTGCTGTCGTTTCTCCAAAAGCAGATCTCGAGTGGTTGGGTGAGGAACCCGTCCAGAGCCACACTTCGCAGGGCAGCGTGCGGATCGACTCCCACGCGCCTACTCGCGAAGAACGCGCTCTTATCGAGGACGCAGCCAAGGCCCCGATCCCGTACTGGACACCGAGCGTTCCGTTTGGCCAGGTACGCGAGATGTGGCGGGCGGCTCATCGCGCTATGCGAATTAATTCCGCGACTGATTTCTTTACCCGCCGAAATCTGCATGCGCTCGCGGCGTTGCGACATGTCATCGTCGGTCAAGCCGAAGGACGCATCCGCGAGGCCTTGCTGTTTGCTTTCACTGCGGCCGTAAATCGCGCGTCTCGGCGCTACCAATGGAATGCCAAAAGACCTACCAACGTTATGACGGGCACGCTGTACATTTCATCTCTTCGGTACGAGTGGAATGTGTGGAGTCTTTTCCGGCGCAAGGCTGCTGATGTTTTGCGTTATTACCGTACCTTTCCCGCGACCGCCGCTAAGGTTGAGGTCTTCCAGCACTCAGCCGCCGACTTGGGCTGTTTACCTGATGGATCAGTAGACTGCATATTCATGGACCCGCCTTTCGGAGCAAATATTTTCTACGCCGATTCTTCTTTGCTTTGGGAAGCATGGCTCGGAGAGCTAACCGATGAAGCGGCAGAAATCGTCATTAACAAGCATCGAAAACCCGCATTAGGTGGCAAAACCATTGATAGCTATGGCGATCTGATGGGACAAGCATTTTCGCATGCCGCAAGAATCTTGAAGCCGCGCGGTCGCGCGATCCTTGCCTTTTCGAACTCAGACGACCAAGTTTGGGAGACCGTCCAAAAGGCCTTGAAATCTGCTGGGTTTGATACCGCCAGTGTACATCTTCTTAACAAGGGCCAGCCATCGATTAAGGGAGTTAAAGGCGTGACGGGCAAGGAAAACGTTACAACCTTTGACTTGCTTCTTTGTTTGAAACATCGTGCGCAGGTGGCCGCTACTGTGGTCAGTAATCCTCCGCCCGCCAGTTTGATAGACCAAGTTATTCATGATGCTCTCCTCACGGGCCGTTGCCAAAATGACGAGATTTACTCAGCGGTCGTCCGTGCCGCTCTCGAAGCAAGCTATTCTGTTTCAGGGATCACAATGCCCATGATTGCTAAGCGGTGTCGTGAACTCGGCGCGACGGAGCGGCAGGGTCGCTGGGTGCTTGGCCCAGCACCTTCGCTGGACGCAACCCCGCGGGACTTTGTAGCCGGATATCTTACTGCCGCTGATGCACTGCCACTCAGTCAGGGCAGCCCAACTGTCAATAAGCCCCTCGCGAAGCTACATGTAGCCGGAGGAAGAAATAGTACATTTTACTTGGCTCATAGTTATCACACGAAGATTCCGCCAGAGGCGATTACGCCGTTCATTGAGCATTACACTAAGCCCGGCGATGTAGTGCTCGACCCTTTCTGCGGTTCCGGTATGACCGGTGTGGCTGCCGCGCTTGCTGGACGACGCGCAATCCTGAACGATCTCTCGCCTGCTGCTATTCACCTTGCTTGGAACCACACGCGCCCTTGTGACCCTGATGCCCTGTCCGCTGGCTTCGCAGCCATCGATGCACAACTGGCAGAAGAATTTCGTACTCTCTATAGAACTTGTGGTCCAGATGGCAAAGATGCACTCATTCACTGGACATTGTGGAGCACGCAACATGACTGTCCAGAGTGCCAAGGGCGATTTGTCCTTTGGGAGACAATGGATCGAACCACGGGTAGACTCGGCAGAACGATAGACTGTCCCCGCTGCAAGAAAAACATTCGGCGTGCGGACCTTAAGACAATTGATTCCGTGCCGGCATGGGTCGCCTACGAAACTGTTGAAGGCAAGCGTCTCGAGAAAGCAGCTTCTCCCCAAGATATCGAGCGAGCACTAACGCCATATCACCATGAGGCTGAGGTATGGCATCCGCGGAATCCTATAGGTGCGGATCGCGAAATGTACATTCGATGCGCTCTGCAGCTTCGTGGCATCGGATCAACCGCAGATTTTTATACTCCTCGAAATCTTCGGGCTCTCGCACTTTTGTGGCAGGAAATCATGCGCATAGCGGATGATAGAGTTCGCCGTGCACTCGCTTTTGCCTTCACCAATACTGCATGGCACGGTACTCGCATGCGCAGATTCAACGCCAGAGGCGGCCAGCGCCCGCTCACCGGTACGCTTTACATCCCGCAGCTTTCTTCGGAAGCTAACGTTCTTGAGGTATTTCGACACAAAATTGAGCAACTAAAGCGCTACTACCGCGTCTTTCATCTCCACGGGGTTCAGCCACCGGCGATTGGCCTCTGCAGCGCTACTAAACTATCCGACATTCCCGATCGCTCCATCGATTATGTGTTTACCGATCCCCCGTTCGGGTCGAACATTTTTTATGCTGATTGCAATCTGATATGGGAGTCTTGGCTAGGCCGTCTGACCGATATGACAAGCGAGGCTGTCGTCAACCGATCGCTCGGTGTGGAAAAGGGGGGGAAGTCTTTAAAGACCTATGCTGTCCTGATCAGCGGCGCAATGCAAGAAATTGCTCGAGTACTTAAGCCGGGAGGTTGGGCAACGGTAGTCTTTCACAATACAGATGGCGCGGTATGGCAGGCTATTCGCAACGCTGCCAAACAGGCAGGCTTTCATTTTCATGAAGCTGCATCGCTGGATCGTCGTCAGCAGAGCCACAAAGGCTACAAGGGACGTTCAGGCGTTGAGGATGTAGCACACTTTGATGTTGTGTTTAATCTCCGTAAACCACTTGTTTTGCCAAAACGCTCGCAGCGCGTTGGATGCCAGCGCAACGCTAGCTTTAATCTTCGCAAACTCGTGGCTGAGATTATGAAGGATAAAAAACTCATGAAGAACGGCCTTCAGGGAGTACACGCCGAGGTAATGCGGCGCATCGCTTCCGCTGGCAGCGATGTGTCGGTCGATTACTCCGATGTCCGAAGTATTTGGGAACCCTTGGTCAAGCAACAGTATCGTGCGATTCCTGGTGAATGAGCAACTTATGGAGTACAGACCGCAAAGCCGAAGCCGGATCGACGTCGGATGGGCGCAAAGGCACAGCGCCCACACCATCAGATTGGGACATTGTGTCAGGAGATTTGTGCCTCTTTCCGGTTCGGTCAAAAAACACGAACTCGGTTCCTGGATAGACCGCAAAGGCGGCCTGCAAGTTCGTAATGGCGTCACGGTAGGTATGCATCTTGTATAGGTCGGCGCGCTTGTAGGTCGCAGATTCATCGTCGGCGCCGGCCTCTCCTGACTCAAAGTAGTCAAGGCGGTATTTGGCATCGAAGGCGTAGCGCACGCTGCCACATTCGACAATGACGTCAGGCCGGAGGGGAGTCGTGTAAGCGTTACCCTTAGTGCGCGTGAAGGTAGGGTTGAATCGTACCCGAATACCTGATCCGACTGTAGAGGAGAGACCTACGACCAAGCTTTCTCCCAATTCATCCCTGTGGATTTCAGGTCGCTTTGAGGTAGTCATTCCAGTGACAACACAGGTGGCTTCGAGCACCTTCAGGAATACCCAATACTCGTAGAGCATCGCCATGTCCCGTCCCTCAAGGAGTTTGGCCGTCTCCAGGGCTGTGAGAGGCAATGATACGTGCCGAGTCAGATCTCCCCAGAAACTGAAGACATCTCGGTAGCCGTCCGATTTGGCCAGCGCTTGGCTCGGCGCGTTAAAGCCAGAAAGCTGTCCCACTTCAGCGAGAAAAGACGTGGACTGGTCCAGAAGGCCAAGCATCGTTCGACAGTCCGCCCGAAGACTGTCATGCAACTTAGGATGGTCAATGAATCGGTAAATCAATGCTAGGCATTCTCCCAGCACATGCTTCACAAATCGGTTTTCGGGTGTATCAAACGATAGCCAACTGCGCGGGGCAGCCACCTTCATCGGAAAATGAGGCTGGGGTGGCACTCCGAAAGTTAGACTCCGTGCAAGCTGATTGCCCGCAAGAGATGATCCGGCGGGAACGAGCCGGTCCAGGCGCGTAAAAATCGAATTTACAGCGCGATGGTCGAGTCGGCGCACTCGGTCCGGACTAACCACTGGTCTTTCCGGCTCAAACCGTCTGGTCGGGTTACGCTCGATTGCAGAGAGCCAATCCTGAAAACGTTGGCCGGTTCGCTCGAATAACATGACATGCCGGAGAAATTGAAGTTGATGGTACGGGACCGGCGAGTGGTTGGCCAAATTCGCTACAGCGGCAAACGCCGTTGGGGCGCGCCAACCAAACACAAGGCTGGCGGCGAGATCGGATATCTCTTGCAGTATTTTCGATATACCGCCCTCTCCAATCTTTTTGGAAATTACTTCGATTCCTACACCAGCCAATTCTGCATGGCCGATGAAGTTCCTGAAGGCGAGAACTACTATGTTCGGTGCCAGCAATTCGCCATTCAAATCGGCGAGTCGCCGAATTACAGCAGGATTGCAGGCTTTGGGAAACGACAGAATATACTCGGTTCGTTCATCAAGGGTAATCGTTGTTCCGACCGAAACCGGAACCAGTTCTCCCTCCTCCCTGCGTCGTCGATAAGAAAATGCCGTCGTCATTTGAAGAAAGAGACGAAACCAAAGTCACGCAAAGCATTCAACATCTCCACGGCGCGACGATATGCCTTCGGAAGGGCGGCAGTGGCCGCAGGATCTAAATCCTCAAGGCTTGCGTCATTCGAAGTCAGAGTAAGGTCTCGCAGATAGACACAGAGTTTTGCAAGGGGTTTCTCCAACTTGGCTCGATTGCCGGATAGCCGGGGCAGCACCTTCTGCAGAATAGCCACATCGAGAGCCCGCAGCCAAGCAGTATCGGCTTCGTTCGAAGGGAGCATCCCATTGTAAAGATTCATGAACAAGGCCATTTCATTGGCAGCGCGGTAACCGAGATGAAGCCGTGCTACTTCTAGAATTCCATTGAGGGCCACGATATGCCTGTGCGCTGCCTCTGGGAGGAGCGCGTAGTCTTTCGCCGTGGACAACCTGAACGGTGGCAGTGTGTCGGGCAAATGATAGTCACCAACTGATACGGTGCTTCCTTGATTGCGAAGGCGCTCGAGGCTCACCTCGTCGAACTCCAGAACCATCGCGCGATCCAGCACTTTTGGACTAAATCCGTGGGTTGTCTCGTCAACATTGACAGTCCCTGTGACAACGAGATTTATCGGCAAGGGCAGAGATGATGGAACTACAACATCCTCAGCCATGCCGTCCGCCCGATGAAGGACTGTCTTCAACTTCGTGCCGACTCGATGGAGCGGCACCAGTTGTTGTTTGACAGAACCGTCAGGGAGATATCGCCGGCTTTCTGTGCAGGCCAGCCAATCGGAAAAATAGTGTTCAACTCGGGCTAGGTTCATTTCGTCAAGAAGCATGAAATGCCTAGCCGCAGAGGCTTTGTCGCTGGCGGTTTCTAATGTTGCGTGGGCACGTAATATGAGATCGAGAGCCTGGGTCGATTCGTATTGGCCGGTGATCGGATTTACGAAGCCGAGGATGGCTTGGTTGTCGATCCAATCCGGGCGGACCGCGACCATGGCGAACCGTGTCGGATCATGCTCACCACGAGATTGCACAAAGACAAAAGAATCACCTGCCGTTGGAGTCATCACGGCATGGTTTTGTCCTGCAGTCGTGCTGTAGAACTCGGCAACGAGTCCCGCGAGCTTCGACTTGCCGGTACCGCTTACGCCTGCCAATATTACGAGCGGCTTCGTAAGTATGGCGGCGAGGTAACGAGCGATAAGATCAGCATCGAATGGAAAACCTTGATCCCGGCAGTAATCAACTACCGTTGAACCAAGGGATTGTGGGGTCGCTGCTTTCGCTTCGACCGTAAACATATTGCCTCCGAGGAGAGATTCGTGATTTGCGAGATAGGTCGGCAGCATTGCCGGACTGAGCGTGACGATATCAGCATGTCCGAAAGCCGCGTTCTTCGTAAGATGATGAATGCCCTCGTCATGGCCGGCCTTAATGTCAGCTTCTTTCACCTGCACGGAGGGCGACCCTCCCGAACCCGTGGCCTGCTTTTTTTGTGTCCAATTGGTTAGCCAGCGGCGGTCATAGGCAACGATGGCGTCACGATCTCGAGAATAGCCGATCAGCAGGTCTGTGGCACCTGCCGAGTCAAGATCCGCAGAAATTGCAGGACCGTTGGTTATCTGGATGCGGAACTCGTCGGCAGCCCGAACTTCAGAGCCACCCCCGCCGTGCGTAATATCGAAAGCCCAGAGTCGATATCGGTAGATATGCCCATCGGCGTGCCACTCGACACGCAAGGGATTGCTTACCACTGAGGGCTCTTGAATGCAGGTGAAGCCTGCTTCAACGAAGCCCCTCATCATTTGCCTGTGGTCGTTCAGCGATAGCATGGCCGTCGCTTATATTAGACCACTATTGACCTCCGTAGCTTGGAACCCCAGCTTTTCGCCATACCTCCGAACCCCGGAGGACAACACTATGCTCGTGTCACAAGCAACCGGCCGTCCAAATTAGCGCGGGTATGCCGTCAGTTGCCGGCAGGTTGCAGCAGTTGAGCAAACACGGTTGGATGGAGATCCCACGGGCGTTGCTGGTTGGCAAAGCCAGCGTGAAGCGGCTGGGTGCTTTGGGCACTCCTAGATGTTTCCGCTTGCCCTCGCTAGCGGCTAGCCCTGAGTGATTTCGTTCAGACTATACGTGCGTCCCATCTCGCAGAACAGCATGGGCGGTGAATTGCCTTTACGCGCTAAACCTGCGGCCGTGACGCTCAGCTTTTGTGGTCTCGCACCGCCTGTTCAAATTCGCTGCACGAAAATAACTGCAACAAATCGCCGAAAATACTGCATATTCGTGTCACGGCAGTCGTCCTCCTTTCGGTTCACGTCTCCTCAACGCAAACCTTAGCAGAGTCGGCTGCCCTTTCTCTCAAAACTCAATTTGGACGAGAGTGGTTGCAAGCTTAAGGTGTGGGTACCGCGCACAGCAAAAAGACTTCTCTGAATCGCTTCTCGAATCGATTGGCCTCGGGTGTACCTTGCTTCCATGAAGCTGCTTGCTGAAAGAATTTCTCGATCGCGTTCAGGAAATCCGTAACCAAATCTCGCGGAACAACACCGAGCGAATTCGATGCAGCCATTGGGGTGCGCTCGAATAAGTAACTAGGCGCACCATCTTCGCGATGTCGCAAGCCGCCCCATTCAATGGCAAAGCTGTGCGCCAAACCACATCGGAAAAACTTATACAGATGCTGTGCTGGTGTCGTGACCGCAACGGGCGGATTCCCGCGTGGGCGTGGGTCGTCAAGTGTCAGTCGTGATGTTGTGAACTCTGCGCTAAAATATTTTTCGACGAAGCCGGAAAAACGCTCCATCCCAGTTCCGTCAAACTCAAAGTCCGCAAATGCTTCTACTGCGGCGCAAAGAAGGTTCGTGACGCAAAGCCAAACATAACAATCAGAACTATCCAAGCCAACCAACTTCTTGAATGGTGTGAGAAACACCAATTCATATCGATGCTTCAGCCACTGCAAATGGCCTATATAGCTCAACTGTGGCAGATCGCCGGCATCAAAGCCGGCGAAGCCAGTGAAGCTTCGTCCTTCAATTTCGATCATTGTGTTTAGCCCCTTTTCCTTTATACAAGATCAGGCGCCTCGCATCCGGCACATAGGTCAAGCTCCAAAGACCGTTTTTACCTCTCGCCAAGCTGAGAGCGAATCAGCCTTCGGCTGATCGAAGATAACTGCGGTTGGCGCTCGCCACTTGGCAAAATACATCCTGTCGTCTTAGCAATCCGGCAAACAACGCGCAGACCGCCGGACGTTTCACGCGACGGACTGCACGCTCAAATCCCAGAGAATTATGTGTGCCTTCCATATTCCTGCCAAAACCGCGCGAAGCCACCGCCGTGAAAGTGATGGGGTTCCGGGTAACTGATTGAAACTACGCGATACGGATGGCCTTCCAAAACCGCGTAAAGACACTCTACGGACGGACAACTGGACCATAATTGGACCAATCGCCGATGCCGCGCGGGTGAAGAATCATGCGGATCGCAGCGCCGGGCGGAGAATTGGAGCTCTCATAGTGGCACAGCGGAGTGGCCGATGGGCGAACTTCTTGAGGGTGCCGCGAACTGCTTTCTCACTTTGCGAGTGGTTCCCGGTCACGCATATAGAACTGCGGTCCAGTCTTCCGCTTCTTTGAGTCTGCCTTCAAGATAGGCTCCGCAGGTTGTATCGAGACTTGGGTTCAGCAACTCCCAATGGTGCCGCCGCCAGGACTCAGCTTCCGTGAACGAACTAAGATCGCCCAAGGCCTTTTCCGCCAGATCTGGATCGATTGGATTAAATTGGCGATCAAGCACTGCAATCAAATTACCTCCGTAGAATATGCAGGCGAGGAGTTGATGATTAACCAACAATAGTTCTACAGCGGTGTCGCTCCCATGTGCTTCGAGCTTCGATTGCTCTGGATGGACCGGGAATCCGTCCTTCAGTCCAGGGCCTTGTATTCTCACCCCATCGATCATAGCCAAAAAGGTTGCATTTGATACATTAAGTGTCACTGTATCGGCGATCATCGTTGCAACCCGCAAAATATGCCGATGTTGCGTGGTTTTCGGCGCTCTCCAGTAGAGCTCCGTTGCGCCTGCCTGCGCGTTGAAAAGCGACAATTGTTCGAGCCGAGCCCGGCTGTAATGGAGGAAGTCGCACTGCGTAGTCTCACCGGTCGCGAGCGCCGCTGCATATTGATCGAACATCATCGAGATGGTTGGTTGCCGCAGTTCGACAATTCTCTTACGGAGATATTCGGCGATATCAGACAGCGTAGCGCTAGGCGCGCCCATTGTTATGCTCCAAGAGGCACCGGCGATCATCGTCGCAAACACCCAGTCGTCAAAAAAGAATGAACACAAAAATCCGAGCGTAACGTCGAGATCGTTACTCGCTGCAGCCGAGTGTCTGTGAAGAAATCGCGTGAGATCCTTAATAAATCTGTATCCCGTTTGGTAAGCATTTATGCCATCGGATTGTTCGAGAGCCTTCCGAGTTCTGGCAAACATGCTGTTCTCACGGGTTCGCTCCGCATCCACGTAGTTCTTAAAATCGCTGTAAACTCTTTCGATTCCTTGACCAGCCGAAAGAATCTCTACCATTTTCTTGTAAAAGAAGACAGGCAGACTATTTAAAAGCATCGAGGAAGCCGCCGTGGAAGCACCGGGTGCTGCATCGAGTTCGCCGTAGAGAGCTAATCCTTCCGCCAGTGGCGTGAGCAACTGATAAATCGCGCGAAGAAGTGCCCGGTTGAAACAGGTCGGGTTTCCTGCGCAGTCGCTTTTGTCGCCTCGTTGAGCACGGCATTTGAGTGTTTCCCACCACGATGCACGGGAGAAACTTTCAATGCCCAGCAGAGCATAACCAGTCGGAGAATCAAAACAGCGGTGGTGTGTTCCTTCATGCAAAAAAGGGTCAAGACAATCGATGGGGTAAGTTCCGTCCTGGAACTGTCGGAGGACTTCTCGCCGCGACAGCGTCGTGCCAAGATAAACGACATTAGAAAGTGGATCATTAAAAGCTTGTCCAGCTGTATCTTCGAGTTGCCCCTTAGAGATCGCAGGTGGTATGGCCAAGCTTGAGAACATAAATTTAAACTCCTAAACGTGTGAGCGCCATCTCCCAGACTGATCTCGCGAGGCCAACTCTGTCGTATCTCCATATCGAGTGGGGGCTTCCATAAGGAGATTTAGACGTTGCTGCAACCACGGAAGGTCTGCGTCTGGTTTCGTACGCTGAACAACTTCCAGTATCTCGTCCGGCGTCAGTCCATGCTCTCTGGAAGATCCCGCATTGCACTTTAAAATAGTCAGCACTTGGAGAGCGTCGTGGTCGAGAGGTGCAATCCGCATCACAAGGGATCGTAAGAACTTAGCGAGCGAAACGCCGATTCCTACATTGGCCCCGAGAACAGGATCATGCGCCCCGAAGAAGCTAGCGCTTGCAGCGGCTGCCAATCCATCCATTAAGGCATCGAAAATCTTGAGATCATCCCTGCGAATGGCGTATCGGCGGATTAGAGCGCCAAGTGTTCCAGGAGGCGGCGTCACTACCTCAGCCAATGCGAATTCCTTGGTAAGGTTTCCTGCAATTTCTTCAGCTAACTCCGCTGATATGCCCTTGGACTTCAGATCTAAGGCCAGGGCGGCGGTCAGTGCTTCGATCGTCGGGGCGTATTCGAGCAAGCCATTCTCCCTTCTATCAGAGATACCACGCTTTTCGACACTACACCGAGGCTTCCCAGAATATCCCTGAGTGCCTGGGTCAGTCCACAGTTTCAATAGAGAGTTTTTTATTTGAGTTCTTGAAAGAGTAAAAACGAGGGAATGTGGCGGGGGAGTAAGGGACGATTATCGAACTTTTTTCCTCCTAAGTCCTTTAGAATGATGCCCGTACTTTTCGATTCCGCCCGAGTGAGTTTCAAAATTATCAGCCGGCCCTAGAGGACGATTTAGAACTTTCGATTGAATGCTGCTTCAAAAACGCAAGGGCTTGCTTGCGAGCTTTGTTGATTTAATGAATTTCTTGGTTCTTTGAGGCGCGCCCACCCGGACCGTCTTTTTATCGCTGCCAGTGAGAATGACTGGTGGTTCCTGGGTGTGTCTAATCGGCAAGGCGTCCACGCCGCTGTGGCTGGGAGCGACTCCTGCACGCGATTCAAATCTTTCTTTGATGAGCAAGAAAATAATCCGTACACCGAAAATACAAATGAAAAACACGGCAACCGGCCACCATGGCCCGTCACTGTCATGACTAGGGGGATGATAAAGAGTTCGGCTATCGTAATCGGAATACACACGAGGCGAAGTCAGACGTGGACGTTCGACTTGCTTTTGGCATACAGATATTTCGGTCAATGCGTTAAGGACAACAAATAACAAGAGATTGACAACAACCACGTTGCGAGGCTTCGTAACCCATCATCGATTACCCCGGATTTGAATAGCGACGAATGGTATCACGCGTCGGAGACGCAGATAAAATGGGCGCTGGTCCTTCAGGGCAATTAGAAATGGCGGCGGAGGGTTCCTAGTCCCGGACGACAAAAACCGGACGAATCTGCTTCTGATCAATTTCTGTAAATTCGAATAGCCGAATTTCCATTTGCGTGAAGCCGCTCGTGGCATTGTCGTGTATATCAGCGAAGACTTCGGGCAAATCGAGAATTGCCGCTTGCGCATCATTTTTTGATAGTGTGGTTAACTTCAGAATTGTTCTTTTCCATTTGGCAGCAATTGAAGCATGATCCTTGCTTAAAAATATGTTTGGAATGGAAATCTGTACTCCGCCGCAAACCGTGACAGCCTCTGAAGTTGGGAACTGGTCAAAATAAACAGGAAATATGCCACGCTCATAGCTAACTTGTAAATCAGTGAGAAATCCGTCCTTCGTAGTGGATCGCGGCGTCGGAAACCATACAGCGCGTCGCCGAGTGAGTTCTTTTGTAGAATGCTTTATCATTAATTCGATTGCTGCCTGTGGCAGGAAAGGCGATGACAAGGCCATCATACCCCTCATCTTTTCTTCACCTTTTACGTCAGATTTGACTTCAATGGGCATGTAGGGTGGTAAGGTGGTTGCCGGACCTGCCAAATGGTAACTAGGTGGGTCAATGTCGTTTGTGCTCTGGTGAGATTCTCCCGCCTCACGTCGTCTGCGCTTGGCGAAGATGAACGGAAATGTTGGAGGAAACAACCAGGTTGGAGGGATGGACAAAGTGCGGGCCTCAACCTTCACTGTTGGAGCACTGCAATTCGTCATCAAAAAGAAATCAGCCAAATATCGGAATTTGACAGCAAATTTCATAAAGCGTGGTACGTTATCTGTCACAATCATGAGCGACAGGTGTGGTCCTGAGCGGACGAGGGCCGCTAATTCTGTTTTCCAAGTGAAAAACCAGAATGGCAGGTAAGCAGTGGCATCCTGCGGACGAAACTTGATCAGTTCATCGAGACTGCGGAGCAGCTGTGGAAACGTTTGCTTCGGGGCTTGCGACGCCTGCAATTCGGTTGAGATATTATTTCTAAGGTGTGCAATTTGTGAAATAAAGTTATTGAATTGATGTCGATCGCAAAGTGCCTCAGCTTCATTTAATAGCCTTTGCGCTTCGTCGAATTTGCGGCGATATCGAAGAGCCTCCGCAAGTCTGACACGTACTTGGGCAGCGAGAAAGTAAAAGCTGCGTCCTTCAATGATCGCGAGTGCTTGACGATAGGCCGCGATTTGCTCGTCTAGTCTCCCCTCGCTTCGGTGCATTTCAGCGAGCGATCCGTAAAAGTTGGCGAGACCAAACGCATCACCAGACTTCTGAAAAACATCTCCTGCTTTCCTTAGCCATGCTTGTGCTTCTGGCGCTTGACCAAGTTCCCAATACAGCGAACTTATCCGACCCATCAAATGGCCCCGGCGATGTGGAAATTGCGCTGATCGCAATTCTTTCCGCAACAAGTCAATAGCTTCGGCGACAAGCTTTCGTCGGCCCTCGACATCATCCGGCGGCATTATGTCATGCACTTCGTCCAGTAGACAGTCGGCTAGATCGCCATAGAGGTTCTCTTTGGTCGCGATTTCTCGAGCTTGCTTCAGCAGGTCACGCACTTCTTGATCTTGGCGAACCGCTGCATCAATGGAATCATGAAATTCAGGCATCTGCTCGGATAGCCGTGGCATTACTTCGCCCTGCTGCTTATCTGTTAGCTCCTTGGATATGGCATGAACCATCCGTAGAGCATCTTTTCTAACCGTATTGACTTTCCACTTGCGAACGAGTTTTGCTGCTAGACAAAGAAGGTGCACCTGCTCCCTGTAGTGTCCTGATTCTTGAGCGCCCCTCGCGGCGGCCAACATGATTGGCACAGCATCATCCCACTGTTCGTGAGCGGCATAAAGGCGGGCGATATGCTCGAGAGTACGCGCGCACCACAGATGATTTGTGGTTTCCTTGAAGGACTGCAACGCATTGCGAAAACAGTCGAATCCTGACTCCCAATCCGCATCAGTACAATGTACTTCGCCACAAAACAACAGAGCTTTGCCACTCTTCAGCTTGTCACCGGAAATGCGGTATTGTTCATTTGCTTTTGAGAACAAGGCTAAGGCTTCTTCGAGATTTCCGTTATCACGGTGTGATAAGGCTTTGTTGAAATAGCAAGTCCCAAGGCCGCCAGCGATGCGTGTTTTTTTGTCATCTTGGACTGAAAGGGACTTGCCGAGCAATAGGTGCACGGCCTCATCAAGATTGTTAGCTGCGCTATCGTACAAACCCAAAGCTCGATCAAGCAGACTTAACGATATAAGAGAAAATGCCAAAGCGACCGTATCACCAGTCTGTTTAGCGATGTTGTATGCTGCATGGAAAACTGCTTTGGCCTCCTCAAGACGCCCAGCTGTTAGCAGCATTTCTCCCAAACCAAGCAATACCTTGTGCCTGAGATCAAGTTTGCCGGTTGGTACTAAATCCAATGCATCCCGAAAGTGTCTTTCCGCGTTTGAAGAATCTTCGCGAGCTTCATAAAGAGATCGGGCGAGACTCAAACGAATTTTGATGCGAGCTTCCGCATGCATCGAATTGTCCGCAGCTACAAGGACTTGCTCCAGAATGGGGATTGCGTCAGAATATTTGTCAACGCTTGTGAAGCCATTGGCTCTTTCCAGTTCTGACTGGATTTCCGCAGGTATGGGTTGCTCTGCAAAAGAAACTGATGATGGTTTCAAGGTATCAAGAAGCTGACTCCAAGCAAGGTCGAGATTGGCGGGGTCGGTAAAGTCAATGTGTGTGAGGGCGGCGATGCGTAGAGGCTTGCTGCAGGGTACCTTGAGTAACGGAATCAGGCGAAGGTCTTGATTGGCCGGACTAAGCGTTTGCAGCATGATGTTTTCAATTTCACACCACTCGCTCGTTGCATAAGCTGGAGTTAGGATGATCAGTGTTTTTCGGCAAGCCGTAACACCACGTTCCATCTCCTTGATACTCGGTGCACCTCTCTTGAAATCACGGAAATCGATGAAGACGCGGAGACCGGCTTCTTCAATGCGTTTTAGCAACTCACCCCGGACCCACCCTTGGTCGTGGCTACTATAAGAAATGAAAACGTCATATTCAAATTCTTGTTCGTCTTTCACCTGCCCATCCTCCCACCACGACCGGTCACCCCCTTCCGTTCTCCCCCATTAGTCGGCTGTTGCTACAAAGCCGTGATCGTGTGAGGCACTGGTGAACCAGCCCGCAAGATCGCCACGAGCATTGTTGCGCATCGCTCCGGTAAAAATAGCGCCGGGCGGATCAAATACTTTGATTTCACCACCAACGATGACAAAGCCATGCTGCGTGGTGCTGTCTGCATACAAGCCGACGATCTCACCGCGCTGGTTCACATTGGTGGCAAAAGTGAAGACTGTGGCTTGAGGAACATCAATTGTGGTGAACGCGCCCTCCTTGAGCAAAAAGCCATGTGTGCGACCAGCGGAGTCATCGTAATTGCCCACAATCTCACCCTTGTCGTTAAGCCCACCCGCTAGAGTGCCCTTTGCCCCAGGAACGTCCAGCGTGGAATAGACGCCTTTCGAGCGAATAAAGCCATGGGTTGCTCCCGATGAATCGATGTATGCGCCTACAATCTGGCCGCGTTCGTTGATGCCTTGAGGAATAGTTTGAATAGCGCCAGGAAAATTAACGGCCTTGAGCATATGCGCACGCAAAGTGAATCCATGTATGCCTGTGGAATCACCATAAAGACCTATTACCCGATCCTGATTATTGACAGCAATGCAGCGCGTAAACTGGGCTCCCGGCACGTCCACTGCAGCAAATTCGTCGTGCAATAAAGTAAAGCCATGAAGGGTTGGCCCTGCGCCTTCCGCATGCAGCCGGAAACTTCCTACGAGGTCCCGGCGATCATTTATGCCAGTCACGTGGGTGCTAAGTGCATTGGGATATGTGATGGTTACCATCTCGCGAGCGTCATCAGTCTCAAGGTTTTGAGCTGAAGCTAAGCAAAGCACAAAAACGCAGAGGGTTGGCATTTGGGCGATAGTTTTCCAGTTCATCAGCTATAATCTCCCCATTGGATTCCTGAAAAACGGCCTGAGTTTTCCTGGTTCCTTATCCATGTGCGTCCAAGCCCGCAGTCACAGCGAGTTTGTCTGCGGCGGGAAGCGAGGTCAACGAGCTTCCTCCCACTCGCTCTTCAAGCCAGCTGGCGAGCAAAGTCATATAAAAGTTCGCTTCCAGATAACCAACGACTAACTTCCGGCTGGCCTACCACTCAGGACTCGCCTTTCGTTTCCTTCTCGGGTCAATGTTCCCTCACGGAGGCTGAGATGTCCAATTGCGCCAAGGAGATACGCGGCCAACCGAACATGATCAATCACAGGAGGACCCCTAAACAAACTGGCAGACGCCTTCAGACGCCAAGGCTGCGGCACATTTCGTGAAGGAAGTTCTGGAATTGCTTCGGCGGGCTGCACGCAAAAGGGGCCAGGCTAATTTCGATTTGCTCAGTAGTGAGTTTTTGTTTTGGCCGCGACAGGATTGCTGAAGGGCAAGCGTGCGACAACGCATTGGCGTTATGCTGATACACTGCGCTCCCGCTACCCGAATAGACGTTCAACCGGACGTGCTCTATATCGATGAAGGGACGATTCTAACGTCGGCCGGGAGCGCTGCGGGCATAGACCTGTGCTTGCATATTGTTCGACGTGATTTTGGCGCGAAAAATCGCGAACCATGCCTCTCGGCGCCTTGAGCAAACTACAGAAAGTGTCGATGAGATCGCCGAAGCGGTTGGCTGGCATACCACGGCAACACTACGCCAGCAGTTTGGAAAACATCTACGAACAACACCGACTTCTTACCGCCACCGATTTGCAACATCGGAGTGAAATAGGGAAGGGTCGCTTTTTGCATGTGCTCATGTTGACAGGACAACAAGCTAAATAACCAGGAAGCAGACTTCGAGCAAATTGGTTTGGTAAACTTCGCCAAAATCAGTCAATTAGCGCAAAAGTCGGACGAAATTTGATCGGAAGGGTCGAAGCGCAAGACATTGAAATTGAACGGATAGTGATCTTGGTCGAGGAGAGAGGATTTGAACCTTCGTCCCATGTCAGCGACTCGCAAGCTATGCGCCAGCGCTATTGAAAATGAGCTTTCGAATTCTTCCTGAGCAATAGAAAATAAACAACTTAGGATCTGATTTCCAGAAAAACAACGACAAGGGTTGGCTCGTAGAGCACTGAATCGAAAGGCGGATTCGTCTGGCGGGGACGACGGAACTCGAACCTGCGGCGTCTGCCATGACAATAGTGATTGAAACCGCAACTTATTGACATTGAACGGCACAGACGGCGTCTAAAAGCGGTTTTGGCCCCTGAGAAAGCATTATTGGACAGCGATTTTGTTGACAGAGAAAGAACTTTTGTAGCAAGGCAAGGTCAGTTTCTTCCCGGAGCATTTGAGATCGGCGGTTCGAAACCAGGGACGGCAGCCAAAGCAAATACACGCCCTTTACCGATCTGTCGTTTTCTTTGAGCAAGACCCTCACAAGAGCAGCAAAGTTGTAAAACACAGATAACAAAAGGGGGTTGGATCTTTTTGATTAGTACATCGGGTCGGAGTTTGGCGTTTTGAACATGTCCGGTTACGTGTGTGGTTCGATTAGGGTTTCTTTAGTGCGACACTTTGTGTCTAGGAGTTTTGCTTGCTTCGTGTTTTTGGGTTGAGACTTCTGAAAAATCGCCATGGCGATAGATGTAGGAGTCGACCTCCGCGCTCAAATCCCTCAAGAGCGTGTCCGACATTTGGAGGAAAATGCGGACGATATTCGGATCAAATTGTGTACCAGAGAAGCGCTTTATTTCCTCGCGAGCCACGGAAATACTCTGAGCTGCCCGATAGGGACGGTCGGAGGTGATCGCATTGAACGTGTTAGCGATTGAGAAAATCCTTGCGCCCAACGGTATGTCCTCCCCTTTCAATCCGCGGGGATATCCGGTCCCATCGAAGTTCTCCTGATGGGCGTAGACGATTTCAGCCGCTTCAGCCTGAAACGGAATTTTCTTCAGAAGATGGTATCCAGATAAGCAATGTTCCCGCATGATCCGGGTTTCTTCATAGTTGAGGGGACCGGGCTTGAGCAGGACATTGTCGGGAATGGCCAATCTTCCAATGTGGTGTAGAAACGCTCCGCGCGCGATGACCCTGATCTTATCCCTAGAGAGGCCCATCGCGTGGGCTATGGCGATGGTGAAAGCAGTGGCTCGCTTGGAATGACCGAACGCAGCATACTTCGAGTCAAGGGCGTCCGCTAGGACTTCCAAAGTGATGTCGTATGAGTGCTCCATGTTACTCATTGAATTTCGAAGCTGTTCCGTCCGCGAAGTCACCAGGGATTCAATGTTGGATTGATAGGCCCGGTTTTCCAGCTTGATGCGGCGGTGCTCCAAGGCCCGGCGAACCATGACTAAAAGCTGCTCCCGTTCAAATGGCTTTAGCAGGTAATCAAAAGCGCCGCTACGAATTAGTCCTAGGGCTACGGACATGTCGTGGCCCCCCGTTACCACGATGAAAGGCATGTCCGGGTATCGTTCCTTGGACCGTTCCAACAGGGCGATGCCGTCCAGTTCTGGCTTCATCAGGCCGGAAAAGATGAGATGGAACTCGCCAGCGGAATTAAGCAGCGCCAAGGCTTCCATGCCGGAGCTGGCCTGCCGGGTATTGTATCCGGCGGCACTGAGCATCGAAGATATAATCTCCCGCATTGGTTCTTCATCATCGACAACCAAAACTCTCTCGATCCCAGTGGTGGTTGCTGGAGTGGCCTGATCGGGAACGGGTTCCTTGACGGGTAGGGGCCGCTGTGCACTTGGAGATTGTTCGTTGTTCTGTGCATCTGGCATTTCGAGGCGGTTCTTGAGAATTTGACGAACCTCAGTAGCGAGCCCGCTAAGCTCACCGAGGCCCTTTTTGACCTCGGACTCTACTTCTTTAAGCTCCTTCAGGCCAAGCCAAACCTCAGCCGCCAGATCATGGGCTGAAAGCAGTTCGGTCCCGATGCGACCCCTGTCGACCTCCAACCTCTCAGACGGCAAGTACGCATCGATCAGTTCATCGAGGATTTCGTTCAGGACCTTCTCAACAGGACGATAACTCACGGTTTTTGTTCCCTGAGAAACTTGAGCATTTTTCTTATTTCATCAGCGCATTCCTTTGGTGGGAGCGTAGATACGATAGTAGGCACGGTCTGTAATATCAGATTATCGCGCCGTAGTTTCAGTACCTCCTTGATGGGCCAATAGAGAAGGCCTTGAAAAAGTAAGGCGGCTCCGGCGACATATGGATTTCTTTGCCAATAACCGAGAAGAATGATTGCTACACCGAGAACAAAAATGCCAGATGCCATCATTATGATAATGGCCTCGGTTCTGCGATTCGCAGCGAGTGCCTCGTCTACCCTTTTATTTACATGATCAAGACTGATTACTTCCGAAGTGACTGCCATTGCGGCTCTTTCCAACTGGCCAGTTTAACACCAAACCCTTTCCTTGGGTGATAGAATCGCGGTCACCCATGAAACGCCTGGGACTTGTTTCCACCCCTCGTTTCTATACCGATACTTTACACCGCCAAGCGACTGCTTTTGCCTGGAGTGGTGATGGGGTATCTTATTGTCGCCGACATACCAGATAACGACTGATACCTGCGGCCAAACCATAGGCGCTCTTCCTCCTCGACGGCACCCGCTTGGCCAACGTGTAAGTTGCGGGCCGATGAACCTGGAGCGACCAGCGAGCGACCGCGCGAGGGCTCTACGTTGACATCCCTAAGGCGCGACCAACGCCACGTGCTTTGGGCCCTTTGGATTTTAAGTCCCCCCTCTCCATTTTTATCCTCAATAAAATGTAGTGTTTACAAGCACTTAGGGAATGCGCCTCGTTTGATTGGTGAGGTCTGGTGAGGGGCTGCGAGGGTCGATAAGTCACGTATTGGTCACGTTTCAGGGGCTACTCTATATTCCGGGAAGCGCTTCTTTAGGCAGACATGGGGAGTGCCCCACGGGGCGATTTCCGAACTTTGGTCTTTTTTTCACCCCAAGGAGACGATTTCAGAACCCTGGTGGTTCCTTGACGATGCAAAGGTCAAGGGGAGTAAAGGTGAGCAGAACTCGTCTTTCCCTTACTACGAATCAATGGCAATGGTTCTGACTCTGGATCACCTGTCTAATTTCGAATCTATTGAATCTGACCAGGGCCTTTTGTCAAGAAGTGCGGCCTGAATCTTCTTCTTGAACATTACCTTCAAGTCTGCAGCCTCCTCAAAGCGTTCGAGGACACTAACGATTTCGCTGAGCTTGCACAAAGCCATTACAACGCCTCCTGCAAGACCGTCCTTGCATGTGCTGATGGCACCTTCAGTAAAATCGGTATAAGAGATGAAAATGCCGCGTGTCTGCCCTCCTCGTCCGTATAGCCGAACTATGTGCTGTGAGATCTCAGCTGTTCCCAGAGTGTCGCTCAACCACTTCATCTCAACCAAATAGAGAAGACCGTCAATATCAACCACGCCGTCAATTTGTTCAGCAACGCCTTTTCCAGAAATCTTGACCGTGAATGCTTCCCGCACCAACATGCCATAGGCTTCGAAAAGACGGTTGAGCACCCCTTCGAGATTTTTCCCTCGTTTATGGGCATCTTGCTCATGAAACAATGCATAGAGATCTTTGCGAATTTCGTCGATTTTGTGCTTGCGATCCGCAATTTCTTTCGCCTTGCGCTGACTCTTCTCCCGTGCTCTGCCTTCTTCTTTTTCTCGCTCCATATTCATTCGCGTGAAGGAATCCTTCACGTTTACAACCCGGCGAACCTCGGAAACGAGTCCCTTGGCCTTGAGTTGATCAGAAGGCCAACAGCTTGAAAAATCCTCGAATTCAGTTACCCTTCGGATGACTTCTCGTAGCTCGCGCAGACGCTCGTCTCTTTTCTCGTTTAGTCGCTCCAGTACTACCCTAACCATCTCGTATTTGTTAACGCTCTTAGCATCCGCCTGTAATTTTGCTCTCAGATCGGAGAGAAGCGGCTCGGGCACACCTGCACCCTTGAAAAAGCTGAGTACATCCTTTTTTGCGGGTGCAAGGAGTGGAATAGTATCCCGCAGCAACTGCATGAGTTCTGGCGGGTAGTGATATACCACGTGTTTGTTCGACGGACTAACCATTCTCGAAATTCTATATCTGAGTCTCTGAAGATTCAATTTAGGCTTTCATTGGCATGGAGCTCACGCTTGTACACCGGCCCCCCAAATATTCTCGCTTACAATCATCTCAGTGGAGGGAATGCGGTTTGCTTGGCCCGGCGCTCATTTTCGATAAGTCCTTTTTGCAGATGCTGAACCCTGAAGAGGTGACAGAGTTGAGCATGTACTTCAGATTCGTCGGTACTCCACTTCTAATACAAGAAATCATCGCAGATCTGAAGAAGCAACGCACTGACAAAGACCGTGTTTCGCAGGAAGTCGTCAAAGCACTTGCAACGAAAATGTTGTCTGCCCACGGTTTGCAACCCGCCGATTTCCAGAAGCTGGCCATCTTGAACTTATGCTGCATCTTCGACGTGCCTATGTTCGGCCAGGTCCCCGTTGATGCCAACGCACCTAACGTGTCCGTCAGCAAAAATGGCGCGAGCGTAGTGTACGACGCCACGCTTGAGCAAAACATGTGGAGACGGTGGGCAAATGGTGATTTCACAACTGACGACGAAGAAAGCGCACTCGCTTGGCGTGAAGGATTGCAGGGGCTAAGTCTAGATTCCCTCAGCAAACAATGGAAACGGTTCGCCAGCGATCACTTTGAAGCAGCCAACACAGCCAATAATCTTCCTGATTTGATAAGACGGGTGAACGCCACCCTGAACGATTTCAGTACGGTAGTGCAACGCAAGCTGCTTCTGTTGCTGCTCGGCGTTCTTGAATGCTCGCCGCCTCAAGCCAGGTATTCCTTAGCGCTCTTCAACGCTGGACTGATGCCACGAATAAGAGACCTGGCACCTTATGCAGCATCTGTCCTGAGACTTTACCTAACCTTCATGATTGGCTTAGGCCGGGGATTTATCGGCCCAAGGACAACTCATCTCATTGACCTTGAGTACCTGCTATATGCGCCGTTCTGTTCGGTTTTTGTCTCGGCTGATAAATTTCACCGGGTAATGTGGCCAGCCGCTTCTGGAATTAACAACTTTATCTGGGGCGCCGATCTCAAGCAGGAGTTGAAGCAACGTGTTGAGATGCGCTCAACAATGACGGAACAGGAAAGATTGTCTCATGCCTTTCCGTCCTTCCCTGGTCCCTACGTTTCAAACTCAATCATCGAAAGACTATGGAGCATATATTATAGCGGGTCAAAGCCCGGCAAGAAATGGAGTCGCAAAGAGCAGCCGGAAACTCTGGAAGATTTGGAGCCTGAAATGCGTGAAAGCATAGAAAAAGCTCAGCAAATATTTGACGGAATGAGATCCGGCAAATGAGGAAGAACGCCAATGCTCCCGCTTATCCAGCCTAAATGTTATTGCGCCTTGGGTATGGAATAAAAGCAAGTTTGCCAATTCAGTTTGTCTCAGGACGACGGGGTTTGCCTCACTTACCTCTTAATTTTTGCTTCCAAAGCAGGCTTGATTCAGGGCAAGTTATTGAAAATATTGGTGAGCGCGAAAGAAATCGAAATCTACTGATTAGGAGCTCCCGATATCGCTAAGATTCATTATTGCTTTCACATCGGAGCGTGATTCATCATTGTTAGCCTGAAATATGAACGCGTCAGATAAGCAGCTTTTTGAGAAGGCCCTTGCCACCTTAGAGACTCCGAACAATGAGCCGTTGAAATGGCTGATGGGAGAAGCATTGCGGTTACAGACAGCATGGCCTGAATATTCCCACTTTCTTCTGAATGACTTGAGTCAGACACGAACAAACATGTTGGTTGCCTGGAACGCCTGGATAGACGAATATCGCAAGCTTCTCATCAATCCGGACTCAGCACCACCGAGGGCGACAAAAGATCTACGCAGCAAGGCATCTGAAGTCGAGGACAAAGTGCGCGCAGTTGCAGCAGAAGTACAGGCTGTAATTGAATTGAAGAATCGTGGTTTTTCAGAGTTCTCCGTCGTACCGCCGTCCACGATTCCGATGCCAGATTTTGAGGCTAAGTTCCAGGGAAAGAAAGCCAGGATCGAAGTTAAGAATCTGCGCGAACCCGCGGATCACCTCAGGGTAGTAGCAGCAGAGGAATGGGCAAAGCAGAAAAAAGCGAATAAAGATCGCTACTCCTTCAACGCGATACTGAGGCATGACCATCGCGGCACAATTAGCCGCGTGGCTGAATCTCGATTACGCAATATCATCGACCAATTTCCAGACATGAACGGACCCGCGATTGAGACTTTGGATGGCGATGTCGAGATTCGCTTGGAACGCGAACATCTCGGCAACTCGCCACGAACGTTGATGCATGAGCAGCTTCCTCAAACCGCTGAAGTGGGTCGCATTGTCATTGTCAGTGCGGTGCTGGATGAGCATCTTAAATTTAATATCTCAGAATTACAGAGGCTTTTTCTTAAAGTTATTCGGGTCATCGTTTCCGCTCAGCCGAAGTTCTTTTCAAAGGAGACACTCGATCCTGAATCCGTTAACGTCATCGCTCTGCGATGGGAATCCCCAGACATCTTCTATCATCCCCAGACGATTGAGCTGACACAAAACCGGATCGAACGGTTATATGGCGACTTCAATTTGCAGATTACAGTCGTAATTTTTCATGGTTCCGGCCCCGAGATACCGTTGGAAACCCTGCGCCGCTACAAGTAGGCGTAGTCTGCCGAATGGCGAAAAGTGAAGGATGTTCGAAAATGCGCTCTGCGCGAGGTTGGCGATGAGGCCGTGCAAGAAGGAGATAGAAGATGGGTCCCCGACGGGATTCGAACCCGTGTTACCGCCGTGAAAGTGATGGGGTTCCGGGTAACTGATTGAAATTACGCGATACGGATGGCCTTCCAAAACCGCGCATAGGTACCCTGGAGACAAATAACTGGAGTAAAATTGGACCAAGAATTTACTTCGGTATAGCAGATACATGTGTATGGCCGAATTGGCTCGATAGAAAGCAGGGGATGTCCCACCATCAAAATCGCCGCCGAAAAGGAAAGCCAAAATTGGGGCTAATGGTTCAGACGTTCATGATGGTCACTGCAACCAAGGTCATGGCAAAACGCAGCACAGACTGCTGAAGGAAGTGCATGATACCCACCCTGCCCACACGCCGAGGTGTTCTTGGGGACTCGAAGATCCGATAAGTTGAGTCAATGCTCGATGGCTTCCAATTGGAGTAAGACTCTGCTGTTCCCTGGGGATATCGTCAGTTTCCGTTCCCATATGAAATAACCTGGTTTGGCTAACTTCAAACTGTGCTCACCCGAATACGTGGGGGCGGATAAAGGTGTTCTGCCCAACAGAGTATTGTCGAGTTCTATTTCGGCTTCGGTAGGTTCCGAATTAATCTCCAGTACAGCTGACTGTGGTACGTGAATATCGTGTGTGACGACTTTCTTCGTCGGTGGCCAAAGGATGGGGGGATCTTCTTGCGGGCACTTAGAAAGTTTATCGGACAACTTCGGGCTCTCGGTGGGAAACAGCTTTCCGCGTTCCTCAGCAGTTCTTTTCTCGGTACAATGATCGGCACCACCAACCCGCAGCCACTCTGGAAACTTGAAGGAGTTGTCCGGTACGAGTCCCTTCTTGTTCCCTGGCGGCAATTGGGGTGGCAATATTGTTTGTTGGTCTATGTGGGCGCCCTCAATAGTCATCGGTATTCCGGCCGCGTGGCTGAGATCCACACCCCGCAGATCTGTTCTCGACATGTCGGCTCCTCCAATTTTCGTGCCATTAAAATTGGCGCCTCTCAAATCGGCTCCCGAAAGTTGTGCATTCGTAAGATCGGCTTTTTCTAGATCAGCATCGCGCAGATCAACACCCCTAAGGTCAGAGCAGCAAAGTTTTGCCTCTGCAAGAAAGGCACGTCGCATGCAGACTTGTTCGTTTCCGTCACCAGAGATATCGGCGCGCGAAAAGTCTGCTCGGTATGCAACGATGTCATCCAAGCGGGCGCCGGACATCGTCTTAACTTCCCTAAAATCACTAGCTACTAAATATGCCCTCGATAAATCGGCACGCCAGAAATTAGAACGACGGAAACTTGCACCCGGCATCCAGGCTTCTTGAAGATTCGTTTTCCCGAAGTTGGCACCCCTTGTGTCGGCGTACTCCAAATTTGCGCCTCTCAAATCCGCGGCGAAAAAATTAGAGCCAACTAGCCAACTACTATGGAGATCGGCCCTGGCGAGTTTGGCTCCCGAAAGGCTGCCAAAAGACAAGTCGCTCTGGCCGAGATCGCCTCCTTCAAGAAAGCCTGAATCGACCTCTACACCTGCCATCTCAGCATGACTCAGGTTGAGCCAAGGGCGGCGTACTATTTCCCGAAAGCCCGAAAACATCGCGTATTGGATTTCGTCAAGCAGCCTCTTGTTGGACTCTGCTCGCTGCTTCCCTGACTCTGTTTGGTGCTTGCCGCGCCAGTTTGTCGCAATGATTCTCAACACGTTATGGCGTGGCGCCTCCCGACCACGGTAGAGGTCTTTATTCGCGGAATCAAACAATGCTTTGTATCGTTCGGGTACGTTCTCTGCGCTTTCGTTCTTAGGGCTACGGCTCGCGATGGCTTTAATTGCGGCCTGTGTTGCAGGGTTTTGTTGTTCGAGATCAAGATCCGAACAATCTCGGTAAGTATAATCGTCCTCAACAGAAGTGTCTTGGCGTTTTGGGATTGCCGCGTCTGGAGATGGACATGGGGGATCCTGGTAGGGACTAAGTATCGGTTTGGGGTTATTAGACGAAATCAAAGGTTCGCCATCCCGTCGGGGTTCAGCATTCCGAATGAAGGCGCTCAATGAATCCGTCATTAACCACGTGCGCTCGGAGCTGTGTTCCGCGAGCTGGGAAAGAGCGACAATCCCTGCCATCGGACGCGACAATCCTGGCTCCGTGAGCAACTGGGTCGCGCGAATATATTCGTCGCGAGTAGCATGAGACCGCTGCTCTGCTTGGTTTGAGGTGAACTGGATGACCCCGATTACTATCGTTAAGAGCGAACCAACCGTTGCAAGCACCTTCAGCGCCATATCGGCATCAACTTCCTTAAACCGGTTGGCAAGAATTGTGAGACCGGCCGTGAATGCAAAGACAACGATCAAGGATAAATACATCTCGAGATTCTCCAGCCCTGGGAATCGTTCAATTGTTTGGGTGGTTGTGATGTCTTATCGTTAAGGGATGTTTGCTGCATTTCAAATTTCGCGGCGCATTAGTAGGGGACCAATTAGAGGTGAGAAGGCAAGTATGGGTGGCCAGGGACGGCAGCCAAGGCAAATACACACCTTATGCCGTTCTGTCGTTTCCTTTGACCAAGACGTTGCCAGCGCCACTAAGTGCAAGCAGTTAAGGACGTTAGAGGCATTCTGGATTGGCGGCTGCTGCAGGAGCGGCGGCTATTTCTGCGAGAATCTTTGTTACTACATCTACTCTTGGCTGAAAAGTGGTTGGGTCGACCTTCGCTAGCCCTCGGAAGATCTGTAGAGCCTCGGAGAACGCTTCTGTCCCTTTTCCTTCGATCTGTTGCAAAATAAACGATTCCTAGCCCCATCAGCGTGGTCGCCACATCGGGCTGATGGGTGGCAGGATTGCTCTTGGCCAACTCCCTCCTAATATTCAACACCTCTTGGTAGGTGCTCTCGGACTCCTTCAGCCGCTGCGTGTTGCTGTAGAGAATGTGGCCAGCAAGATGGTTACCAGGGAGTGGTGGAGGCGTGTCCTGCCATTTGAAGGGTTTGGCGAAGGTTTTGTGCGGGTTTCGTTGAGGTCTGATGACCGGTCTGTAGGGACCAGCTCCGTATGTTTTCTTAATCGCTGTCGCCTCCACCCACTTCGACTCCAACCAAACGACCGGCCAAACCCAAACTCCAACCAAGAGCATACAGCCAATAGCTGGTCCATGTAATTTGTCCATACTTCCTCTCCAGGCCTTGCTTTCGCAATGCCATTAACCACATGAGACCTCCAGTACGATCTTCTATCCACGCCTCCCCCAGTGTTGCTTTGGAAATCAGGTCTGATATCTTCGAGCGAATCTCTTGTACACGTGACAATGGTGGCTTTCCCGTTCGCAACTCAAGCTCAAGCCCAACCAACTCATCAAGTGCGCTTGCGGCTTTGTGTATTTGCTCTAACGTATCATCTGCTTCACTCTGGCCGTGCAATGCTTCCGCTAATCCCACTACAGCATCATAATTTTGGAGTTGACGAACACATTCACGTTTGGCAGCGTCAACTCGGCGAATGGTTTCTGCAATCAGAGGATCTGTTTTGTCAGAAATTTTTACCGGGGCATTAATTTCTTGCGGCGGCTCGATGCGGGCCAGTTGGTGCCGGATACGACGAGTATCGGCTAGCACTCCATTAAAGGCTTTCGCTTCATTCATGGAGCCCATGGCATCTTTGAGTTGGTCTCTCAAGGCATCTTTTATGACAAAAGTCATGAACACAATGAACGCTCCGAGGAAAGCGAGCGCGCGCTTATGTCTTCTTACCCATCTAACAATCCAATGTGCATTGTGGGTTTTGTCTGACTTCAATTCTCGCACTGGTTTTGCGGCATTATGTTTTGTCATAGCGTGCGGATTATGCCCCACTGCGCCTTTGGCCACAACAGCTCATAGAAGAGCCAATTTGACAATTTGATGGTTGTTGAATGAGAAGGGCTTTAGATGGTGCCGGAACAGGAATCGAACCTGCACGAGGGGCAGCCTCGGTGGATTTTAAATCCCCCTCTCCATCTTTTTATCCTCAATAAAATGTAGTGTTTACAAACACTTGGCGAATGCGCCTCGTTTGATCGGTGAGGTCTGGTGAGGGGCTGCGAGGGTCGATAAGTCACGTATTGGTCACGTTTGTACTTCTGGACTCATGCCCTTGAAAGCTCACTGCGAAGCATGTGGCGCTTGGCCAGTTCATTCTAACAAGCTTCCCGGTGCGACCAGAATCGTGTAGATGGCAGGAGTTTCTGCGCCGATAGGATTTGCAACAACCCGCGCCCGCTACCAGAACCCAGTTTTACGAAGGCCCCGAAGTTGTTGCAGTTAATCTCGTCTGTGACGATTGATGCGCCTGTTCAGATCGTTCAAATGATTACAGTAGATGAATCGTATCAACTTCGACACTGGCTGCCCTATCCAATCTTTATGATTTGTCGAAGGCCCCGCAATCGCTTGCTGAATGGACAAACCCATTAGAAACTCGGCTTCCTCAATGGCTTCGGAGTAAAGAGGCACTCTCCGTAGGTAAGAAAAGACAAGTTTGTTTTGTCTCGTTTGGGAGAGCAGCAGCCTAATTTCCTCTGCAGAGAGCAACGCGGCAACAAGGCCATCGAAATCTGGGCAAGTGCCAAAGTTGAATCTCCCGCGCCCATTTCTTGACTCTCCATAGGGGCTGACGGGAACTCCGATGCCAGCTACATACTTGGCACCTTGTGGTCGCCACCGGCTTGTGAGGTGTGGCGAAATATGGAACGGTTGCTCCTGTCCGCCTCGGCGAGAGACTCGTTCTTGCTCTTGAGTTGGAATTTGTCAACCTTCTCGTCTTCAAGCGGCGCGGTCATTTTGTCCAGATCTGAATCGATCATCCCGCACGAAGATACTCAAGTTGTTCCTTAGTGAGCTGAAATTCCTGTTTGGTTTCGTGGATGATAAAGATGTTGTTGTTCTTGAATATATAGTTGCCTTCAACGGGTTTGCCCTTCAAATGCTTCTTACCTTTGAAGACAGCGGCGATGTCCTATCGATGAAACGCAGCGGTAACTGTCAAGCTCACGAACGTCTCACCCTGAACTTCATCGACAAAAAGCTCGACGGTCTGGCTCCCATCGTGGAAATACCACACCTTGTCCCGATATCCATGCCTGAGATCGGCGTCCACAATCTTCCAATTTGGAAAAGCAGAGCCAATTGACTGTTCCAATGCGGTCAGAATGTCACTCATGGCCGCTTGATTCGTCGGGTGGAACATATATGTACACTCCTTTACTACATCGCCGGACGGAATATGTACACTCCTTTACTACATCGCCGGACGGAACATGACAAAATCCGGTCACCTCGTGGTTGTTGAAACCCGGCATCGTAATGGTCGCATCATATTGATCCCCGTTTCGGTTTTTCAACATTCCCTGAAAATCGTTACCAGCCGCAGTGACAATTGATTTGATTCGAGCCACGCGAGCATCGTCTCGATCCAGCGGAGAAACAACAGAAGGATCACAAGGGACCGGCGGAACCTGACCAGGAGATCCAAATACTCTAGCAACATGCTTTGCTCGCTCCAGCCCTGTGCCGTGAGGATCATCGCTTCCTGTGTCTGGTATTGAGCAAAGGAATTCCAGTACAGGCTTAATATCGTGCCCTTGCCGACGCATAAATGTCGCGGCATAGCTGTCGGCGTTAGTTTCGGCGCTTGCTGCCTTCGTCGCCGGCGTATCGTCCGCCAACATCATCTTGAATCGGCTAATAGAAGACATTTGCGCAATTAGATCGCCGTGCATCAGGTGTCCCCACTCGTGTGCCATAAAAAAACGGGTGACTTCGACACTCGGCGTAGCTGCGATTGACAAGTCTAAGAAGATGACCCCGCTTGGGGTCACGTGTCCGGCATTGAAATCTTCAGAAGGAAGCACGGGGAATTGGCGCCGAGAGTAAACAGCGAGCTCAGACCAGATGATCCGCACGCGGGCGTTCGTCGCAGGAATGTTCATTCTCGCGCGCATATCCAGGTTCTCATAACTTGCAACGAACTGCTGCAAGGAAGGCTGATCTTGAGCGGACACGTTCCGCGGAATTAAGACCGTGCTTCCTACGCCAAGTATGCTCAGAAGCCAAGCAGTTGCAACAATCCAGACACGATACATCTTACCCTCCATCGGTCTCTGTTAATTCGTCGGCAATAAGTCCTTCGAACGCAAAAATCTCCGCTTGAGCAATCTGGTTATAGCCGCCGAAAGTGGCTCGGTGGTTGGAAGATATCGCACTCTTGTCGTTTGAGCAAACAAAATACATATCAGAAAAAGTAGCCTCCTCTCTGGGCGTTTGGAGTTATCGTATGAATCGTCTAGTTGATTTGGAGTGCATTCGAGGCTCCCCGAATAGCAAAGCGATATAAGCACTTTCTAATGTTGTTTGCTGGAGTGGATTCTGCCTGCTTCCGCGAAGATGGTTGGCAGCTCGTTCCCGAAGTGTTAGTGTTTCTTACGAACACCGACGATCGGGTTAGAGAATGACAGTACAAATCAAGAGGGCTTGCATCGACTTCGTTGCCGAAAACTACGCGACCACCTTCCCCATTGTTCGAATTGTCCCAAGTAGTGTTGAGTCTGCCATCGGACAATCTCAGGATGCCTACGCGCTTTGGGAAAGAGAAAAGGCGTTCACCCTTCGTTGCTACTTAAGCCTCCAGGGCGAAGACAACCCGGCACCATCCTCCAGGACACCGTCCGCTCATGCTCCCGCCACCGGAACGGAACAGATTGCCCACCGCTATGAGTGGGCATTCGGGATCACTCTCATTAAAGGATTCTATTGGGACTGGATAAAAGAACTTCCCGACGAAAGCGCCTTGGCCATCCAGGTCGTTTTAAAGTCTGAGCCTCTCGAAGGCGGACCGGAGGCAGTACCTATTGCTGGGATTCTTGGCACGCTGCATCCTTCAAGAAATACCAAGAGCCTATGGGAGCAGGCTCTACCACTGGTACCGAAGACGGCCGCTGAAATGGCCAAAATCGGTGCATCTGTCCTGCCGCTCCTGAATTATGTTTCCAGCGGCCTAACGCTTGGGTCGAACGTTCTTGCGTCCTACACCGATAACCAGAAAAACTGGTTTTTGTATCAATTTCTTGACGAGGACCAAAAGTGTCCAGTTGTTGAGTGGAGGATCAACAAAAAAGTCCTGGTTGAATATGGGCCACTGATCCGCGGCACTCTCTTTTTGGCCTTTCACAACTCGGTCAAGTCTAACCCCGGTACCCTCCGAATACTGTTGCGACCACAAATCAGATACTGTCAGGAAGATGAGATCTGCTACATCGTACCGACCAAAGACCTGAGCCCGGATAACCAAATCGCCATTGATATCAGCCCAACGGCAGGAAAGGAACTGGGCGTCTAGATACTGAAACCATTCTTCGATCTCATCTGGAATGCGTTTGGCTCAGAGCTTGGACTTCCAATTGTGGCTCGGCCACAATGATCTGGCTTCGACCATGACCCGGTAAGAATAGCCTTTTTGATTTTGGGGTTTGGGCAACTACCATCTCCTGTCCGTGCTATCAGTTACAGACAGGAGCACAGACAGGAATGCTTGTAAATACAAGAAAATAATAGTACATGGCGGGGACAACGAGACTCGAACTGGCATGCCTCTTTTGAAAGCTGCGGCTTTTAAGTCTCCCTCTCCATTTTTCTATCTCCAATAGAACCTAGTGTTTACAAGCACTTGGCGAATGTGCCTCGTTCGATTAGTGAGGTCTGGTGAGGTGCTGTGAGGGCCGATAAGTCACGTATTGGTCACGTTTTTTGCTTGGCGCACAAACAATACGAGAGTGAATCGTGACACTGGGCATCTACTCGCGAAGGTGTAAGGGACATCGATCTTTGCTTTATGGTGCTGTTCCGCGCAGTGGACCGGCGCGGCCGTCTCGGCCACACGGGCGGCCGCCAACAGGGCTAGCGAGCTGACGATCATGCGCCAGCTCGGACCCTTTGCGCTGCGCTGTGTCCCTCAAAGTGCGCTACGACGTTGCGACACAGGGTAACGAAATCGTTGTATGAGAGGTCGTTCTTGGCATCATTGGTCCGCCATGCGCAGATTTTGAAGTCCGCCTCACCGAGACCGTCTCCGACATGATCCACGGAGGGTAAGAGCGCAAACTTGGCTTTGTAATGGCGTCCCTGAGCCCTCGATTCCTCGTTGCTGTACTTGCACAGCAGTGACCAGTCCAGTTGTTCGCCCGTGTAGCAGTCATGGCCACCGCAACATTGGACGGCGCGGTGGATCGCCATTTTGTAAACTTCATTGGTCGCTGTTGTGTTTCCACGTCCCTTGTCCCTGATAACGTGTGCGACCGCTCGCCGTGAAGCCACTTCTGATACGCATCTTGCGTAACGCCCATTGAGGCAACAAAGGCAGGAATCTGATACTTCCTTGTTTTCTGCATTGTCACTTGTCGTTGTAATAGCCCGAGCCGTAGCGTCTAACTTATGTTTAAAAGTATAGTGCTGACTTCAAAGAGAGATTGCCTCACGGTCAGATGCTTGAAGTCTCGGCGGATATTGGCCTCTTTGGAGGCGCGAGTGCGTAATGCCATTGGTGGCCAGGAACGGTTTTGTAGAGCATTACACACCCTTTAGAATCCCGACGGGGGGCATGCTGCTGAACCCTAAGACCGACTTAAATGCTTTAAATGCAGTTTGTTAAGAGGGAGCATCGAAAATTCACGTTACTCGGTGAGTCCCCGACCGGGACGCAAGTTCATCGGCATTGAGTTGAAGGATTAGCTACTTCTGCACGGTTCGCCAATCGAGGAGATGGGCAAGATCATTGACATGTGGGTGCTAGACGGTCATCAGGAAGCGGACAAACAGCCTCTCGATTTAGGGGCTGCGTTCTCCTTTCTTACGCTCGCAGCGGAGGAATCCTGCGCCACAGTCTACGGCTTTGGGGGAGCTACGGTAGACGGATTGGCTTGCCACAGATTACCCACAGCCACCATACAAGCCCCACAGTTATTGCTGTCATTGCAATGCCGGAAAACACATGGCTCCATTTAATCGAGGGGCGATTGATGACAACGGGATACGCCCAGTGCGCGAAATAATGCAGGGTCAAACTCAGAGAAATTAAAATCAATGCCAACACTGCTGTTTTGTTTTGCGTCGAGAGCCCCTGCGCGATTCCTTGGGCCCGATCAGGAATGTGTTGTTCCCCGCATTCCTGATATGCTCGGCGTTTGCCGATAGAAAAACCGGCCCTCTTTCCCTGGAGGGCCGGCGGATCATGAAGCACGAGTAACGTCTGTTTGTCTTGTTGATAGTATCCGGGGCGCATATCCCCGCGCAATGCCCAGGGACGAAAACGGCGTAACTCGGCGTTTGTGCCTGAGAATAAACTGCAAGATAATCTGTTGTTCCAACTATGAGTCCCGCAGAACATTGCGATGAATGCTTTCGGTTGGCAGCGGATGCCGAGAACGTCGCATATAGCCTTATGCAGCTAGCGTCCGCAGAAATCGAAGCGCTACGAACAGGCGATGATGCTGCTGTTGGGCGTATCAAGGCCGACAGCCAACGCTTGATTAGAATTCAAGAGGCAGTCATATCTGCCCAACGCCAGCACTCAAGCGAGCACCTCCAGCAATCCTCATCCGAACGAAAAAA
>Ga0070734_10001352_pt1 | contig 36572 bp, 30 predicted proteins | sample Coa_R1_8_FD_66444 | JGI IMG/M metagenome (GOLD analysis project Ga0070734, IMG submission 66444) | Surface soil microbial communities from Centralia Pennsylvania, which are recovering from an underground coalmine fire - Coalmine... | ecosystem: Environmental > Terrestrial > Soil > Unclassified ...
GCCGGCCAACGCCGCCCGTCCGCCCGCCTTCACGGCCGACGAGCAGGCGGCGCTGCTGGCGTTCCTACGCTCGCTCTGAGCTCGGGAGGGGCGTCTACCAGCCGCCGCCCGAGGGCTTCGAGGCGCTCTTGTCGTCCGCCTTCTTGTCGCCCTTGTCGGCCTTCTTGTCCTTCTTGCCCTTCTCCGCCTTGGTGTCGCCGGCCGGCTTGTCGTCGGCCTTGACCGGGACGGAGAGCAGGAACGAGCCAGCCAGGATGGTCGCGAGGATCAACTTCATGGAAGTCTCCTTGGTTGAGGGTTGGACCCGAGCGCCCTTGTAGACCATTTCGCCGCCGCGCGCGAGCGGCGCGGCGTCAATAGGTGTCGGCGATGGACGTCGCGTGCAGCGCGGCCTTCAGCGCCTCCAGCGTCGTCGGCTGGTGCGGCCGGAAGGTGACCGTCGGCGCGTCGCCCGGGAGCAGGTCGAAGTAGTTGTCGTCGAAGCTGCCGTCGATCGCGCCGGCGTCGAGGCGAACGGCGCGGGCCAGCGCGTCGGTCCGCACGCCGACGGTGAACGAGCCGTCGGTGTTGGCGCGGGCGTCGAGCGTGACGCGCGGCTTCGGCAGCGCGAGGTCCTTGGTCTTCTCGAACCAGAAGAGGTTGCGCGAGAGGGACGCGCCGGCCTGGGTGCGCTCCGAGATCTGGGCGACCAGCACGACGGTCCGCGGGTCGGTCGCGCCCAGCAGCTCCTTCTTGCGGAAGGAGACCAGCAGCCGGCTCGCGTTGGCCGCCAGCGTGAAGTCCTGGTCGCGGCGGGCCAGCTCGTGCCCCGCGAAGTCGAGCACCCGGATCGTCAGACGGGCGGGCGCGTCAGCGCGGCGGTCGGAGACGCCCCAGATCTCGATCGTCCCCTTGTCGTCGACGGGCGAGACCAGCACGGGCGCGAAGAAGCGACGCGCGGCGTACTGCAGCGCCTTCCAGCGCCCGTAGTAGTCGATGCTGGACCACGACGCCACGGGCCAGCAATCGTCGAGCTGCCAGTAGAGGCTCCCCCAGTTCTTCCCCATCGCGCGCCGGTGGGCCTCGGCGGCGTAGCTGATGACTGTCGCCTGCAGGACCTGGCCGACATAGAGAAACGAGGCGAAGTCCTTCGGCGCGCGGAAGTCGCGCTCCATGTACTTGATGACCAGCGCGTTGCCGCGCGGGTGCCTCTGGTGCGACAGCATCACCGGGCTGCCGATGTCCCAGTCGGTCTTGGGGTCGGTGTAGCGCGCCACCGACCCCAGCTCGGGGAAGGACTGGAAGCCGTACTCGCTCATGAAGCGCGAGACGTTGTCGCCGTAGGCCTCGTAGGGGTTCTCGGCGTGCCACACGCCCCAGTAGTGGCTGTCGCCCCAGCCCATCTTGCCGGCCGGGATGCGGTCCTCGTTGGCGCTCGGCGAGCTGCGCGTGTAGAAGCGGCCGGGATCCTCGGCGGCGACGACCGACGGCAAGAGCTCGTGGAACATCGCCTTGTAGTCGCGCCAGATGCGATCCTGCGCCGACTTCGACAGCTCGAACTTCTGCGGCCACCCCCAGCCTTTCCAGGCCGCCTCGTTCTCGTTGTTGCCGGCCCACAGTGCCAGCGACGGGTGGTTGCGAATGCGCCGCACGTTCTCGATCGCCTCGTGGCGCACGTTCTCCACGAACGCGGCGTCACCGGGGTACATCGAGCAGGCGAACATGAAGTCCTGCCAGACCAGCAGCCCCAGCTGGTCGCACAGGTCGTAGAAGCGGTCGTCCTCGTAGATGCCGCCCCCCCAGACCCGCACCATGTTCATGTGCGTGTCGGCCGCCGACTGCAGGAGCTGCCGGTAGCGCTCGTCGGTCATGCGGGTGACGAAGCTGTCGGCGGGGATCCAGTTGGCCCCCTTCATGAACACCGGCGCGCCGTTCACCTTGATGGTGAAGCTCTTGCCCAGCTTGTCGCGCTCGTGCACCACCTCGATCGTCCGCAGGCCGATGCGGGTGAGGCGCGCTCCGAGGCGGGCCCCGCCGGGGGAGGTCAGCGTGGTGGCGAGCGCGTAGCGGCGCTGCGCGCCGAGGCCGTTTGGCCACCAGAGCTCGGGGTGCTCGAGCCGGCCGCGCAGCGCGACCTCGTTGGTCCCCGGCTCGAGCCGGAGGTCGGCCGCGGCGAGCGCGATCTTGCCGTCGGCGACGACCGCGACGTGGGCCTGTCCGGCGCGCGTGGCGACGACGCGCACTTTGATGGTCAGCTCGGCGGCGGCGGCGTCCAGCCGGTCCTGGAACACCTGCACGTCGTCGAGGCGGGCGTCGTCCCAGGCCTCCAGCGCCACCGGCCGCCAGATGCCGCTGGTCACGAAGCGCGGCCCCCAGTCCCACCCGTAGTGGTACGGCGCCTTGCGCGACCACATGCTGACCATCTCCTTGCCCTGGTCGTTGGCGGCGGGCAGCTTGTAGCCGAGGTGGTCGTAGGAGGCCTGCACGGCCTCGATGGGCGAGCGGAACCGGACCACCACGATGTTGGCGCCGGCCCGGAGCTGCGGCTTCACGTCGACGCGCCAGGTGCGAAACATGTTGTTCGCCGCCAGCACCGACACGCCGTTCACGAAGACCTCCGCGTGCGTGTCGAGGCCGTCGAAAACCAGCTCGACGTGCTGGCGCGCGACGGTCGCCGCGTCGACCTCCAGCCGGATTCCATACTCCCAGCTCTGGTGCTCGATCCACTGCTGGTCCTTCTCGTTCAGCCGATAGAAGGGATCGCCTATCCGCTTGGCGTCGAGGAGGTCGGTGTGGACGCATCCCGGTACGGTGGCCGGGAGCCAGGTCTCGGCCGGCTTGTCGGCCGCGACGACCGGCCGGAAGTACCAGTGGCCGACGAGCTCGTGGCGCGCGAGGTCGCCGGTGCCGCCCGGCGACGGCTCGGCGACCGCCAGCGCGGCGGCCGTTGCCGCCAGGTGCGCGACCGGCGGGGTGCCCATCACCAGGAGAGACCGAAGCCGTACTCGAAGAGCGGCGTGTAGGTGGGATCGCCCACGTTGATCGGGATCTGGGCCATGTCGCGCGGCCAGCTGACCGGGAGCTTGCCGGTCGGCTTCACGCCGCCGCCGAGCACGTCGGCGATCCCAGCCCCCTCGGTCCTCGGCAGCCAGGCGGCCACCAGCGCGCTCGCCCCGTCGAGGACGTCGCCCAGGATGACGGGACGCCCCGACAGCAGCACCACGACCAGCGGCTTGCCGCTGCGCTTGGCGGCGGCCAGCAGCGCCCGGTCCTCGAGCGACAGCTCCAGCTTCTGCCGGTCGCCGCTCCCCTCGGCGTAGGGATCCTCGCCCACGACGGCCACCACCACGTCCGCGGCGGCGGCGCCGGCGGCGTCCTTGGAGAAGGTGACCCGGCCGGCGCCCAGCACCTGCTCGAAGCCCTGGCGGATGGTGGTCCCGGGCGTGATGGCGCCGCGGTGGCCGCGCCAGCCGACCGACCAGCCGCCGCACTGCACGCCCATGTCGTCGGCCCGGAAGCCGCAGAGGTGGACGCGCGCGGCGCCCGCCAGCGGCAACACCTTGTTGTCGTTCTTGAGCACGACCAGGCTCTGCTGGACCGCCTGGCGCGCGACGGCGCGGTGCTCGGGCGAGCCGACCGCCGCCGTGAGCGCCGGGTTGGTGAAGGGCCACTCCCAAAGTTTGAAGCGGGCCTTCTGGCGCAGGATGCGGCGGACGGCGTCGTCGATGCGCGCCATCGGCACCCGCCCGGCGGCGACCAGCTGCTTGAGGTCGGCGATGAACTCGCGGTACCGGATCGGGACCATCACCATGTCGATGCCGGCGTTGATCGCCACCTCGACGTCCTGCAGGTAGTCCTTCGACATCTTGTCGATGGCCGCCCAGTCAGTGACCACGAACCCCTGGAAGCCGAGCTCGCCCTTGAGCACGCCGGTGATGAGCGCCTGGTTGCCGTGCATCGGCGTCCCGTTCCAGCTCGAGTAGGAGACCATCACGCTGCCGACGCCGGCCTTGATGCAGGCGGCGTAGCCGGGGAGGTGGACCTTGCGCAGCTCCTCCTCGCTGACCCGGGTGTCGCCCTGATCCTTGCCGCCGGCCGTCCCGCCGTCGCCCAGAAAGTGCTTGGCGCTGGCCAGGACGGCGCTGTCGGCCTCGGACGCCGGGGCGTCCTGGAACCCGCGCACGGCGGCCGGGCCCAGCAGCTCGGCCAGCTCGGGCGACTCGCCGAAGCTCTCGTAGGTGCGCCCCCAGCGCTCGTCGCGCGCGACGGCGATGCAGGGGGCGAAGGTCCAGCGCGCGCCGGTGCCGGCCGTCTCGCGCGCCGTGACCCGCGCCGCCTTCTCGACGATCTCGGGGTTGCGCGTGGCCCCCATCCCGATGTGATGCGGAAACAGGACCGAACCCTTGACGTCGCCGTCGCCGTGGACGGCGTCGACGCCGTAGAAGAGCGGGATGCCGAGGCGGGTGGAGAGCGCCTGGCTCTGGAACCGATTGGTCAGCTCGGCCCAGGTGGCGGGGTCGTTGGGCCGGGGGAGCGAGTCGGCGCCCGAGAGGACCGACCCGAGAAAGAGGCGGTTGATGTCGCGGCCGTCCTTCAGCTCGGGGGCGTTCTTGTCGGCCTGGGTCATCTGGCCGATCTTCTCGTCCAGCGTCATCTGGGCCAGCAGCGCCTCGACGTCGGGCGACGGCATCCCCTTCTTGCGGGCGGCCGGGACGTCGGCGGCGGAGGGCTGCCCCGTGGCGCCGGGATGCGGGATACAGGCGGGCGCGAGCGTCGCCGCCGCGACGGCGCCGAGAAAAGCCCGGCGGGTGGTGGCGCCCTCGGTGCTGGAGGGATTGTCCCGCCCGGAGGCGTCGTCGGCCCGGGCGGGATTATCGGAACGGTCGGCTGACACGGCAGCTGTGTAACACAAGTCGCCGCCCCCCGGAATCGGGCAAAGGGGGGCCGCGGCCGGCCCGATATCGTTCACATTGCGGGAGAAACGTTGACACCGCGGAGTACATGCGGCTCTAATCCGCACCGGCTCAACCACGCGTCGCGCAACGTCTAATTCAGGGAGATTCGGAACATGAAAAACTCGGGAGCTCGAACTTCGGTCATCATGGGGCTCGGCGCCGCGGCGCTCTTGCTCACCTCCGTCGCCTGCAGCAGCAGCGCCGACACCACCGGCGCCGCGGGCTCCTCGGGCGGCGGCAGCACCGGCACGGCCGGCAGCTCGGGCGGCGCCGGCGGCGCGAAGGCCCCGGCGCTCTCGTACACCTTCGACACCGCGGGCTCGACCCAGGGGTTCAACATCCAGACGTACATCGACACCAGCGCCTACAAGAATCTGGGCGCGCTGGCGGCCGACGCGGGCGCTCCCACCGACGGCAGCTATCCGACGCTGGTCCAGGCCGACGGCGTGGGGCAGGGGACCCCGGCCTCGGGCGCGCTCCAGCTGACCGCCAAGTTCACCGACTTCCAGCAGTACGTCGAGGTCAAGGTGGGGCTCTCGCCGCCCAAGGACCTGTCGGGGACGACCCTCCACGCCGCCGTCGAGGTGGCATCGACCTTCCTCGGAGGCGCCTTCATCTACGCCAAGGCGGGCGGGACCTACGTCTACGCCAGCTCGACGGGGACGGGCCTGACGAACGGCGTCTTCACGCCCCTCAGCTTCAACCTGGACACCGCCCAGGGCGCGGGCGGCGCGGCCTTCGATCCGACGATGGTGCAGGAGCTCGGCATCCACATCTACTCGGACGGCGCGTTCGACGGCGGCACCTTCACGCCGGCCGAGTACACGTTCTACATCGACAACGTCGTCGCCAAGTAGCCGGCGCGGCCTCCAGCACAAAGAGCCCGGCTGCCTCGCGGCGGTCGGGCTCTTTTTCGTTTCCGGTCGGTTACCGGGATCTGACGGAACTGAAACCGGACGCCCACCGAAGTCGGAGGAGACTGGAGTCACCTTCCAGGAGGGAGCATGACTCCGACGGAGAAATCACTGGTCCAGAAGACGTTCGCCGAGGTGGCCCCCATCGCCGATCGGGCGGCCGCGCTGTTCTACGGCCGCCTGTTCGAGCTGGATCCCTCGCTTCGCCCGCTGTTCAAGGGGGACATGACGGCGCAGGGGAAGAAGCTGATGCAGGTGCTCGGCTACGCCGTCAGCAAGCTCGACGCGCTCGACGAGCTGGTTCCGGCGGTGGCGGCCCTCGGCCGCAAGCACGCCGGCTACGGCGTGAAGGAGAGCGACTACGAGACGGTCGGCGCGGCGTTGATCTGGACGCTGGGCCAGGGGCTGGGGCCGGCGTTCACCTCGGAGGTCCAGGCGGCCTGGACCTCGGTCTACGGCGTGTTGGCCGGGACGATGACGGCGGCCGCGAAGTCGGTGGACGCCTAGGGGCCGTCCCCAGGCGCGTCAGCGGGCGAGCGCCGCCTTGATGGCGGCCACCGCCTCCGGGTTGGCGTAGCTCGCCTTCTCCCAGCCGAAGATGTCGTAGTGGCTGCCGGTGACCCACAGCAGGGCGCTGCCGGCGGTGCGGCCGTCGCGGCGGGCCAGGTAGGCGAGCAGGCCGGCGTGGCCGAGGGCGATCTCGTGCGCCAGCGCCTTCTCCTGCGCGGGCGTCGCCTCGCCGGCCCAGAGGTTCGGGTGCTTGAGGCCGCCGCGCCCGACGCCGAACTCGCCGATGTGCAGCGGCGGGATCTCCCGCGCGCGCAGGCCCAGGGCGCGCTGCAGGATGTCGCGGCGAAAGTTCTTCTCGGCCAGCACCAGCGCGTCGGAGATCTCGGCCACCGTCGGCGGCCGCTGTCCGCGCTCGGCGGCCGGGACGGCGGCCGTCAGATCCATGTACTGCGACAGCGAGAGCACGTCGAGGCCGCGGATGTAGCGACCGAGCGCCGCCCGGCCGGCCGGCGTCATCCGGTTCACGTAGTCGTCGGCGATCTCGAGGTGGTGCGTGAAGTTGTGCGAGAGCAGCACCTTGCCGTCGAGCCCCAGCCGGTGGCGCTCCTTCCTGGCCGCGGCCAGCAGGCGCTCCCACTTCTCCGGGCCGTAGACCACCGAGTTCATCAGCTCGACCCCCAGCTCGAGGGCGCACCGGTCTCGCGGCGGACGCCTCCGGCCGCGCCAGCGCCTCCTTCAGCATCCGCAGCGCGCCGAACACGATCCCCTCGCGGTAGTCGGCGGCCATCGGATCCAGGTCGAAGAAGCCGCGCCAGGGACAGGCGACGCGCCAGCTGGCGTTCTCGCTGGCGAACTGGTCGAACCCGGGCTCATACGCCGCCGGATCGAGGTGCGGCTTGACCACCACCTGGAAGCCGCGCGCGAGCGCCGCGCCGACCGCCGCGCCCAGCTCGGCGGCGTCCGGGCCCGATTGGAGGTCGACCTTGTCGAGGCCGACGTAGGCGTAGGTCGGGACGAACGCGACCAGCGGGAACCCGATCGCCTTGAACGCGTCCAGCCTCGCCGGGGCGTTTCTGAATTCGCCACGCCAGCCGGCGTAGGTGACGCCGAGCGCGGCCGCGGTCGGGCCGGCCGGCGTCTCGGCGGCGCGCGCGGCAGACGGTCCGGCGGCCAGCGCGGTCAAGCATGGGAACGCAAACAGTCCGAGGAATCCTGGGAATCGAGCCATGGCGGCCGAGCGTGCCGCGGGCGGCGCGCGGGCGCAAGCGGCGCTTGAACGGGACGCTCGCCCGTGCGACAAAGCGCGCGGAGGTTGCCGATGCCGAGGTCCCCCGCCCCCCTGAGCTCCCCCCGCCGCCGCGACGTTCTGCAGGGCGCGGCCGTCGCTGCCGGCGCGTTTCTCCTCGATGGCTGTCACGGGGGGCCCGGCCCGGTGTCCGCCGCCGGGCTGGCGCGCCAGGCGCTCCCGGGCGGGCTCGACGTCGCCGGTACGCGCTTCATCAAGGACGGCAAGCCGTTCTTCGTTAGCGGTATCAATTACTGGGCCGGCACGACGCTGGCCCGCCCGGACAACGCCGCCGGCTGGGATCAGGTCCGGCGCGATCTCGACGGCATCCAGGCCGCCGGGATCAACATGCTCCGCACCATGGGCGGCACCGAGGGGCCGAACACCGAGCCGGAGCGGATCGTGCCGACGATCCAGCCGGGCCCCGGCCAGTACGACCAGGCCGGCGTGGCGGGCGTGCTGCGCTTTGCCGAGGAGCTGCAGAAGCGCGGGCTCTTCGGCATCTACATGCTCAGCAACTTCTGGCAGTGGTCGGGCGGGTTCGCGCAGTACATCTCCTGGGCCGACGGCGGCCCGATCCCGTACCCGCCGCCCGCGCCGGGCGGCAGCTGGGACCGGTTCCAGAAGTCGAACGGTTCCTTCTACAAGAACCAGAAGGCGATGGACCTCTACGACGCCTACGTCCGGTTCATCGTCCCGCAGCTCAAGACGAACCCCACGGTCATCTGGGAGCTGGCCAACGAGCCGCGCGGGATGACCAACCTCCCGGCGTTCCACGACTGGATCGATCGCACGGGCCGGCTCATCAAGTCGCTGGCGCCCGGGCAGCTCTGCACCACCGGCAGCGAGGGGCTGACCGGCACGCCGCAGTACGCGGGCGTCGATCCGGTGAAGGACCACCAGAGCGCGGCGATCGATTTCGTCTGCTTCCACATGTGGGCCGAGAACTGGAACTGGGTCCACGGCGACGCGATCCCCACCGGCTACCCGAAGGCGCTGGACCTGGCCAAGAAGTACGTGGCCAAGCACGCCGAGCTGGCGGTGAAGATCGGCAAGCCGCTGCTGCTGGAGGAGTTCGGCTTCCCGCGGGACGGCGGCAGCTTCGACCCGGCGTCGCCCACCACCTACCGCGATCAGTACTTTCAGGAGGTCTACGCGCAGGTGGCGTCGCTGATCCCGACGACGCCGATGGCGGGGATCATGCCCTGGGCCTGGGCCGGCAACCAGCGCCCGCCGCGGCCGGGCGAGTTCTGGAAGCCGGGCGATCCGTTCATCGGCGATCCGCCCCACGAGAAGCAGGGCTGGTACAGCATCTACGACACCGACACGACGCTGAAGCTGATCACCGAGTGGTCGCCCAAGATCACAGGAACGGTCACGGGCGCGGTGCCGGCGGCCCCGCGCGCCTGAACACCGCCGCCAGCCCGCCGCCCGGGGCGAGCGTGAACCGGGCGCGCGCGCCGGCGTGGACCGTGGCCGTCGTGCGATAGCTCTCGCTGCCGACGGCCGGGTGATCCGGCGGATCGGCCCACACGTTGGCCGTCCAGTCGCCTGCGCCGAGGAAGCTGGTGTCGATCTGCAGCTCGCGCCCGGTCCAGTCGGTCATGGCGCCGAGGTACCAGGTGTCGCCGTGGCGCCGCGCGACGACGACGTAGTCGCCGAGTCTTCCGTCGAGCACGCGCGTCTCGTCCCACACCGACGGGACGGGCCCCAGGAACTGCATCGCCTCGGGCGCCTCGCGGTAGTTGGACGGCGAGTCGGCCAGCATCTGCAGCGGGCTCTCGTAGACGACGTACATCGCCAGCTGGTGCGCGCGCGTGCCCAGGCTCATGGGCGCGCCGAAGACGATCTTGAAGTGCGCGCGGTCGGCGTTGTGCATGGCGCCGGGCGTGAAGTCCATCGGGCCCAGGAACATGCGGGTGAACGGCAGCGTCACGTCGTGCGCGGGCTCGGTGGCGTCGCTCCACTTGTCGTGCTCGAGCCCCTGCACGCCCTCGGTCGTCAGCAGGTTGGGCCAGGTCCGCGTCAGCAGCACCGCGCGGATGGCGCCGTGGAAGTCGACCAGCATCTTCCGCTTGGCCAGCTCGCGGCAGACGCGCCAGTAGAACTGGATGACGGGCTGATCGTCCCGCTGCATGAAGTCGATCTTCAGGCCCGCCACGCCCCACTTCTCGAACCGGGCCAGCGCCGGCTCGAGCTGGTCGGCCAGCGTCTTCCAGACCGCCCACAGGATGATGCCGACGTGCTTGGCGCGCGCGTGCGCGAGGAGGCGCGGCATGTCCAGCGCCGGCGCCGTCGACAGGAGATCGCCCGGCTTGTACCACCCCTCGTCGAGGATGATGTACTCGAGGCCGTAGTCGGCGGCGAAGTCGATGTAGGCCTCGTAGGTCTCGGTGTTGACGCCCGGCTTGAACTTCACGTCGCGCAGATTGAGCGCGTTCCACCAGTCCCAGGCGACCTTGCCGGGGCGGATCCACGAGGTGTCCTTGATCTCCGACGGGCGGGCCAGGAGGTAGCAGAGCGGGTTGCCGACCAGATCGACGTCCTTCTCGGCCACGCCGAGCACGCGCCAGGGGAAGGTCCGAGCTCCGCGCGTGTCGGCGATGTACCCGGCCGCGCGCGTGACGCGCAGGTCGCGGTCCCTGGTCAGCTTCTCCTCGAGCGGATAGGGCGGGAAGGTCGCCGTCAGCGCCGGGCCGCCGGTGCCCCGCAGCCACAGCCCCGGGTAGTCCTCGATGTCGGCCTCGGCGATCGCCACCTTGGGGCCGACCGGCGTCTCGACGACCGCCGGGATGCTGGCCAGCGCCGCGGGCGGCAGGTCGCCGAAGCGCACCCGCTTGAACTGGCGCTCGTTGTGGGAGAAGAAGCTCTCCTCGCGCGGGTAGTAGACGTCGGTGTCGGGCGTGGACGCGAAGCGGAACGTCGCCTCCTCGCCGGTCACCTTCACCCGCGCGCGCGGCAGCGCCGTCTCGAATCGGTAGGCGACCCCCAGATCGTAGGCGCGGAAGACGACCGTGACGCCGCCCGCGCAGGCGAGCCGCAGCTCGTTGTGGCGGTCGGTCAGGGTGGCGGCTGTCTGGCGGACTGGCGGCGTCACCACGGCGTCGGTGCTGCTGCGGCTGACCTTCGTCACCTTGGGGGCCGCCCCGAACCGGACCTCGTCGATGGTCAGCGCCAGCGTCGAGCCCGCCAGGAGCGGCTTGCCGTCATAGAGCACGTCGTACGCCAGCGCCGGCGCAGTGTGGACGTCGACCGCCAGGCGCCCGTTCGGGGAGACGACGCGCTCGACACCCGCCGCCGGAGCGGCCGGCGCAACTCCCTGGGCGAGGAGGGCGAAGAGGAGCGCGGCCGCGGCGGGCATCCTGGTCGGGGCTACTGGGCGCAGACGAGCTGCGGGCTGCCCCAGCTGGCGCGATCCCAGGCGGCGCCGTCCTGGGCGTTGGTGACCAGCAGCTTGAGCCGCCGCATCCCGGTGACGTCGACGTCCACCGGCGCCGCCATCGGGTTGGCGCCGTCGAGGTTGTTCAGCGTCGGGCTGGTGAAGAGGTTCGTCCACGCGTCGTCGGGGCCGCCTTGCGCCCAGACCGAGGCGACGATCGAGCCCTGGCCGTGGGCCGAGTCGTCGACGCCCACGGTGGCGGTGAACCGGGTGCACTTCTTGTTGAGCCGGTAGATGACGGCCGCGGGCGCCGCCATCCCCAGCCCCTTGGCGTAAGGGGTCCCCAGGATCGAGATCGGCGCCCCGTCGCCGGCGGCGGAGAACCCGTTGCTCATGTCCTTCTCGACCGGCCCGAGGCCGTTGGCCTGGTAGGTCCAGGTGAGATCCGAGACGTCGACCGTCCCCGACGGGCTGGGCGGCTCGGTGCCGGTCACCAGCAGCGTCGCCGTCCCATGCGACGGGATCGCCGGCACGGTGTAAGCGTCGGTGAAGGTCCCGAGATCCGCATGGGCGACCAGATCGCGCGCCTTGGCGCTGCCGCCCGCAAGGCCGATGAGCGGCAGCGTGAAGCCGACGTCCGCCGCGTCGTCGCCCGCGTTGAGCAGCACGACGCCGCGCGCGCCGGCCGCGTTGAGCGGCTTGGCCCAGACCGAGAGGTTGCCGTCGTCGCTCTGCCAGACCTGCGTCCCCTGCAGCCCCAGCGGGTCCTGATCGAGGGCGATCACCTCTTTGTTGGTGAGGATCGCCACGATGTCGGGGTTCGCGGCGACCATCGTGGGGTCGTTCCCCATGATGAGCGGCGCCGCCGAGATCGCCCACAGGCTGAAGTGCGACTGGTACTCGGTGTGGTTGACGCTGTCGCTGTACTGGTCGTCGGTGACGCCGACCTCCAGCATGTCCGGATCGTTCCAGCCGTTCGGGCCGGCGTAGGCGGCGTAGGTCCGGTTGTTCATCACGTTGGCGAAGATCGACGGCCAGCTGTCCTTGATGTCGCTCGTCGTGCGCCAGAGGTTCCCGGTGGTGACGCCCCACTCGTAGAACTGCCAGGCGCACAGGCTGAAGACGAACGGACGCCCGGTGGCCATCAGCGCGCCCTGCATCGTCTTGTACTGCGTCTCGACGGGCAGGCTGGCGCTGCAGTTGTCGTACTTGAGGTAGTCGACGCCCCACGACGCGAAGGTGGTCGCGTCCTGGCTCTCGTAGCCCTGCGAGCCGGGGTACCCGCCGCAGGTCTGGGTGCCGCGGTCGCCGTAGATCCCCAGCTTGAGGCCGGCGGCGTGCGCGTAGTCGGCGACGGCCGAGATCCCGTCGGGGAACTTGCCGCTGTCGGGCTGGAGCGAGCCGTCGGCGGCGCGCCCGGCCTTGTTCGACCAGGTGTCGTCGATGTTGACGTAGGTGTAGCCGGCGTCCTTGAGCCCGCTCGACACGAAGGCGTCCACCACGCTCTTGATCAGCTTTTCGTTCACGTTGCCCTGGAACTCGTTCCAGCTGTTCCAGCCCATCGGCGGGGTGGCGGCCAGGCCGGCGGCCAGCTTCTGCGGGAAGTCGTCGTCGACGTCGCCGCCGCCCGACGAGCCGCCGCCGCAGCCGGCCGCCACCATCGTCGCGACGAGACCGACGGTCTGGACCACGCGCGCGCGCATCACTGCACTCCGATGCTGTCGAGGTGGAACGTCGCCGGTGTCGGCAGGTCGGTCGCCCCCGCGCCAGCGCCGGCGTTGATCTGCACGCCCACCGCCTTGACGTAGCCGGGGTCGAAGGCGGCCGACGAGCCGGTCGCCGGCGCGCTCATCGACATCCTGTACTCGATCCACTGCCCGGCCGACGAGGGCGCGATCTGGACCGCGGCCGCCTGGCCCCAGTCCCAGTTGTCGCCGCTCTTGGCGTAGAGGAGCAGGTACCCCGGCGCCGTCGCGTCGGGCGAGAAACCGCTGTCGAGGCGAAGCATCACCGACAGCGTCTTGCCCCCCATGTCGGTGATGATCGGCAGGGTGAACTGGTAGTCGACGAACTGTCCGTAGGCGTCGCACGGCAGGTGGATCTGCAGCGAGCCCGGGTCGGGCGAGCCGACCTTTCCGTCCCAGGCGACCGTCGCCAGGCCCCCGGCATCGACGCCGCTCGGGTGGACGCCGATGTCGGCGGTGTTGCTGTCGCTCGGGTTGGCGACGGCGGCCGCCGAGCTCTGGGCCGCGGTCGCGAAGTCGAACAGCATGACGAACGGCTTCGCCGCGTCGGCGACGGCCGCGTCGCCTTTTCCTGCCGCGCCGGTTCCGCCGGCGCCGCTCGCGCCGCCGTTCCCCGCGCTGCCACCCGACGCCGTCTGCCCCCCGGTGCCGGCCGCCGCGCGCGCGGTGTCGCTGCTGCATCCGAGGCATCCGAACGTGAGGGCCGCGAGTGTGAACGCAACCACCGCGGCGAACGGCCGCCAGATTCCGGAAACCATGGGCGCATGATGCGTCGGTCGTTCGCCCAATACAAGCGCGGAACGGGCGGGGTCAGGGGGCGGCGAGCGCCGCCGCGATGGCCTGTTCGGCCAGGGGCGCCATGATGGCGTACCCGTCGCGGTTCGGGTGGAGCCCGTCGACGGCCAGCTCGCGCCGGAGCAGCCCACTGCCGTCGGTCATCGCGGACGCGTAGTCCAGGTAGACGGCGCCGCTGGCGGCGGCGTAGGACTTGAGCCAGGCGTTGAGCGCGGCGATCTTCTCGGGCGGTCGCAGCGGAAACGCGAGGTGCGCCATCGGCGTGTAGTCGTGCACCGGCAGCAGCGACGCCAGGACGACGCGAACGCCGTGCGCGCGCGCCAGCTCGACCATGGACGCCAGGTTGGCCTCGGTCTCTTCCAGCGTCATCGGGCCGGTGTTCCCGGCGATGTCATTGGTGCCCGCCAGGATGACGACCACCCGCGGCGCGAGGGCCAGCACGTCCTGCCGGAAGCGGACCAGCATCTGCGGCGTCGTCTGTCCGCTGATGCCGCGGTTGATGTACGGCTTGTCGGGGAACGACCTGGCCAGCGGCCACAGGTCGGTGATCGAGTCGCCGTAGAAGACCACGCGGCCGCCCGGCGGGGCCGGCGGCAGCGCCGCGTTGGCGTCGCGGTAGCGGGCCAGCTCGCCGAAGTCGTCCATGTAGATCCGCACCCGGCCGCGGCGCCAGTCCTCGCGCGCCTTCTCGGCCGGCGAGAGCTCGCCCGCCGGCGGCGGCACGACGTAGGCCGCTCGCTTGGCCGGCGCGGGGCCGGGGGTGGCGCAGCCGGCGACCAGGCTGAGCACCAGCGCCGGCGCCGCCCGCTTCACGGACGGCCGCCGTCCCTCGAGGCCGCAGCGGGTGCGCCGGCGTCGGCCGCGGCGGCGGGCGCCAGCGGCTGGACGGGACCGGTGGCGAAGGCCGGCTCCTCGGTTTCGCCCTGGCCGCCATCCGCCTCGTCCTTGTCGGCCTCCTCGGGCCTCTGCTTGGTGTGCGCCACATGGCCGGTGAAGACCATGCCCTGATCGGTCGGCCGCAGCGGCTTCTTCGGGACGTCGTAAATCATGTCGCCGCCCAGCCGGCAGGCCTCCATCTTCAACTTCTGCAGGCACTGGACGGCGCCCACGTCGAGGTAGCAGTCGACGTGGGCCACGCCGATGTCGTCCCACTCTTTCACCTCGGGCGCCGGCGTGTGATAGACGCGGATCTTGCAGCCGCGCGGGCGCGGCGGGTACTTGGCGGCCATCGGGCTCTTGGGCGTGGTCGCGCAGTTGAGCGACAGCGCCAGCCCGAGCGCCGGGGCGAGCGGCAGGGCCAGAAGCAGGAAGCGGCGCAGCAGCGGGCGAGAGCTTGGCGACATCGACGAGGGCCCCGACGCATATCAGAGCGGGAGCCCGGGCGCCAGACGGCCGGCGCACGGAAACCATTTGCCAGGGGTCGGCGGGTGGGGATAGGTATCGTTCACATGAGCATGCTTTGCCGGGTTGGCCGGGTTTTCGCCGGGACGTCCGCCCTCCTGTCGGTGGCGGTGCTGACCCCCTTGATGACGGGCGGCTGCCGGCCCCCGAACATGCCGCCGCCCAGCACGGGGCCGAGCGCGGGGGGGCCGCTCGATCCGACCGCCGCTCCGAAGCCGCTCGAGGGGCACAACCTGCTCTACAACGAGGGCTTCACGCAGGGCTCGCGCGCGCTTCCCTGGAGCGGCGAGTTCGGCAACGGCGCCGAGGGCAAGGCCAAGATCACCAACGGCGAGCTGTGCATGGAGGTGCGCAACAAGGGCAAGGCGCGCTGGGACGCGCAGCTCAAGCAGCAGCACATCCGGCTCCAGAAGGGGCACCACTACACGGTGCAATTCAAGATGCACTCCACCGCCGAGACGCGCGTCTACCTCAAGGTCGGCGACGCCGGGCCGCCGTACAAGGAGTTCTACAAGCTGCTGTTCACGCCCGGTCCGACGCCGAAGGTCTACGCCGGCAGCTTCACCATGACCGGCCCCGACGACGCCGGGGTCGAGTTCGCGCTGCACATGGGCGGGCAGCTGGCCAAGGCGGCGCTGCCGTTCACGGTCTGCCTCGACGACACGCACCTCGACGATCCCGAGTACACGCAGGTCCCCGAGCCGTCCCCGCCGCCGGTGCTCAACGTCCTGGTGAACCAGGTCGGCTACCTGCCGGCGCTGGCGAAGATCGCCATCGTCAAGAACCCGAACGCCACCCCGTGGACGCTGCTGAACGCCAAGGGCGAGTCGGTCGCCTCGGGCGTCACGATCCCGTTCGGCGACGATCACGACTCCGGCGAGAAGCTCTCGGCCGCCGACTTCACCGGGACGACGCAGGTGGGGACCGGCTACACGCTGAAGGTGGGCAACGACACCAGCCACCCGTTCGACATCGGCCCCGACATCTACCGCAAGCTGAAGTACGACGCGCTCTCCTACTTCTATCAGACCCGCAGCGGCATCGAGATCAAGATGCCTTACGCCGGCGATCCCAAGTGGGCGCACCCGGCGGGCCACGTGGGGGTCAAGCCGAATCACGGCGACAGCGACGTCCCCTGCGCGCCCGGCAGCGGCTGCGACTACAGGCTCGACGTCTCGGGCGGCTGGTACGACGCGGGCGATCACGGCAAGTACCTCATCAGCGCCGGCATCTCGGTCTGGACGCTGCTCAACTGGTGGGAGCGGGAGAAGGCGTTCGGCACCTCGGCGGGCGACTTCGCCGACGGGAAGATGAACATCCCCGAGAACGCCAACGGCGTCCCCGACCTGCTCGACGAGGTCCGCTGGGAGCTGGAGTTCGAGCTCAAGATGCAGGTCCCCGAGGGGAACCCGCTGGCGGGGATGGTCCACGCGAAGATCCACGACGCCAACTGGACGCAGCTGGGCCTCGCGCCGCAGGAAGATCCGATGGTGCGCTACCTGCAACCGCCGACGACGGCCGCCTCGCTGAACCTGGCGGCCAACGCGGCGCAGGCGGCGCGCGTCTGGAAGAAGATCGATCCGGCCTTCTCGGCGAAGTGCCTGAAGGCGGCCGAGCGCGCCTGGGACGCGGCGCGCGCCCACCCCGAGGTCTACCAGGCCAAGGGCGGCGTGGGCGGCGGGCCCTACGACGACGACCACGTCGACGACGAGCTCTACTGGGCGGCGGCCGAGCTGTACGTGACGACCGAGAAGGCGGCCTACAAGGAGGTGGTGACCAAGTCGCCGCACTTCGAGGAGCTGAAGGCGGAGTCGGGCGAGGAGGGGATGTTCACGCCGGTCACCTGGGCGGACACCTCCGCGATGGGGTCGATCTCGCTGGCGATCGTGCCGAACGGCATCGGCAAGCCGGTCGTCGAGGCCATCCGCAAGAAGATCGTCGCGGCCGCCGACGCCTACCTCGAGGTCGCGCGCAAGCAGGGCTACCGCGTGCCGTTCGCGGCGCCGGTGCAGAAGGGTTACCCGTGGGGCTCGAGCTCGTTCGTGCTCAACAACGCGCTGGTGCTGGGGCTGGCCCACGACCTCACGCACGACGGCCGCTACCTGAACGGCGTCGCCGCGGCGATGGACTACATCCTTGGCCGCAACCCGCTGGACCAGAGCTACGTGACGGGCTGGGGCGACCGCCCGCTGGAGAACCCCTACCACCGCTTCTGGTGCCACCAGTCGATGCCGGCGTATCCGCCGCCGCCGCCGGGCATCCTGTCGGGCGGCCCGAACTCGGGCTTCGAGGACCCGTACATGGCCAGCGCCGGCCTCGACGGCTGCGCGCCGCAGAAGTGCTTCATCGACAACGGCGAGGCCTGGTCGGCCAACGAGGTGACGATCAACTGGAACGCCCCGCTGGCCTGGGTGGCCGCCTACCTCGACGAGGCAGGCGAGGCGACCGCGGCCGGGGCCGGCGGCAAGAAGAACGCCGGGATCAAGAAGTAGCCAGGTCAGGCCGTCGCCGCCGCTCTTATCGCGTTATCCGGCGAGCATTCGTGAGGGTCGGCACCGACCGACCTGCTAAATGGGTGAGATCGCTGGAACCTCGGTCCGTTCGCCACGCTTGGATGGCGGATAGCCGGTCCGCATAATTGGAGGTAGACGGAAACGCCATGAAGCACAGATTCGTGCACGAGTTCGAGGACGATCCCCCGGACGGCGACTTCGAGGTCGATCTCGACGCTCCAGCGGGAACGCAGATCCGGTTCGAACTTGAAGGCGAGAATATTTGGTTGTCGGCCGACCGGGCGGGCTGGCTGCACCTTGCGCGGATCTGCGCCGAAATGGCGCTGCACTCCGGGTCGACGCCGGGATACCATTTCCATCGAAGTTACGACTGGAAGTCGAGTCCAGCATCCGGGAAGGAGGTCTCCTTTGCACTCGCGGCAGACGACGGTTCCGTCTAACCCGGCGTTGCAGCGGACGACCGGCCTTCCTCGCTTCGCTCGGGCGGCCGCTCGCCGCTGAACACCAGGTCGTTAGCCGGATCGGAGCGGCGCAGTCGTCATGTCGACGGAATCGTATTGGTTCTCGCAGCTTGATCAAGAAGCGGCCCGACGTCGGGATCAGCGGTCGTTTCATGTCTTTGCTGAAGGGCAGCACTCGGATGTCCGAGGGCAGATCTACAACTTCGACGCTGGCAGAGAGCTCGTGTTACCCCACGATCGCTGGCCGCAACACCTGTTCGTCGTTGTCGGGATCGAGGGTTCCGTCGACGCAGACATCGGAGGCCGGACCTTCGCGATGCGGCCCCACTCTCAGTTGGTCGTCCTCCCAGGGACCCCATGTAAACTCACGGCGCGTTCCCAGGCGGCCGTCGAACTCATCAGTCTTCTATCGACGGCGCCGGGGGTGACCGGCTAACCAGCCGCTGCAGCGGCCGGGGCTTGCGCCCCCGTCGCTGAATGGCAGATCGTTGGGCGGACGAGCGGCTACGGAGTTAGGAATGAACATCGTCCTTAGTAGGCTAACTGCCGATCTGGAACGAAGTCTGGCGAGCCGCGGCTTTGGCGTCTCGGCACACGGATCCCAGCAGGACGCAGTGTCGGACTCCACGACTCTGGTGATTGCCCGCGACGGAAGGCAGCTATGGACCTATCGTTTCGAGTATCGCGAGACGGTAGACGACGAAGCCGAATGGGTCGATAGGCTCGCGCGCCAGCAGGCGCTGCAGGCTCTTACAGCTGTGTATGCGGTTACCAGGCACGTCTTCTCTGAACACGGCGAAGCGATCGCGGCGAGAGCCTCCGTCGGGCTTCACGAGATCGCCCCAGAGATTCGCAATCGCATTGTTGTGGTCTGGCCCTTCGTCGCAGGAGGCACTCCACAGGAAAGCGACCAGCCACCCCTCATCTTGACGCAACGGTTGAAGACTGGCCCCGCGACCCCTCGCTGGTTTTGTCGAGCGGCAATGTTAAACGACGGCGTCCCGGTGACGGACTTGGTATTCGAGGCCCAGCGCGATTCCGGCGGTGCGATGCAAATAACTGCGAGGCAGGGGTCATCTCGCCCCGACGGCCCCGATGTTCGAATGGACATGTGTCCCGTTCCGCAGAAGGCCACGGGATTGGAGGAGTGTTACGCCCGCAGTCTTGGCGACTGCGACGGCATATCCCGAGAGCACATCATTTCGGAGTCCGTTCTCAAGGTGTTACCCAAAGGGTTGGTGGTTGTATCTGCGGCGCCTGACATCCCGGCTGGCCGAAAGAAGGCAATTGGCGAGCTAAAGTGGCCGGTCCTGTGTAGGAAGCACAATCGGGCGCTTTCCGACATCGACAAGGACGGTGCCGCGTTCTTCAGCACGATCAGTGATGGAGTGAATGGCCGCGTGCCAGCGGTTGGGACAAGGACCTCGTTCGTGGGGACACGGCTCGAAAGGTGGCTTCTAAAAGTTGCCTGCGGAGTCTGCGAACTCGAATCGCGCGACGGCCGCGTCGCGCCGACACCTGTCGAGTGGGTTGGGGTTCTTTTCGGGCGTCGACCGTGGCCTCGGTACTTTTCCTCTTTCTGGTCAGAGCGAGAAGGAACCCGATCTCACGAGCAGGGATTCGAACTAGTCACGACGATCGATTCAGTTACGGGGCGACCGAAAGGGATCACGCTTAGCGGTGTCCGGCTGTCTGTTACCCTCGCGTTGGGCTCGTTCGACGGCGTGCCAGGCATGAGACGTCCAGCGGGGATCACGGTAGGTTTGAACAACTTTGCCGTCGGCGTGGAGCTGATATGGCCGTGACGCGCGCAAGAAGGGGTGAGACCGCCGCCCCACCGCGTTGCAGCCGACGGTGCTTGCGCGCCGTCACTGCACGCGTGATCGTTGGGCAGACCGGCGCTGCATGACTGGCTCGCGGGCACGACCGTCCAGATCCGTGACCTCGAGCTGCTTCGATCGCGGGACTTCATGAAGAAGCCCGCGCGGCCGCGGTCCCCGGCCGAGGACCCGGCGCGCCCCCGGTTCTCGCAAGGGCCGACGATGGACTGAGATCCGCCGCCGGCAGCCGCGGACGTAGTATCGTCAGGCGGCGATGGCGAAGATCACCGGGATCGGGGGCGTGTTCTTCAAGAGTCGGGGCGACCACGCGGCGCTGGCGGCGTGGTACCAGAAGCACCTGGGGATGCCGCTCGAGCCTTGGGGCGGCGCCGCGCTCAAGTGGTCGGAGGACCGGGCGGCTGCCGAGGGCGTCACGGCCTGGCACGTCGCGGAGCGGGACACCAAGTGGTTCGCGCCCAGCGACGCGCCGTTCATGATCAACTACCGCGTCGACGACCTGGACGCGCTCCTCGCGAACCTGCGGGCTGCCGGCGTCGAGATCCTCAAAGGCCCGGACTCGGACGAGACCGGGAAGTTCGCGTGGATCGTCGACCCGGAGGGCAACAAGGTGGAGCTGTGGGAGCCGAAGGGCCGGGACGAGAAGAGCCAGGCGTAGCGACGCGGGTGGTGGAGATCATGACGACCAAGGAGATCGCCGAGCGCCTGGTGGCGCTGTGCCGCGCGGGAAACTTCGAGACCGCGCAGCGGGAGCTGTACGCCGCGGATGCGGTCAACATCGAGCCCTACGCAACGGCCACCTTCGCCAAAGAGACCAAGGGCCTGAGCGCGATCCTCGAGAAGGGCGCCAGGTTCGGGGCCATGATCGAGCAGGTCCACGGCGTCTCCGTTTCGGACCCTCTGGTGGCGGGCAGCGCGTTTGCCTGTGCGATGCAGCTGGAGCTGACGATCAAAGGGCACGGCCGGATGACCTTGAACGAGCTGTGCATCTACGAGGTCAAGGACGGGAAGGTCGTCTCGGAGCAGTTCACCTCGAGATTCCCCCTCTAGCCGTGGCGGTTCACCGGGGGCGGCGCCGCCCGATCGCCCAGGTCGAGACGACGAGGAGCAGCACGCTCACCAGACCCAGGCCCCAGATCATCCTGCTCCCGACCAACCTTTAGACGTCATTAAGCGCGCGGGGCGAGCCGACCAGAGGATTCGTTTCTGTGACAGTTCCGAGACGGCGGCCGCGGTATCGTCGGTCCGGCGAGGGAAGCGTGGCGCAGAAGAGAGAGACAGCGCGTCCCGGCGCGGCCAGCGTGGGCGTCGCCGAGAACGGCAACTCGGCGGTGCTCGTCACCGTGGTGCCGGGCGGCGCGCTGCTCGATCGCCGGCGGGTCGACCTCACCGCGCCGGGGACGCCGACGCACCCGCACCATCACGAAGGCTCGTGGGCGGTGGGTCGCTACCTGACCACGCCCGGCGCGCGCGCGTTGCCGCTCGCCGACGCCGTGGCGCTGGTCGAGCGCGTTCAGGCGTCCGCCGGGCGCGGCGCGCGGGAGAGCCTGGCGGCGCTGGCGCGCGAGGTGGGCGTACGGATCGCGAGCATTGCCCTCCGCATCTGCCCCGAGCTGCCGTCGACGATCGAGGAGCGGATCCGCGACAACCGCGCCCAGACCTACGCCGACTCGGTCATGTATCGCCAGGCGCTGGCCGAGGCCGCCGAGGCGCGCGGGTGGTCGGTGCGCTGGTACGACCGCGAGCACGTCTCGCGCGACGCCGCGGCCGCGCTGGGGCGCCGGGACGTCGACGCCGTCCTGCAGGCGATGGGCCGGGCGGCCGGGCCGCCCTGGCAGGCCATCCACAAGCTCGCCGCGGCCGCCGCGCTGGCGGCGACGCGGCGTTAGGGCAGGGGCGCTCAGCCGCCGGTGCCGGCGTCGTGGCCGGCCGATCCGCCGCCGCCGCTGGCCCCGGCGCTGCCGCCCGACGTCCCACCGGCGCCGCCCGTGCCCGTGGCCGCCGGCGCGCCGTCGATCGAGAAGCTGTCGATCTCGAACGTCACCGGCGTCGGCGTCGAGGCCGGGCTGTTCCCCGTCCCGATGTGCACGCCGTAGAGGATGACCTTCGACAGGTCGTAGCCGGTGTTGCGGGTCATGGCGTTGTTCAGGTTGACGGCGTAGTCGTGCCAGTTGTTGTCCATCTGCACGTTGATCGAGGTGCCGACGAACGTGTAGTTGCTGGTGGTGTCGGCGTAGGGCTCGATCTGGCCGGTGAAGGTCGACCCCGCGTCGACCTTGATCCGGACGTGCAGCGTGCCGCCCGTCCAGTTCTGGCAGCCGATGCACATGTTGGTGCTGTCGGTCTGCAGGCTGGCCGACTGGATGTCGACGTACTGGTTGCCAGCCGAGAACGGGGCGGTGACCTTGAGGCAGCCGGGGTTGGGGCTGCCGTCGGCGCCGTTCCAGGCCAGCGTCGGGTCGGTGCCGGCGTTGTTCACCGCCAGGTTCGGGGGCTCGTTGTAGTTGCTGAACGAGAACCCCACGGCCTTGGTGTCGAAGGTGGCCAGCGCGACGCCCGGGACGGGCGAGCTGGGGTCGAACGGGCCGCCCGAGCCGCCGCCGCCCGAGGTGCCGCCGGTGGCGACGAACGAGCCGTCGGCCCGCATCGAGTTCTGATTGGGGTCGCTGCCGAAGCAGCCGGCAGCGGTCAACGCCAGGGTGACGACGAGCGAGATTCGCTGGAGGTTCATGGCCGGCTCCTTACCACCACATCGTGGCGTAGATGGACGCGAGGTTCGCGTCCGCCTTGGGCACCCACCCATAGGGATAGGGCGGGAAAGCGTCGCTGCCCAGCAGGTAGTGCTGGTACTCGAGCGTGACGGACTCGTGGGTCACGAAGGCGGTCCGGATGACCGCCTTGGCGGTGAGGACGCCGAAGTCGAGGCTGCTGCCGCCGGGGTTGCCCGGGGTGCGCGAGTAGGCGCTGTCGAGATCCGGCATGACCATGTCGAAGCGTCCGCCGACGCCCAGCCAGTCGAGCGGCGTGTAGAGGCCGTCGATACCGAACTTCAGCTTCTTGGTGCTCATGTCCCAGGTGGTCGCGCGCGAGGGGTCCTGGGCGAGGGCGATCGGCGGCGCCTTGCTGTCGACGATCGAGAGCAGCCCGAACGCCGTGAACACCAGGTCCGGCCCGTCGCCCCACCAGTCCTCCGGCGCGCGGTTCCAGGCGCCGAGGCTGAAGGTGTACTGGGCCATGATGTTGTCGACCGTGCCGGTCTCGTTCTCCGGGCCGTTGTAGACGCCGCTGTGGAAGTTGAACGTCTGGCCGAAGAAGTTCTGCTTGAACTGGTAGCCGCCGTACGAGTGCAGCACCTCGAGGATGTCAGCCAGCGCGTTGATGTTGCGGGCGTCGATGTGCGACCAGCCGAGGTAGCCGTAGCCGTAGGCGCCGCCGTCGAAGCGGACCTCCGGTCCGGCGATGGCCATGCTCCCCTGGATCGGTCCCTGCGAGCGCGGCACCGCGTCCGAGACGTCGGTCTGGGTCGAGTTGCGCGGGCTCCAGTTGTCGTCGGGCGTCCAGACGTAGATGTAGTGCAGGCCGAAGGTCCAGGTCTTCTGGTACTTGGCGCCGACGTGCACGTGGTTGACGAACGTCGAGCCCATGGGGACCGGCCCGGCGTAAGGGAGGTAATCGGGGCTGCGGTCGGAGAGGTACGGCGAGCCGGAGGTGCCGCCGATGGGCACGTTCTGGAACACCTGATAGTTGGCGTTGTTTTGGAAGGGGACGATGTCCATCTTGGCGCCGATGCCGTGCTCGACGGTGAAGGTCCAGTCGCCGTGCGCGTCGAGGTTCGAGAACGTGGCCGTCAGGGTCTCGCCGGTCTGGTGCGTGCGGCCGAAGAGGTACGTCTCGTACATGCCGCCGTCGTACTTGCCGGCCGCGCCGTAGCGGTTCTGGAACGTCCCCACGTTCCAGGTCAGGCCGCCGTAGTCCTTGAACACGTCGGGGAAGCTGAGCGTGATGAAGGCCTGGTCGATCCCCTGCTGCGCCTGGAGGTTGCGGTAGCTGCCGTCGGTCTCGTTGTAGGCGTCGACGACCACCGTCGCCGTCACCTTCGAGTTGCCGTAGCTGAAGTTGAGCTGCGACCAGGGGCCGGAGACCGTGTTGGTGTACTCCCAGGTGGTGTATTGCATGCCGGGGACGCGCGGCGGACTGTGTAGCTGGAAGCCCGAGGTGGGCGGCGGCATGTTCGGCGGGTACGAGTTGGCCGGCGTCGGGCTGTAGATGGTCGGCTGGTCGAGCGGCGTGGCGGGACCGAAGCTGACGCGCAGCGGGGCGCGCAGGTAGCCGTGGAAGTCGAACTTCCACTCGTCGGCCGCGCCGCTGGTGCTGGGGGTCAGCGACGCCGCCTCTTTGTTCGAGAGGTTCGTGCCGCCGCCCAGCTCGGGCGCGCTCGGCGACAGTCCGACGCCGGTGTCGACGCTGTGGCCGCCCTTGCTCGGCGGGCTCGGCGCCGGCGGCGTGGGCGTCAGGTTGATGGTCGCCGGCGGCGTCGCCGCGGGCGGCGGGACCGGCGTGGTGGGAGGAACGGGCGTGACGGTCGGCGCGGGAGCGGGCGCGGCCGGCGCCGCGGGAGCGGCCGTTGTGCTGGTAGCGTTACCACCTCCGGCCGACGGAGCGGGCGGGGTGGCCGTGTTCGATCCCGCGGTCTGGGCCCAGGCGGCGTGCGCCGTGAGCGATCCGAAAACCACCGCGACCCTCAAGATTGGCTTCATCGATAATGGTCCTTGGATGCTGTGAGGCCGCGAGTGTCCGGACTCTGCTCTCCGGTGTCAACTCTTCTTTATCCGGAGATCCGCGTCTGCCGGCTTGACGAGCTCCAGGAAGCCCGGCTATCAACGCGGACAGCGGCGCCCACTCCGGCCGCCCCAAACGGGGGACCTCCAGATGAACCGAACGTTCGAACCGCTTTTCCTCGCGCTGCTGGCCGCCGTGCCCGCGGCATCCCTTGGTTGCGTTACCCCGGGCTCCAAGCCCGCGAGCGCCGCGTCGGCCCAGCTCAAGGAATGCGGCCCTGACGGCGTCATCGAAGACTTCGAGGACGGCAACAACCAGATCAACGTCGTCGGCGATCGCGGCGGCTACTGGTACACGTACGTCGACAAGGAGGGCTCGACCGTCGAGCCGGCGCCGGGCGATCAGGGCGGGACGTTCGCGCCGGTCGAGGGCGGCCACGAGTCGAAGTACGCCGCCCAGTTCAAGGGGAAGCTGGCCGGCAAGTCGATCGTCTACGCGGCGATGGGGCTCAACTTCGAGGACCCCAAGGGCGCCTACGACGCCTCCCAGTACGCCGGCATCACCTTCTGGGCCAAGCGCTCGCCCACCTCGACGCCGCGCCTCACCGTGAAGATGCCCGACGGCAACACCGATCCCGACGGGCAGATCTGCAGCGCTTGCTTCAACGACTACGGCTACACCATCAACGTCGGCCCCGAGTGGTCACGCTTCGTGCTGCCGTTCCACGATCTCAAGCAAGAGCCCGACTGGGGTGCGCCGCGCAAGCCGCACATCGACGCGAGCAAGCTGTTCGCCATCCACTGGGAGGCCAAGGCCCCCGGCGCCGACTTCGACTTCATGGTCGACGACATCCAGTTCATCTGCCAGGGAAAGTAGGCGCCGAGGAGCGGGGGCGGTCGGCATCACAGCCGGTCGCCGATTGACGTGGTAGTCATCGACGCGAGGTGCGCAGCTTGAAGCAGAACGTTGTTCGCGTCGCTCCGATGTTCGCCCTGGCGGCGGCGCTGGCCGGCGTGGTGGCCGGCTGCGACAGCCCGACGATCCTGGCGGTGACGGTCGGCGTGCGGGACAACTCGGTGCCGTTCTTCACCCAGCTGGTCATCAAGATCTCGAGCGTCGCCGATCCCAGCCGGCAGCTCTCGCAGATGTTCATCTCCACGGCCCCCGGCTACGGCGCCGAGGGGGGCCTGCCCTCCGTGGCCATCCCGGTGCGGGAGACATTCAACATCGAGCCCTCGTACCTCTCGGGCCAGGTGCTGGTCCAGGCCCAGGGCGTCGAGATCTACGGCGGGACCGTGGTTGCCCAGGGTGCCGTGACGGCGGACCTGGTGCCCAATCAGACGACCAACGTGACGGTCACGCTGCACGGCCTCGGCAGCTGCGGCGGCCCGACGGTCGACGGCGGCGTCGACGCGGGCGCGCCCTGCGACGGCGGCGCCGACGCGTCGTTTTAGATCGGGACCCTGAGAGGGTCCCGCGCCCCCCGCGACGGGCTCGGGCCGGCAAAGCCGTCCCTCCCCCACGCGATCGGGACGCTCACAGCGCGAGCATGTGCTCGTAGAAGGTGTTCGCGTAGTCGCTGTTGGGCACGGCGGTGTTGTAGTTCTCGACCAGCGACCAGGGGTTGCCGCCCGAGGTCTTGCTGGCCGGCACGCAGGCGCCGAAGGCGTTCCACGACCAGGCGAGGTAGCCGATGTTCTGGCCGTCGAGCCAGGTCATCACCTGGGTGATGAACGTGCCGCCGCAGTCGCTCTCGCCGATCTCGGTCGCCACGACGGGGACGCTGGCGGCCACCGCCTCGGGCGCCATGTCCCAGCAGGTGTCGGCGGCGCAGGCGTTGTTGCTGTAGATGTGCCAGGCCGCGCCCAGGTTGCCGCTGGGGTCGACGGGCGCGTAGGCCAGCCACTGCGTGAGCGCGTTCGAGTACTCGAGGCCACCCAGCAGGATGACGTTCGTCGCCGCCGTGTTGCTGCGGATGGCGGTCACCAGCGCTTGCAGGCCGACCGCCTGGTAGGTGGCGGGGGTCCCGTTGGTGCCGACGTTCTCGTTGGCCGTGCAGCCGTCGCGCCAGCAGGTCCACCCGGCGACGGTGTCCTTGTTCGAGTCGGGGTAGGGCTCGTTGTAGAGCTCGAAGATGACGCCGCTGTCGGCGGCGAAGGTGTTCGCCACGCTGGTCCAGAAGTCGACCGCGTGGTCGGCGTCGGGCATCGGCTGCTGCCGCACGGCCAGGTCGGTCCCGGGCCCGACCCAGTGCAGCTCGAGGATGGGGATCAGGCCGTACTTGTGCAGCAGCGTGACGTAGGCGCCGATCGCCGCGGTGTAGGCCGCGCCCGAGGTCGCGGTGGGCGCGCCGTTGATTCCCAGCCAGCACGACTCGTTGAGCGGCACGCGCACGGCGTTGAAGTGCCAGGAGGCGAGGGCGGCCACCGACGGCTCGTCGTTGGGGCCGTCGAAGATCTTGGCCCCGCTCTGCACGCACATGTACTCGCTGCCCGAGCGGTTGGCGCCGTGCAGGACGACGACGTTGCCGGCGCCGTCGACGATCTGGTTCCCCGCCACGTGCAGCCCCGTCGGGTACGCGGTGGCCGGTCCGACCGGCGTCGGCGTCGGATACAGCGACACCATCATCATGCTGTTGGCGTTCGGATCGCCGCCGCACCCGGCGACGAGCGCGGCCAGCGCCACCCCAGAAATGGACAGAGACCGAGACGACCGCGTCGGCATGGCTACTGGTAGATCGGCCACATCTGGTTGGCCCAGAGCGTGTTCATGGCCTGCAGCCCCACCTCGTTCGGGTGCAAGTTGTCGGTGGTGCGGCCGCCGCTGCAGCCGCAGGTGAAGTCGGTCGAGGCGTTCTGCATGAAGAAGGTGTAGAGGTCGGGCCCGGGCAAGAGGCCGTTCTTGGCCGTCAACATGTCGATGACGGCGTTGTACTGCGGGATGGTGCCGTGGCTGCCGTCGCCGGCGTAGGGGATGTGCGGGATGATCGGCACCCGGCCGGCGGCCCGGATCATGTCGATCATCGCCTGCATGTTGGTGCCGTAGGTGTAGCTGTCGATCTGGCTGTTGGCCGCGTCGTTCGTGCCGTAGCCGAGCAGGAAGAACCGGTAGTCGGGGTTCCAGTCCAGCGCGTTCTGCAGCCGCGTCAGGCCGTCGCCCGACTTCTCGCCGCCGATGCCGCCGTTGATCATCGCCGGGAAGTACTTCCCGTTCACGTCGTAGATCGCCTCGGCGAAGCTGGGCTGGTGCAGGGCCGCGCGGTCGTAGGCGAACGCGGTGATGCTGTCGCCCATGAAGAACCAGGTGTCGTCGGGGAGGCAGCTGCCGGTGGCCGACACGTCGTGCACGTCGATCTCGCCGATGACCACGCCGCCCGGCTCGGAGACCCCGGCGTCGGGCATGCTGGTCGGCGAGTTGGTGATGACCATCTTCACCCACGACATGCCGGTGAAGTCGAAGCTGTGCGCGCGCGTGCGGACCTGGTTCTCGACGGTCGGCACCACCGTCTTCCAGGTCCCGTCGCTGCCGTTGGTCGAATCGGCGGAGACGTCGATGTGGTACTCGGTCGGCAGGCCGTAGACCGTCTGCGGCCGCGGCGTGATGTACGTGTAGTAGTCGTAGTCGTAGGTGCCGCCGTCGTCCCAGGAGAGCAGCAGCCGCGTCGGTCCCGGCGTCAGCTGGATGGCGACCCACGACGGGTTGTCGGCCGTCGGGTTGCCGCCGTTCCAGCCGCCCGCGTGGTACGTCCCGTCGGTGACCAGCGCCGCCGCGTTCCCGTTGGGGCTGGCGAAGGCCGGCGCGCCGCGCGAGACGAGCGGGTTGGGCCGGGTGACCGCCAGCGTCGCCGAGCCGTCGAACGGCGCCGGGCAGCCCGTGCTGGGACCGGCGTCCGTCTTCGGTTTGCCGCTGCTGCTGCTGCAGGCGGCGAGCGCCGCGCTCGTCCCGATCGCAAGCCAGGCCAGATTTCGCATGGCCGGGAGCAAACCAGAAACGCCCCGGCCCCGCAACCGTCCTCGATCGCTTGGTAACGCAAAAATCCGCTGTCAGACGGGCAGGGGGCTCATGCGCCGGGCGTCGCCCGGAACCACCGCGCCGCGGCCCGGGTGACCTCCTCGGGGCCGGGCGCCGCGTCGCTCGCCCAGGCGACGAAGCCGTCGGGACGGACGAGCACGGCGCTGAGACCGAGGCGATCCGCGGCGTCGCTCGCCACGTACCGGACGGCGTCGCCCCACACGCCGCCCAGGGACTGGAGCGACGCCCGCCCGCCGAAGTCGAGCAACAGGCCGCGGCCATCCCGGAGCCGGGCGCCGAGGCGCGTTCCGTCCGCGAGCGCGAAGTCGGGGCAGCTGCGGCCCACCAGCGGATGCGCCCCGCCGAGGTCGTGGCGAAGCGACACGCCCCAGACGCGCTCGGCGAAGTAGGTGGCGCCGTCGCGCGTGTCGAGGAGATCGCGGGCGACGGCCCGCAGCGCCGCGGATTGTCGGTCGGGCCGCATCAGCGCCACCTGGGCCCGCGTCCACTCGAGGACGCGCGCGCCGACCGGGTGCCGCTCGGTCGTGTAGCTGTCGAGCAGGCCCTCGGGCGCGCCGCCGCGGATGGTCGCCGCCAGCTTCCACCCGAGGTTCATGGCGTCCCCCAGGCCCAGGTTCAGCCCCTGTCCACCCAGCGGCGAGTGAACGTGCGCCGCGTCGCCGGCCAGCAGCACGCGTCCCCGGCGGTAGCTGGTGGCTTGCATCGACCGGTCGGTCCAGGTCGAGGCCAGGCGCAGCGCCGTCACGGTGACGTCGGCGCGGCAGACGCGCCGGAGGACGTCTTGCACGTGCTCGCGCGTGACGGGCCGGGTGCGGTGGTAGGCGCCACCGTCGAAGTCGGCCAGCCCGAACACGCCGGGCTGCCACTGCGTGTACATGCCGCCCTCGGTGAAATGACGGCCGAGCGGGACCTGCCGGGGGTCGGCCAGCGTGACCTCCAGCGAGTATCCCGTGAGCGCCGGCTCGGTCCCCACGAAGTCGAAGCCGCCTTGCTTGCGCACGGTGCTGCGGCCGCCGTCGCAGCCGACCAGAAAGCGCGCGCGGAGGCGCTGCTGGCCGGAGCGCACGGTGACCGGGTCGGCCGAGGCGTCGAAGCCATCGACGCCCTGGCCGCGCCGGAGCTCGACCCCCGCGGCGAGCGCGTGAGCCGCCAGGACACCCTCGAGGTGCTCCAGCTCGACCCCCAGCTGGGCGTCGGCCGGTCCCGGCAGGCGGTAGGGCCAGCGCGACGGATCGACGTTGGCGTGGTCGAACTGGAGCCCGGCGAAGTGGCCGGCCGGCCCTCGACGCTCGCCCCCGGGCGCCGCCGATCCGGGCCGCGGCCCGGCGCCGGGGCGGGGTGGGGCGCCGTCACCGGGGTCTGGCGGGGAGGCGATCCGCTCCAGCAGGCCGCGACGGTGGAACGCCTCGACGCTGGGCCCCCAGAGGCCGCGCATCCCGAACGGGAGCCGCTTGAGGGGCGAGCGCGGATCGTCCGCCTGCTCGAGCACCAGCACGGAGAGCTTCGCCAGGCGCAGCTCACCCGCCAGGAACAGGCCGACCGGCCCGCCTCCCGCGATGACCACGTCATAGTCGTACGCCATACGAATTAGTTAGCAGTACACTGTACGAATGTCAAAGGCCCCCATCTGGACGGTCGCGGCGCCCGGCGCGCGCAAGCCGCGCTTGTCGCGCGAGCAGATCGCCGAGGCGGCGCTGGCGATCGCCGACGCCGAGGGCTTCGAGGCGCTGTCGATGCGCCGGGTCGCCGACGCGCTCGGCGCCGGGACGATGACGCTCTACCACTACCTGCGCACCAAGGAGGACCTGCTGGCGCTGGTTGAGGATGCGCTGATGGGCGAGACCGTCCGCGCCTGCCAGCCGCTGCCCAGGGCCTGGCGCCCGGCGGTCGCCAAGCTGGCGGCCGCCACGCGCGTGACCTATCTGCGCCACGCCTGGACGCTGCGCTCCTCGCACTCCTTCACCGGCGCGCGCCTCGGTCCGAACGGGCTGCGCCACATCGAGCAGTCGCTGCAAGCGGTGGCGGGGCTCGACCTGCCGAGCGACGGCAAGCTCGCGCTGCTGTCGATCGTCGACGATTACGTCTCCGGCCACTGCGCGGGCCTCCTGCGGCGCCGCGGCCAGGCGCGGTTCGATCGCCGGACCGCCCACGCGCTCAACGAGGCGATGACCCGCGCCCTCGACGCCGGCGACCACCCGCAGTTGCGCGCGCTGATCGACGCGCGCGATCCGGTCGAGGTGTTCATGCACAGCGCCGGCGCCTCGACCGAGGACGAGCAGTTCGCGCTCGGCCTCGACGCGCTCCTCGACGGGCTGGCGAAGCGCTTCAAGCTGAGGTGAAGCGGCGCGCGGCGCTCACCGTCGCCGCAGGCGGGCCACCAGCTTGCGCACCACCTCGCGCTCCTCGGCCCCGAGGCCCAGCGCGAACAGCGCCGCCAGGAAGCTGACGGCGCCGGCCGCGATCACCAGCGTGACGCGCCCCGCGCCCGGGTGCAGGGACGCCCGCAAGGCGTACTCCACCGCGAACGCGATCAGCGCCGCGGCCATCGGCTTCAGCAACGACTTGGTGAACGGGTGCACGCGCTCGATCAGCCAGGCCTCGATCGTCAGCGCCACCTGGAAGCCGCCCGTGCTGACCAGGACCGCGATCGCGGCGCCCGGGATCCCCATCCGCGGGACCAGCACCAGCCCGACCGCGATGTTCAGCGCGGCGGCGCAGGTGTTGTTGATCAGGAACAGGCGCGACCGACCGCCCATCGCCAGCACGTAGGGCGTCAGGCCCAGGCAGGCCACGATCGTGTTGGTGATCGCCAGGATGACCAGGGTGCCCGTCCCCGCCACGAACGTGGCGCCGTAGAGCCCCAGGACCTCCGCGCGTAAGACGACGATCGTCACCGCCACGGGCAGGCAGGCGGTGAACACCCAGCGCGTCACCAGCGCCAGGTTGTAGCGGACGCGCTCGAGGTCCCTGGTGGCGAGGGCCTCCGAGACGACCGGCGCGATGATGTAATCGAACAGGTAGCGCGGGTTGGCGATGACGCGCGTGATGAACTCGGCGGCCGTATAGACGGCGAGGGCGTCGAGGCCGGCGAAGCTGGCGACCAGCAGGGTGTCGGCCCGCTGGAGCACGGCGCTCATCAGGTCCGAGGCCCCCAGCGGGAGGGCGAAGCGAACGAAGCTGGGATGCTGCTCGGCCCGCAGCGCCTGCCGCAGGCGCGCCCCGCCGAAGACGCGCGCGCAGGCGGCGGTGGCCATTGCGGTGACCACCAGCGCGGTGCTCACGTGCGCGATGGCCAGGTTCCGCAGGCCGCCCCCGAACGCCCAGGCCAGCACGACGGCCGTCAGCAGCAGCAAGGGCTCGCCGATGCCGCGCACGTAGAGGCTCATGCGCGCCACCTTCGCGCCCAGGGTGGCGTTGACGAGCACCAGCGTCGTGGCCGCCAGCAGCACCGCCGGCGCCATGATCGGCAGCGTCGACGCCAGGTGCGGCTCGTGCCAGGCGCGCGCGATCGGCCTGGCCAGCAGCGCGAGCCCGAGCGCCAAAACGCTGGAGACGGTGACGGTCATCCGGATCCCGGTGCCGAGCGCGCGCGTCGTCAGCTCCTCCTCGCCCGCCGCGCGGTGCGCGGCGATGAAGCGATGCATGCCCCCCATGGACCCGACCTGGCCGGCGCGGGTCAAGACGTCGAGGATCGCGACGCTGGCCTGGTAGGCGCCGAAGACCACCGCGCCGAACAGCCGAGCCACCAGGATGTGCGTGACCGGCAGCAGGCCCTGGCCCACCGCCGACAGCAGCTGGAGCACACCGCTGCGGGCGATGTGCCGGGCGTCGCTGGCCCGATCGGGCGGCGGGGAGGCCTGCGTCCTCGTCGGTTCCGTCATCTATCCGGCCAACAGTAGCTCACTTGCACGCGCCCTACAGGCTTGCTCTACTCGCCAGCCGCCGAGCCGCCCTCGTCCGGCCGAGCCCATTCGTCCCCATGCCCCGGGCCAAGGTCTTCTACCTGATCTCGTCTCTCACCCAGGGCGGCGCCGAACGTCACCTGGTCGACCTGGCGTCCCGGCTGGACCCCCGGCGCTTCGAGAGCGACATCTGCGTCCTCAATGACCAGACCCACTTTCACACCGAGGCGCTGCCCGGCCAGCCGCGCTACCGCCTGAGGTCGCGCGCCTGGGCCTTTCCGCCGGCCTTCGCGCGCCTGGTGGCGGCGCTACGCGACGCGCGGCCGCAGATCGTGCACACCTACATGAACGACGCGAACCTCTGGGGCCGACTGGCCGCCACGTTCGTCCATCCGCGGCCCCGGGTGATCACCTCGGTCCACCTCGACGACATGGGGCCCGGCTACCGCTGGCTCGAGCGTCGCCTGGCGGCGCGGAGCGACTGCATCATCGCGCACTCGCGCAGCATCAGAGATCTCCTGGTCGACGGGCTCGGGATCGCCGGCCGGCGGGTGGCGGTGATCGAGAACGGCATCGACCCCCAGCAGTTCCGGCCCGCGCCCGCCCCGGCCAGGGCGGCGGCCCGGGCCGCGCACGGCGTGGCGCCGGAGGACTTCGTCGCCGTGATGGCGGCGCGCATCGCGCAGCAGAAAAACCAGGACCTGGTGATCGAGGCGCTGGCCGAGCTGAAGGCCGGCGGCGCGCTGCCCGCGCGCTTCCGCCTGCTGCTCGCCGGCCGCGTCTCGTCCCAGGCCTACGACCGGCGGGTGCGCGCGGCCATCGCGCGGGCGCAGCTGGGCGCGGAGGTGCGGTTCCTGGGGCCCGTCCGCGACATGCCCTCGCTGTACGCGGCCGCCGACGTCATGCTCATGCCCTCCCGGAGCGAGGCCTCCCCGATCGCCGCGCTCGAGGCCCTGGCCTGCGAGGTCCCGGTCCTGATCTCGGCGCCCTCGAACACCGACGCGGTCCTCGTCGCCGGACAGCACGGCTGGCAGATCCACCAGGCGACCACCGCCTCGATCGCCGCTGCGCTCGCCGAGATCCTGAAGACCTCGCCGGAGACGCGCGCGCGAATGGGCGCCTCGGCGCGCGCCCACGTGCTGTCCCGCTTCACGACGGCGCGCGTGGCGGACGATTTCATGCGCCGCTACGACGCGGTCTTGGGGTCCGGCGGCGCGGCCTGAGCGGGCACGGCCTGGATGACCGCGGTGGGCGTGGTCAGGTCCTGGTCGGTCATCTGACGGAAGCGCGGCGCCAGCCGCTCGCGGGCGATGATCGGCGGCGCCGTCGTCTGCTGGCCGCCCACGGCGCGGAAGCCGTTCTCCGCCAGCAGGCGCAGGTGGGTGGAGTACGGCTCGCGGTTGAGCAGGTACGAGCGGCGCCCTCGGATCATCTTCCAGACCAGATCCGAATATTTCCAGTGGCCGTTCCAGAAGCGAGCGGTGCTGTGCGCGCGGAAGTCGACGTCGTGCGAGGTGAAGCCGTCCGGCTTGAGCCAGAGGCGCATCGCGCGGTAGGTCCCCGGCAGGTCGTCGATGTGCTCGAGCACGGCCTGCGAGACCAGCATGTCGACCGACCCGCGCTCGATGGCCCGATCATCGAACCAGCGCGTCCGGTAGTCGATCATCGATCCGGCGGCGTTCTGGTTCCGGATGGAGTCGCGGATGCGCGCCACCCGCTCGTCGGCCAGCGCGGCGGCGAGGTGCTCGTCGCCCAGCACGTGCCGCGGAAACTCGTAGCTGGTCAGCACCGGGTGCACCTGGGGAAACTCGTCGGGGCCCGGTATGCTCGCGCGCGCCTTGAACAGCGCGATCAGCTCCTCCAGCACGGCCAGGTTTCGCTTGATCTGGGCGTGCTCGACGACGTCGAAGGCGTGGTAGCGGTCGGCCCCCGACAGCAGCGCCGACAGGCCGATGCCGAGGGAGTTGCCCGGTCCCAGCTCCGCCACCGTGCGGGGCGGGATCTTCATCCCGCTCTCGGCCGCGGTGCAGAGGTGCCGCAGCCAGACCGAATAGCAGTAGCGGGGAGAGCTGGTGTCGCCCGCCCCGCGCCCGAAGTAGGCGGCGACGCCCGGGATGAACGTGGCGATGCCGTACAGCAGCTGGCCGACCTTGAGATTGGGTTTGTTCACGGTCGACCGGTCCGCTGGATGCCCGTCCAGCCGTCGAGACTTGCTCCGGAGGAGGGTTTCGAACCCCCGACCCGGCGGTTAACAGCCGCCTGCTCTGCCACTGAGCTACTCCGGAATGTGAGAGGCGCTCATTATGAGGAGCGCCCCTCGTCAGTCAAGCGCCAGGTGGACGCCAGCGGAGGATCCGGGCGGCATTGTCGAAGTAGACCTTGCGCAGGACGACCTCCGGCAGGCCGACGCCGTCGATCTTCCAGCGCCCCTGGATCGGCGTGGGGCTGGCGAATTGGCGGTCGAGGGTCTCGAAGTAGCGCCAGGTCTCGGTGAAGAAGCGGACCTCGTCCTCGCGCGTGGGCGGGTCGGCCCCGTTCGAGCCGTACATCATCTGGTCCTGGTCCTCGCCGATGCCGGTGTCGGTCCCGAACAGGATCCGGTCCTGGTACTTGATGAAGAACCGCCGCATCTTCTCCTGCGGCTGGCGGCCGATCTCCGGGACCCGGGCCGCCGTGTCGACGAACATGTTGGGGTACTTGTCCAGCATGCGCCCGACGTTGTCGGGGTCCTCGGGGTCGTCGCCGAAGTGGACGGCGATGAAGGTCGTCTTCGGGTGGCGGGCGATCCGCCGCTCCAGCGCGTCGTAGAGCTGCTGCCAGGAGGGGGCGCCGCTGTTGTAGAAGGACCACTCGGGGTGGGCCTGCAGCTCGTCCCAGCGCTCGTTGTCGGGCGTGGCCGGCTTCCAGAACGCCTTGGGGTCGCCGCAGTGGATGGCGACCGGCATGCCGAGCTCGCCGGCCCGCTCGAACATGGGGTCGAGGCCCGGGTCGTCGACCGCCAGCAGGTGGATGCCGTCGGGGGCCGGATAGCCGAGGCCCAGCCCCTTGGTGATCTTGAGGCCGATGGCGCCCAGCCGGTGCGCCTCGGTCAGCTGGTCGGCCATGGCGGCGCCGTAGTTGGGGACCCGGCGGACCAGCTTGAAGTCGGGCGTGGTGAAGACGGCGATGCGCCCGCCGCTCTGCGCGGCGGCGGCCAGCTGGCGCTCGAGCGCGTTGTGCGGCGGGCCGGGGTACATCCCCGACAGGTTGACCATGCCGTCGATACCCCACTCGTTCATCAGGCGCACGGCCCGCTCGACGCCGTCGGGCGAGATGTGCGTGTGGACGTCGATGCGGTGGAAGCGCTTGCCGGTCGGAGGCGGCGGATCGGCGGCGCCGGGCGCTCGGTGGCAGCCGAGCACGAAGATCGCCAGCGTCGCGAGACGCCCAACGATCGTCGGGGCCGGCCGCCGCGCCGTCATCAGGGCGAGTCCGGTTTGACTTCCTTGATGTACGGGCCGCCCGTGTCTTCCGGCTCGTTCGGCTTCTGCTCGCCGTCGTCCTTGGGGGCGGCCGCGGCCGGCGCAGCGGCCGAGCGGCGCAGCTTGGCGTTCACCTTCAGCGCCTGCGGGCTGTTGCCGTGCGGTCGCGACCAGTCGAGCCCGCTCACCATCCGCTCGCTCGTCTCGTAGCCGTCTTTCTTGATGGTGATGGTGTGCGGCGAGGCCGGATCGACGTCCTTGCCGGAGAAGGGCGTCGTCCCCACCTCCTTGCCGTCGATCAGGACCACCGCGCCGGACGGGCTGGAGGTGACCTTCAGGATCGGGGACGGCGCGGCGGGCGCCGGCTTCTCGCTCGGGGCGGCCGCCGCGGCGGGTTGCTCGGCCGCGGGCTTTTCGGCGGGCTTGTCGGGGGCGGGCTTGTCGGGCGCCGGCTTCTCCGCGGGGGCGGGCTTGTCGGCGGCGGCCGGGGCGGCGGCGGCGGGCGCGGCGGCGGTGGACGGCGCCTTCGCCTCGCTGTCGGCCTCGGCGTGCCGGCGCGGGTGGTGCTTGGCGCCGTGCGCCTCGGGCTCGGCGGCGGCTGTCTCGGGCTTCTTCTCTTCGGG
>Ga0070734_10001353_pt1 | contig 36554 bp, 57 predicted proteins | sample Coa_R1_8_FD_66444 | JGI IMG/M metagenome (GOLD analysis project Ga0070734, IMG submission 66444) | Surface soil microbial communities from Centralia Pennsylvania, which are recovering from an underground coalmine fire - Coalmine... | ecosystem: Environmental > Terrestrial > Soil > Unclassified ...
AGCGCGCCTCGGCTTCAGCACCGGACACCGGCATGTCCATCCCAGCGGCCCGACGAACGCCCTCCCACAGCGCGCACAGGCATAGCGCGTCGCCGGCATCTTCGTCTTCATCGCCAGCCGCCAGGCGCGTCTCTCCGCATGATTTGGAACCCGCTGCGGCAAACTCACCCGCGGCCTCACCGTTTCAGTGACTTGCCCTTCTTGCTGCTCCTGCTCCTGCTCCTGCTCCTGCTCAGTCTGTTCCTCAACCGCGATCTCGCTCTGCATATGCCCTCCTCGCTCTATGCTCTATGGCCATGGATCATCGTCATCATCGTTCTCATCCTCGGTCTCTTCCTCTTCGCCCGAGCTCGTCACCATCCCGCCCGCTACCGTGCTGACCAGGTAGTCGAAGGCGCCGCTCGTGCCATCGACCTGGTCGTCCTTCACCTCGTCGCTCTCCGGTGGAAACGCGCACATCTCGTTCAGCCAGCTCTCGTTCCACCAGGCGCGCACGATCTTGATATTGCCGCCCTTCGCCTGCGCCGAGACCGGCAGCGCACGCGCCGTCTTCGGCCCCGTCGAGCGCACCCCATCGCAGTTGAAGCCCGCCAGCTTGCGCCGGTAATGCGCCGTGACCGCCTTGCCCGACGAACCAGGTTCCTGCTCCCAACGCACTGCCACGCGCCTCTTGTGTACAAGCCTCCCGCGCTGCTCCACGCACTCGTCATCCGCTCGCGCCGTCTCAATCACCAGCTGCTCCACACCGCCCGGATCCTTTTGCACGTGGATCACATCCAGCACATACAGCACCCCGTCCTTTTTGCCCATCCGCACGCCCGCCGTCCAGTCCGGCGTCTTCTTTTTGCCACCGGCGAGCGCGATCTCCACCTGCTGACCTGGTTCCACCTCCGTCGCCGCAAAATCCCAGAAGCGCACTTCGCGCTCCAGCTTCGCCGGGACCTCCTCCCGGTCGATGATCTTGAACCACTCCCGCTTGAAGTAGTTGCCCTCGATCACCGTATCCCAGTCGCCATCGCGCAGCCGCAGCTGGTCGATGAGCGGCAGATTATCCAGGTTGGCTAGATAGTCAGGATCCTTCTCCAGGAGCTTCTGGTTGTCGTGGACCGTAGCCCGGATGAACGTGACCGACTTGCAGCGCTTGCCCTTTGGTTTCGGCTGGCCAGGCGCAAGCCATACCACCTGGCCCTTATCGCGATAGAACCAGCGAATCTCGCCAGACTTCGCCGGGAATGGGTAATCCTTCTGCAGCCACGGCGCGAGAAAATCTTTGACCCAGCTATACGGATCGGGGTTGCATGTGGCCCGGATATACGGCCGCACGCCGCAGGTCGAGCGATTGCGGCTGAGCATGTAGAAAAATTGCGCGCGGGTGAAGTGGGTGACTTCCTCGAAATAAATGCCACAGACCTGCGAGCCTTGCCACTTGAAGCGGTCCTTCTCATGCTCCATGTGCGCCATGGAGATCTGCGCGCCGCTCGGAAAAATCCACTCCAGCGTGGTCTCGCGCGACCTGGCATTGAGTAGTGGATAGAGCGTGGTGCTATCGTCCCAGATGCCGCCTTCCGCGCGCAGCTCGGGGGTTGTGCGCCTGAAGATGACCGCGCCAAAACGCGGATTGTGAATGTGGCGCAGCGGGTCCAGCAGCGTGCCAAACGTCTTACCACCGCCAGCGCTGCCGCCATAGAAGATGATGTCCGCCGGATTGGAGAGGTACTCGGTCTGCGGGCCAGGCTGCGGCGCGATATCGTCCTCGGCAGGATCAAACTTGGCCTTCTTGGGAGGCAGCACAGCGACAGACATCTAGCCACCTGCTCCCTCCTGTCGCGCGTCCTCACCCTCGCCCTCCTCGTCGGCCTGCACCCGCCGACCAGCATAGCCATCGCGCCCATTGTCCGGGATCCAGAACGTCACATTCGCCGTGCTCATCGGCAATGGCGCGCCATCTCTACCTGTGACCTCCTGCTTCGTGAGCTTGACGCGCTCGCCCATTTCATCTGCAATGTCGGTGAGGTATTCTCTCAGCTCGCGAAATGCTGCATCATTGAACTGCACCAGGTCAACGCGCTTAGCATCAGGACCAAAGCCAACGCTTTTGACGTCCGGAATCCAAATGCCGCTTTCGTCATCGGTAATCTCTGCAAGTTGTAGGGCTTTGCGATTCAGCAGCTCGATGCGCTTATGCTGTAATGCCAGTTCTGTACGCAGCACTCTTTTTCGCTCGGCGGCGATCTCCTGATCGAGTTGGCGGTCAATGTGCTTATCCCAGGCCGCAGCGCGCTCCTCCCAGCGCCAATCCTTTGCTATCTCATACCAGACGCCTGGAGGTTTCTCGCGAATTTTGCTCTGTTTTGCTCTGTTTTGCTCTGTTTTCGCAATCCGCGCCTTTTCTTCCTGTTGAAATACCAGGGAAACCTTACGAATCGGCTTCATCAACCGAAATCGATCAAAACGCTGAAACCAGACCGCAGACTCTCCGGCCTGCTTTTCCCAAGGATCCATTGATTGGCCCTCGTTATTGCTAGCGAATATACGCGCGCTCTACAGAGATGCTTATGATCGATTTGACCCGTGAATCGATCATAAGAAAGGCCGGATGCATCCCTCGATGGGACACATCCGGCCTGCTAGCTCGTGATGCGTAATTTTTTATAAAATAAAACTTCGAATAATTTACCGGGATTTCACCGCACTTTTACACAAGTTTTCCACATTATAGTAAAGAAGCCATCCAGCTTTCTGTTGGCTTCACCCGCTTGATCTCGCCTCCCACGACCTCAATCCAGATCTCGCCATAGCCGCCATTCACATCATCCACCAGCTCGGCCAGCCACTTATCCAGCGCCAGCAGGAGTCTACCTGGCAAATGCTCCAGCTCCACGCGCTCTCCAGAACTTTTCATGATATAAGCGCGCCCATCCTGCACCGCCTGGCGAGTAGGAGCCGATTTGGGGTTGGTTGGTAGTATGGCCATCATCGTTTCTCACAGTATGAAAATGGCGACTCCACCTGGTGATGAAGCCGCCAGACCGTTATCGTGTGCTGCTTTACCACAAGTATACACGTTCACGATCAACTGTTCAAGCTCGATTATGTCTCGATGAGTGGGGCATATCGCTTGACCGGAAACGTCCAGGCCACCGCGACATCTGCCAATATCATATGTGGCGGCACGCGCAGCCAGTAGATTCGATCCGTCGAACTATCCTTCACGCGAACATACTTGGCAACACGCTCAGGATCGGGAGCAATATCCACTGCATAGAGTTCGCCGCGCTTGCCTCGATCGATGAGCTGGCCACCGATGCATTCGACGAAGCGCTCTCCCATGCGTTCCTGGATGGCACGCCTCACCTCCAGGTTGAGCGCGTCCATCCAGTCCGCTTTCGTCAATTGCTCCGGATGCAGGATGATCTTTTCAGGTACACGCACACCATGCCAGGCATAAAATCCCCAGCCATCACGGTACTGAATACACATACCATCGGCGCTATGCAGCCTGCCACGCTCATCACGCTCCAAACGTATTGGCTTGCGCACGAGCCAGGCCTCCTGTTTTCCAGGCCGATAGCCACAGACGCTCTCATTGAAGAGCGCCAGGTGGATCAGCTGATTCTCGGCAAAGGTCTCGTGGAAAAATCGATAGAACGCCAGCCAGTTCGCATCTAGATATCCCCTGACCGAGGCACTGACCGAGTCCCAGACCGAGGCACTGACCGAGGCACTGACCGAGTCCCAGACCGAGTCCCAGACCGAGTCCCTGACCGAGTCCCTGACCGAGTCCCTGACCGAGTCCCTGACCGAGTCCCTGACCGAGTCCCTGACCGAGTCCCTGACCGAGTCCCAGACCGAGGCACTGACCGAGTCCCAGACCGAGGCCCTGACCGAGTCCCAGACCGAGTCCCTGACCGAGGCACTGACCGAGGCCCAGACCGAGGCACTGACCGAGGCACTGACCGAGTCCCAGACCGAGGCCCTGACCGAGTCCCAGACCGAGGGGACAAAATGCGCCAGCACGAAGCCCAGAGGAGAATCGAACCAGACAAAGCGCTGAGGTGGGGGAAGCCCCGCCACCTCGTAGGCTTTACTGAGATGCGCCTCTGCCTCGTGCTCATCGATCGCCGTCGTGCTGAGCATAGAGGCGATGCGTTCTTGCGCAAACTGACGCACATAGGCTTCCTGGTCCGGGGTGAGTTGCATCTGGCCGAGCTTCAGCCTGATCTTAGAACGTAGCGATGTTAGGACCATCAGTCGAGCACCAGCCGGATCTCCTTCGGCGAATATTCGCGCTGCCGAATCACCTGCCAGTATCCCGGCTCGAGTGGAATCGCATGATGCTCCTCATGGACCACCTGCGTATTCGTGAGCACTTCCAAGAACAACACGCCCTGAGCCGCTTCTAGTATGCGACCATCGACCAGGCGATGCGCATGACCTGTCACCTCACCCTCGACCACGATCTTGCTTGGACGCTCGTGCAATCCCGCGGGGATCGCCTCCACCTTCACGAACAGAACATCGCCCTGGCGATACATCTTCTCAGTGCCCTCTTGTGTGTTTGCCACTTGTCTTACCTTTCTTGTTGTTCAACCAACGGTATTCAAACGCGCGCTGAACGCCAGGAACGCCCTGGCCGCGCGCCGGATAATCGTCATCACCAGACTATAAGAAATAACGCTCGCATCATACGGGTGTCGCCCATACCTCCGCTCCATTACAAACCCCGGCTGCTCGCCGACAGCCACCCGCACCGCCTGGCGGTAATCGCCGCGCAGGTTGGACACCGCGAACTGCCAGCCCGCGCCGCGCGAGCGAAAATAGAACGGATAGCCATTGATCGTTCCCCAGGCCTGCACCGGCGCATCTCCATCAAGATAGAGCACCAGCAGCGACGCCTTATACGGCTCGCCCACCACCGTGCGACTCATACCGATCTGCCCGCCCTCGCCGTCGTCGCCTGCCCATCCACAACCCCAGCGCCAGGCACTTGCCCACCCGCCAGCAGCGCCTTCACCTCCAGCAGTTCCTTACGTAACAAACGATTCTCCCAGCGTAGCCGCAGCTGCTCATACGTCGGCAGCCCCAGCCGTCTCCCATGCGCCACCCCGGCCCAGAACGCCAGCGCCGCTTGCGCCATCACCAGAATAATCCCCAGAGTCCAGTAAAATGTCATTGGCATAGACGCCCCTCTCGTCTCGTGTCATTATACAATCAGTAGAGACCCTACCAGCTCCCCACCGGCCTGAGCACCAGCACCAGCCGCCGCAAATCATCCAGGTACGCATCCATGATCTGCAAGCGCACCTCCGACAGCACCGGCACGCTGCGCGCATCGTCTTCCACCTGCTCCGCGATCGTTCGCCCGACCCACTCTCGCCTCACCTTCTCCGCATCCGCCTCGCACGCATTGCGCTTCACAATCTTGTGTACATAAGCCGAAACCAGCTCCGCCACGCTTTTCTCTCCTTACAACGGATCTATCCCCATCTCCAGGCAATCCGCAATCCACTGCTCGATCTCGCGCTCATCGGCCAGCGCGCCAGCTTGTATCGTGAGAATACGGCTGCGCATTCTCGCAAGCTCTGCCCGAGACACCGCATCATGATACGGATTGTTGTCCCAGCACGGCGCGTGGATGTAGTAGCGCAGGTACTCGACCACGATCTTCGTCTGAGAGGGTACTTGCCGGTGATTGAAATAGGCCATCACCGCCTCTGGCAATACACCACTTGTATCATCCTGCCAGCGCAGCGGCCCACCCATCGGCGGAAGGTACACCGCCGGCATCCGAAATGGAGCCTGATCTATCGCCTCAATTTTGAATTCAAATGGCTGGTTGTCCTGCGCTCCCATCGTCATTCTTCTCCTGGTTCTCCTGATTCTCCTGCGGCTGCTCCGCCTGCGCAACTTCTTCGCTCCCTTCGATCGAAACCTGCTGATCCACCTTCACCTCCATCGTCTGCCCGCCCAGCACCATCTTCAGCACCTGCATGAATCCCGCTTGCTCCTGCTTCACCGGCACCGGCGGCAGCGGCGCGCCCGACAGCAGCTCCTTGCGCATCAGCAACGCCAGCAGCTCGCCCATCTGCATCGACACATCCAGCGAGCGCGCCTTCGCCCAGGCATCCAGCTCCGGGTACAGCGCATCGAACGGCCCCGTCGATCCCAGCAGCGCATTCGGCAGCCAGCTCTCCACCACCACCTGCACCCGCCTCACATAGCTCTCCTTCGCCTCGGCAAGATGGTCCTCCCGCGTGCGCGCGGCCACCTTACTCGCCTGCTCCAGCAAATAATCCTCGATCATCTATTCCCCCTTGTACTTTCCAATATCCAGCCTTGGGAAAAACCCCGCGGCCTCCTGCGGCTCCAACTTCGCGCCCCAATGCGCGATCCGCAGCGCATCCTTGCGTACATCCCACCCAGTGGCCAGCCCAACATAGGCCATCCACTCACCTGCCTCCGGATCGTGCATGCCCGTCCTGGCCGCGATCACTCCCAGGTGCGCCCCCAGCGGCGAGAACCAGCGGCGCGCCAGAATGATGCGACCTCCAACCTCCTCCAACTCATAGCGTACGTGGTTAGAGTCAGGCCGCAACTTCTCCAACACCTCGCCGGCCACGGCCATCATCAGCCGCTTATTCGGGCTATCCTCCGGGATCTCCTCCCAGCTGCGCGCCGTCTCCGGCCTGGTCGCATATCCAAATTCTGGCGCGAGCCGTTCATACGTCTCATGAAACAGTCGCGCCAACTGACCTGCATCCATATCACCTCTCCATTCGATCGTTCATTTCTTTGCTTTCAACTTCACCCAAACAAACGTTCCAAACCATGCGATCCCCATCGCTAGAGCGCAGCCTACTAGTCCGCCGATCACCGAACCAGGCCGCGCACAGGAACAGAAAACTTCCCACAAAACCGCTGACAAAAACCTGTTTCACCCCGCCAATGCTCATACCGCCTCCTGAGCCTGTTCATCGCCTTCCAACAATTCGGATTCCGAATTATTTTCCGAATTGTTGGAATTGTTTTGCTCCTCCACAAATGGCACTACCCTGCCAGCGCGCAGCGCGAAATTGATCACCCGCACCCGGTCATCGAACGACCAGGCCACGATGCCATCATCATCCACCAGGTCATCCAGTCCAGCGGCGACCAGCCACGCCTGAAACTGCGTATCGGTCGCCCGTTCTACACTAACTGTTTGCCTGCTTTCTAATGGCAATAATTTTCCGGCTATCACCCAGGGCTTCAATGCCGAACTCTTCTGAGATCCACTTTCGCCCGCGCTCGTAGGCTTTGATGTGCCTTTCGTAGTCTCTTGCATCTTTTGCCCTTTCCGCCTGTTTCGGCCTGGTGAAGTAGTAGAATTCGTACCATTCGCGCATGTCGTCCGACATCCCCGGCCAATGATGCCCCATCTTATGGCGAAAAATCACCACATCTTTGACCGGCGGAATATCATCGATTCCAGGCTGCTCATACTTGCGCTTTCGCCCTACAGTACCAATTTTTTTGATCTTGCCTGGAGCCGCTTGTGAAGGCGGCTCCGGCGATTCTACCCGAATTGTTTCCGAATTGTTTCCGAATTGTTTTGGGGAAGTATTTCCATCTGGGACTCCCTCCCCAGCGCCACCCGGCTGACCTACTGCTGATGCCCGTTCAGATTGTTCTGCGGGGCCTCCGGCATCGCCACCTGTCCCTCCTGGCTCAACGACACCGGGACTACTAAAGGGCTTGTCTCCGGCTCCTTCGGGATTTGAACAGATGTTTGAATTTGCTGTTGCAAGTGTGCAATCTGACGTTGCAAATCTGCAACATCCGTCGATGGCTGTTGATCTCCCTTGAAAAAATCAGTCATCCGGCCAAAGAATCCCTTTTGGGGCTGTTGCAGGGCAGCGGGTTGGGGGAGGCTCACTGACTGGCTCAGTTGTGCCGGTTGCACTACGCTGCCTTCGACAAGGCGGGGCTGCTCACCAACGACGCCCAGAATACGCTGCACGGTCTGGCGCGCATGCTCCTGAGCAGCAGAATCGATGATGGCCTGCACCTGGGGCGAGTTGGCAGCGTTGGTGAGGCGCTGCGCATAGGTCTCATGCAGGTCGGCATGCAGGTTCTCCTGGGCATGGCGCGCCTTATGCGACACATCCAGGCTGAATACCAGTCCCCAGCCGACCGCGCAGATGAGCGGCGTCGCAGGCGTCACTTGCAGCCAGGCTCCGAAAAACTGGTCAAGAGACTGATTGCCCAGCACCTTGTACGCCAGCATCGAATTCAGCGCCAGCATCGCGAAATCGACCGAATAGAACAGGTAGCCAACCACTTGCTGGGTTCCTTGCGCGTGCCACCAGTGCAAAGCAATCGGCAAGAGCAGCGCGGTCCCACCGGCGACAAACGCGCCCAGCATCGCTAATGTACCCAGGAATCCGGATGGGAACACACGATTGATGATCTGCAAAAACATGATGTCGCCATAGATCACAGCGACCGCGTAGATGATCGCTGCGATAGCAATCACTACCACCTTGATCCCTTTTTGTGTTCGATTATTTTGCATCTCGAAACCTTTCTTTTCATCCCTCATCCGTTACAATGGGAGAGGGAGTTCGACCGCTTGATATCGACGGGAGAGCGGTCCAGGCTCCCTATTTGCGCCAAACATCCTACGAAAAACTCTGCCACACAGCCACCACCGCCAGCGCCATCACTGCCAGCCCCAGCAGCCGTACCCGAGAGGGCACCACCCGCAGCCCCGGCGAGGCATTCGGCCCGACCAGCAGCACGAACACCCCCAGCCCGAACACGATCGCGCAAAGCGCAGTCCGCATCACCTGCTCCATCAGGTCACACTCCTCCTTCCAGCGACCGCTGCATTCCCAGTAGAAATGCCCGCATCTCCTCCAACATCGCCAACAAATCTGCTTCATACGCTTCATCCGTCGGCGTATGCGTCTTCGCGCGCAGCCACTCCCGTGTGTCGGCGAGCCAGCGCTCCAATTCCTCCGGCGATATCAGCTCAATCGGCGGCCTCTGCTCCAATTCCTCCGGCGATATCAGCTCAATCGGCGGCCTCCCGCGTCCTAAGCGACCCATGCTGTCTCCTACTCCAACACCAGCAGCGCCATGCCAGGCCGGATCACCTTCAGCACGCACCCCGGACACAGCGCCAGCAGCGGACTTCCATCAGGGAGCACCACCTGGCGCGTCGGCCCCGCGTCTCCGCAGCGATCGCACTCCGTCGAGGCCTTCTTCTCCGGTGGAGCAGGCATCAGCGCCAGCAACCGTCCACGCGCCTCCTGCCACTTCCGCAAGCGCTCGCGCACTTCCTGCCATACGTCAGCAGGCACCTCCATACCCGCCTGCGCGCACCCCGACAGCTTCACCAGCGTCAGCGATAGCCGGTAATGCGCCTCATTGAGCGCCTGGTAGATGCCCCAATACGGATCCGCACTCTCCCGCTGCGCCATCGCTATTCCTCTCCTTCCTGGCCCTGGCCGTCCTGCTGGCGCGCCGCCCGCGGCCTGCGCCTCGAAATCGACCCGCCCTTCGCGCCGGCCAGCTTCGCCTCCGCCGGCGTCCACCTGTGCGCCCGGCCCAGCCGTTGTGTCGACCGCCCGCCCATCGCAGCAATAATGCGCCGCATCGCTGGCGACATCGCCGCAAACCCGCGCGGCTTCCCCGTCTTCACTTCCTCAGTCATCATGTTCCCTCTTGTGTGTTTCAATCCAACAACAACTATCAAACAATGCGATCCCGCAGCGCAGGCGGCAGATAGTGCTTCACCTTCTCAACGCGCATCACCCACACCCACCAGCGCCTCCATCGCGCAGCGCCTCAAAAACGTCTCGTCCAGCGCCGCCGTTTCCCACGGCAGCATTGCAGCCGAAGCGTGCCAGACCGGCCAGCCAAATCCATGCTCCAGTCATTCGTACCCAGAATTCACCGTCAGCACAATCGAATGTAACACCCCGCGCCAGGTGAAGCGCGGCTGCACCGTCTCGGCTGCCAACCGGCAATGAAACTTCAACGCCACGATCTGATGCTCGCGTATTCCCTCCATCTCAGCTCGCCATCCTCTCCTGCGCTCGTCTCGCCCGCAGCGCCGCCAGTCGTTCCGACAGCGGCCTGCGCTGCGCCGCCAGCGCCACATCCCACTGCTCCGGCTCGTACACCAGCAGCATCTTCTCCATACTCGTCATCACCTCCAGCACATAGCCACCGCCTGTGCTCTTGCGCCGACGCACCCCCAGCAGAGGGCAATCCCGCTTGATGGCCTCGAGCACCCGCTGCGCCTCCTCCTCATCCATTCCCACCGGCTCCATCTCCATCTCAGCCGGTTCGACCTCCACCGGCAATTCCGATGATTCCGATCTCTCCACTTCTGCCGCTTCTACCCCTTCGTCCTCGTTCTTTGTACGGGCGACCCTCGCGGTCGCCCTTTGTGGATGTGGATGTGGAAGAGCCGGGGCCGAAAATGCAGCCTCCTGCTCCTCGACCTGCTCAGCCTGGCCGCCGCGATCCCTCCTGCCGTCATCATCTCGACCCGAGGGAAGTCTCACATCGCTCGGCCACCACCCGAATTTCTCCATCTCGTTGCACATCGACCAGGCGTTATCCGCCACGTGCCACAAACGCACCTGCGCCTGCGGATGGTTCAGCCGCATAAACTTCTGCCAGGAACACGGCGAGCTGGGATCGGTCATGTAGCGCATCTGGCGTTCCAGCCAGGCCACCCGTTCCTCATCGCTCAGCCCGGCGAACGCGCTCGACTCCCTCAAACGCTTCGCCGCCTGCTGCCACTTTTCCCGATCCGCCTCCAATTGCTTGCGCGAGCGATTCGTCGGCAGCGCTGGCAGCCAGATCGCCGCCAGGTTGAGGATGCCCTCGATGCTCCACACCGCCGCGTCGTTCCCTAACGCATTTTGCAAATCGTCCTTTGTCTCCGCGCCGCCAGGCGCAACTGCGTAAGCAGATTCTTCAGTAATGTTTGAATCTGATTCTGATTCTCTAAGATTCTTATTACTGGCAAAATTGCTACTACCCCCTAGCAATTTTGCTACGGGGGGTCGCGCAGTTTTGCTACGGGGGGGTAGCAATTTTGCTACTACCCCCCTGGCAATTTTGCTACTACCCTCCACTGAACCCCTTGTATTTTTTGCGCTGGCTGGTACAATAGATGAGACAGGAGATGGCGTGGTTTGACCAGGAATTCCCTCTTGTGTGGGCCGCGCTGCATCTCCCTGTTGCGATCCTTCTTCCTGCTCCTCGTCGTCTGCCTCTCCAGCTTCCTGGTCGGTTTCATCCTGCTCCTCATGGCTTTTGCCAGGATCCTCCTCACCTGGTGGTTCCGGCTCCGGCGGTCGCGGATAGAGCCGATCCAGCGCCGCGTTCACTTTATCAAAGCAATACCTGTACTGTCGGGCTACCGGTCCCACATGCTCGCGCCCGCTCTGCGCCTGCCCCAGCGTCGGGAAGCGCAGCACCTTGCCCGTCTTCTCGTCCCGCTCCGGCCTGCCCTCCTCATCCAAACGCACATAGCACCCCAGCACGTAGCCCTCCTTTATCATCTCCGGCAGCACGTTCTGAAACGAGCGCTGGGCATACAGCCCCATCGCCCTCGCCTCAAAATCCTGCCACGAAATCGTCACCCACAGATCGTCATCTACAACCTCCTGCACCCCCGCGTCCATCAGCGCCACCAAACGATCATTCGTCTTCGTCTCCAGCACCCGGTGCGCGCACGTCTTCGCATAGTTCCCACCCGTCAGCCGCAGCATATCCCCATACAGCACAAAAAACCGCTCCCGAGGCAGATGCCTCACGCAGCTGGACAGCTCATTGCCCATGACGATATTCCCTCTCGTGTGTACAAAGGACAATCAGAAAATAGCTTGCTTGTCTTTCCATAAACGCTGTATAATGCATACAGGCGTCCTTTCTAGCGGCTCACGTGAGCCAGTAAACTGTTTTTATCAAGGTGCCTACCGTCCCAGGCCGTTTAGACGGAACGGCCTGGGACATCTTCTTTCACGGCCCGCGTCGCCGCAAAATCACTCGCCAGGAATCGCCCTCCGCCATCCTTCTCGCACACGACCCACACACCCAGGATATCCCAGGCGATATTTGCCAGAAATAGCGGGTCGTGCCCTGCATCAGCACCGTCGCAAAGCGCACCGTCACCTCCCCTGGCGCAAAGCTATAGCAGGATCGGCAGCGCCTTCGTGGCTTCATCGTCCTCCTCCCACCATCGGACCACGCACCTCCTTCCAGAGTGGCAGCTGCCCGCGCGCCATCGCCATCATCATCTGCTTGCGCCTCCGCTGCCGCGCATCGTAGCGGATATGGCAGCGCGCGCACAGCACCCGCAGCCGCGCTCGCCGATTCCACACATCATGATCGACATGCGCCACCGTGATCACCACCTTGCATGGCTGCCCATGTCTGTTTTGTGTCATCGTCCCATGCACCGCGCCGCATTCCTGGCAGCGCCACCTGGCCGCCTTCTTCCGGCGTGCCGCCACCTCTCGCCAATCCGCCGGATACAACCCCCTCTGCATCGGCATATGCTATTCCTCCTTCATGCCTCCAAGAGAGCATGCCGCGACCAACAGCAGCTCCATCAGAAAAAGCGCCATATTCGCCTGGCGCGCTCAAACTCCCGACGCATCTCGAAAAATTCCTCCGGCGTCATGCGCGCCACCAACCGCAGCGGCTCCCGATTCGGCGGCTCTTGCTGCTCATCCATTGCTTTGCCCATCCTTCCAGATGCCTTCACAACAATAGCAAGTGATCTGCCCCGCCTTCACCATGCGCGCTAGCTCCGCGATCTCCGCTCCTAGCTCACGCGGCTTCCTATCGAGCCTGACCTTGCTGATGCGGTAAAACGTCGTGCCGACAAGCAATTCCTGCGTATCGGAAAAAAGCTTCGAGAGCGCATCCGGGTCCTTCTCCCACTGCTCATACGTCTGCACGATCTCAAGGATCGTCATCCCTCCATCACCACCTTCCACTCGCCCGGAATCGTCGCATCCTTCTCCACCGGCGCAGGCAACAGCCGATGCTTCTGGAATGCCTCGAAGTACGTCTCCTGCCCCTCCTCATCCATCAGCAGATAGGGGAAAAAGACGCGCTCGATCTCCGCCGCGCCCGAATCCACCAGCGCCAGGCCGCTCGCCACGTGATCGCGCAGGTTCGCCCACGCCGTCCGGTACGCCTGCTGCCGCACCAGCGCCGTGACGCCCTGCTCCATGCTTTGCGCCACCAGTGGCACAATCGCCTCCAAATCCAAGGCCACGCGAAAATGAAAGAATTGCTCCGCGATCAACAAATCGAACGTGAAGCCGACCGCCTGGCTCCCGCGCCTCACCAGCGCAAACTTCCTGGCTCCATGCTTGCCCAGCTCCTGGCGAATGATGGCGATACTCTCGCTGGCCTCCAGCGTCGCCGACCAGTTCTTGATCTTCATCCTATCTTCATCCTTCCATATTGTTCAGTTGTAATTACAGTAGAGCTTGGATATACTCTACTGTGGAGAGAGAAAGGCCCGGATCTAGCTACTCCGGGCAGGCCGCCAGCCGAGACCTGCATGTTGCATGGCGCCACCTGCGCCTTACTATTGATTGGTCCCGCTCACACCGAAGCCTTCATGAGAATCTGGCCTGTTATGCCTCATTTGTGTTTGGGCCGGGCCGTGAGCCTGGTCGCCTTCTCTCTCTCTCTCCTGCACCTTTCCGTCACCTTTTTGTCACCGATCTGCACCACACTTCACCACACGAAAGGAGTGCCACATGCCTCCCCAGCTTTGCATCGGCATCGACATCGGCAAATTCCGCCACCTGGTCGGCTTCGTCTCCGCCGATCTGCTCGCCCAGCACTGCACCTTCGCGCAATGCCCGACCGTCGTCCTCATCCCGGACCGCCTCCACATCGACGAACTGCTCGCCAAAATCGCGCTGCGCCTCCCGCTTTCCGAGTGCGCCGTGCTCCTCGAGCACACCGGCCACTATCACCGCGTCCTCGTTGAGGCCCTGCACACCGCCGGTCTGCGCGTCTACGTCGTGGCCATCAAATCGCGCAAGGCCAGCCTCGACAAAACCGACAAGATCGACGCGCTGCGCCTGGCCAACCAGATCTACAACCAGCTGGTCCTGGGCAGCCAGGTCGCCGACCCCGCTCAACGCATCCAGGACCTGCATCCACCCACGCCTGCCGCCGCCCAGCTCGACCCGCTCATGCGCCGCCGCTACGAACTGGTGCAGGCCACCACGCGCACCAGGAACAAGCTCACCGCCATCGCCGACGAACTCTTTCCCGAGCTGACCCAGGTCCCCAACTTCCGCGATCCCAACGCCCTCATCGCCCTCGACCTGCGCGAGCGCTTTCCCACGCCCGCCCACGTCGCCGCGGCCACCATCGAGGAGCTGCGCGTCATCCGGCACTGGCACTTTCCCACCGATGCCAGGCTCCAGGACCTCAAGGACCTGGCCGCCCGTTCCATCGGCGTCACCAACCCGGCGCGCAGCCGCGGCCTCCAGCTCGAGCAAGCCCAGCTCATCGCCGAACTGCGCCTCTTCCAGCGCCACCTGAAAGCCCTCGAAGGCGAGATCGTCCAGATCGTCGATGCTGCTCGTGACGGCCAGATTCTGCGCTCGATCCCCTGCATCGGCCCCATCCAGGCCGCTACCATCCTCGCCAGCATCGGCAGTATCGACAATTTCGACAGCCCCGCCAAGCTCAAGAAATACTTCGGCTGGGCGCCCCAGAGCACCCAGACCGGCATCACCCTCGACCGCGCGCACCTCACCGCATCAGGCACGCGCCTCATGAAATCGACCTTGTACCTGATCGCCCTGCGTGCCGTCAAGGACGACACCCCCTGGCGCGCACTCTACCAGCGCCTCATCCCCCAGAAATGCACCTACGACGCACGCACCGGCCAGTATCGCGGCAAGCTGCGTGTCCTCGGCCGCATCTGCGGCCAACTCACCGAGCTGATCTACACCCTGCTCAAGCGCGACGCCGACCTGCTGCATCGCACGCCAGCCGGCCAGCCACCGCCTCCTCCCACGCTCTACGATCCCACTCGTCCTGAGCGCAAGCCAAAGCAGCCCCATATTGACAAGGAGCCTATAGTGGTATGAGAATCACAAATACACTCCCACTCGACTCCCCCTCCATTAGGCATCCCAGCGTACCAACGCCATCGCCTGGTCATCTCCGACCACCGTTGTGCTGCGCACCTGCACCATGATCTCGTCCAGATAGCCCACCTGCACCTTGACCGGGAAGCGATCCCAGCGCTGCGACGGAATCGTCAGCAGCCGCAGCAGCGAGACCAGCACCGTATTCGGCACAATCCCTGGATGCGTGTCCACGAATTGCTGCACCGCCTGGCGCACCAGCTCGTCGATCGACTTCTCCACCGCCAGCGGCGCGTGTGGCACCGGCAGCGCCACCGTCTCATGCGCCATCATCCGGGGCGATCCCTTCGGCCTGGGTGTCTCCGGCGCTCGAACCAGCGATACCGCCGGTGCCAGCACGGTCGGCATCGACTCGATATCGGTCGGAAGCATCGACTGCAGCGTATGCCGCAGCCGCATCCTCGCCGACCGCATCCGGGGCGAATCATTCCAGATCGCGCGCAACTTCTCGCTCTCGAGCATCATTCCTGCACCCCCTCGCCGCGTAGCCTCGCCGCCAGGTCGCGCAGCTCCTCGATCTCCACCTGCGCCCGCTTTGCCACCTGGAACAGAGCGGCCCGCTCGCGCTCGGAGAAGTACGCCCGGCGATCCAGCCCATGCAGGCTCAAATCCACCGAAAAGTACACCTCTTCTCCCGTCCGCATGTCCTCCACCTGTGATGGAGCAGGTGGCTCCGGTGGCTCCGGCGACAGCGCCGTCCTTCTGTCCATTACCCCTTGCATAGCATTTCCCTCTTGTGTGTTCTCGCCCGTCTCCGTCTGCCTCGCTTGTTGGTACTTACGCAGCTCCACGAGCAGCTCGTGGAAAAACGCCAGGATCGCCAGCAGCAATCCCGCCAGCAGCAGATAGGGTAAACAGGCGAATAACCATGCCCATCGAATCATGGGTATGGCCCCCTTTTTCCATTTCAATTCGCCATACGTCTCTTATTCAGTTGTTCAGGTACACCCGGCAGCCAGGGGCTACCAGTTCCAATCTATTTCCTCAAATCCCAGCCTCGAAAGCCCCTTCTCTGCTCGCAGCCGGTTGATCGCCTCCCATATTTTGCGCGCAGTTCTCAACGTCGGAGCCTGCTCACTGTTTTCCAGGAGGCTGATCGTGCTCTGCGTCACACCAGCTGCCTTCGCAAGTTGGCCCTGTTTGAGGCCCAACTCTGTTCGCAGGGCTTCGAGGCTGGTCGAGGTCATCAGTATCATGTCTCTTCTCTGCCGGTAATACTATGAATGTTTTGATAGTACTCTACTACGGAAAAAATTACAAGTGTATTTCATGACAATTCGTTCATTTTCTTCAATATTCCTTCCTATTTCGATTGACAATCCCTCCCGCCATCCGCTATTACAGTTCTGGTTATTTCCTAACGACTCATCAGATCACAAAGGAGACCATCATGCGCACATCACAACGCTCTCGCCGCCGACCCGGCTGCATCCTGCTCACCGGCCTCATCGCCCTCTTCCTCCTCGGCGCAATCGGCGCAGCCCTCGCCATGCACAGCAGCGATCAGCCCTCATCGCCCGCCGCCATCGCCACAACCATCACCCAGGTCGCGACCAGCGCACCGACCAGGCTCCCAACTCAAAAACCGACCGCGCACCCGACGCAACATCCCAGCCCGATCATCCAGGTCACGCCCTCGCCCACCCCGATCCCACCGCTCAGCATCACCTTCACCACCGTCAGCGCCGGCGACATTCTCGTCCGCACCCGCCCTGGCGCAACCCTCACCATCAAAGTCCTCTACTGCTCCGGCAAATATGCCACCAGTCAGAGCCTCCAGGGCAGCTCCACCGCCGACAGCAACGGCGACGACGAGTGGACCTGGAACGTCGAAACCACCTGCTCCGGCCAGGCCACCGCCTACGTCACCGCCACCTCCGGCGGCAAAACCATCACCGCTCAAGCCCATTTCACCACCTGAATAAGCACGAGCATTAACACTGATATATATCGTATATCATTTGTGTTATACTGTCATTGAAGCCACCCCGGCCCAGGATGCACGCCTGCAAGCTCCATCCTGGGCCGGGGCTACGCCGCGTCTTTCCGCTCCTCCGCCTTCCTCCTTGCCAATTCTTCATCCAGTTGCTTTTTTCTACGATAGGCAGCTTGCCGCTTCGTGTAGATTTTGTCGTCGTGCGGAATTTTGTCGGAATAATGCATTGGCGCAGATGGACACCAAAATATCTGGTAGCCACCCTCAACAGGATAGACCCGAAACATCAGCAGACCTCCTTTCTGACGGTATGAATAGAGCGTATCATTACCGACAACACTCTGTCAATGAATTTTCAACGAGTTTTCCCAAATCACGCTAATTTGGCTGTAAAACTGTTGACAAAGTGTTGTCAGTATGGTATACTTCTCTTGTACCGAAGAGGTACGAATACACCACACAAGAGGGAATTTCGAGATGAGTCGCACACCATACGCCGCCTACACCCGCCGAAGCCTCGGCCAGATGAACCGCAATCGCCGCTTCGAGATCGGCGTCTCCTCCGCCATCGCCCGCGACATGCTCTTCGACGACACCGTTGGCGCGCCCGTCAAGCGCTGCGTTGCCATCGACCTCATCGTCAAAGGCGACCTGGTCATTGAGGCCGGCGAAACCTTCTACCTGGTCGAGAGCCACAACCCACACTTCAAAAATTGGTTCCACATCGTCATCGAGCGCGATGGCGAGTGGTTCACCAGCGACGCCGAAAACCCGCAGCGCTCCTACGCTCGACTCGTAGCCGCAGCCCAGGCTCACAAAGCCACGCTCGGCAAAGCGGCGGCCAGCAAAATCGCCTAGCCTCCTCCGTTCAAGCGGCAGCCGGGGTGCAATCCCCCGGCGAGGCTCTCCCCCATCTGGGGGAACAAAAATAACCCACACAGGAGGGAATTCTCATGACGCAGCACAGCGACTCGTTCAACCCGAACCAGCACCTCATGCAGATCAAAAACCGCGGCGGCAACTCCGACTATCTCCCTGTCCAATGGCGGCTCGTCTGGTTCAACGAGCAGTGCCCCGACGGCAAGATCACCATCGTCGAAAAAATCATCGACCCGGACCGCGAAGTCGAGAAGGAAGTCATGCAGTGGAACAACGACACCCGCCGCAGCGAAAAAGTGGTCAAGCGCGCGCGCGGCTGGGCCTACTTCCACGTGCGCGTCGAAGATGGCAAAGGCAAAGTCGGCGAGGCCGTCAAATCCGAATGTGCCGTCGATTTCGACGACTACATCGAAAAGGCCGATACCGGCGCGACCGGCAGGGCACTAGCAAAAATTGGCTACGGCACCCAGTTCGCTCCCGAATTCGACGAACAGCACCGCATCGTCGATGCCCCCGTCGAGCGCTCCACCTCCAGTGTCAGCCAGCCAGCGCAGGCGCAGCGCCCAGCCGCGCAAGCCACCTCCCACTCTCAGCAGACCGACGAGAGCAGCGCCCCGGCCACCGACCAGCAGCTCGCCAGTCTGCGCAAGCTCTACCAGCATCTCGGCAGGCCCGAACCCGAGGACGCCGAACCGCTCACCTACCAGCAGGCGCGCGACCTCATCATGCAGCTCAGCCACGAGTACAACACCCAGCGCCAGAGCCGCAAAGCCTCGTAGTCTTTGTACGGGCGACCCTCGCGGTCGCCCTTTCGTCCTGGTATACTTGTCTACCAGGAATCACACACCACACACAAGAGGGAGATTCACATGTCAACCAGGCCATCCAAATCGCTCAAACCGTACCGGCTCACCACCGCCTACTCTCTGGAATTCTGGGAGCAGCGCAAACGCTTCGAGGAGTTCCGCGCGAAGCACGATCTGCCGCCCTACTTCCAGGAAGCCGACGGCGCAGAAGCCGTCATCGGCGCAAATGCCGGTCTCATCGACATCGCCGACACCGACGAAATCACCCGCGCCTTCCTCGATGGTCTCGACGCCAAACAGGTCGAGGCGCTGCGCCTGCCCTGGGATCACCCGGTCACATCCACCAGCTACGCCTACGATCCCAAATACATCAGCCTGACCACCTACTTCAGCACCTACACCATCTGGCGCGGCAGTCACGCCCTGTTCCAGGCTGAGCACTACTTCCTGGCGCTCATCGGCAACATCATGGCGCGCGTCGATACCACTATCCTCATGCAGGCAGCGAGCGAGGTGGCTGATGCCGAATAAATTCCCACGCCGCTCCAACCGCTATCAGCGCACCATCAACCTCATCTACGTCTGCGGCCACGTCGAGCACAACGTGGCTGTAAACTGCATGAACCAGGCTGAACTCACCCGGCGCGCCAAAGGCCCTTGCCCGGCTTGCCAGTCCGCCGGCTATACCGCGCTCCAGGAGCATGCCCAAACCAGGGCCGCCCTCGGCACGGCCATCGACGAGCTGATACCGAATGAGACCTCCGGCGAGGCTCCCACCGGCGCGATCTCCACGCGAGATCGCCTGCTGGCCACCACCATCGCCACGCTCGATCACTACCACACTAGCCGCCAGGTCATGCCCACCGGCCTGCGTCTCATGCTGGAGATCGCCGTCGAGGCCGCCAAACTCGACGACGAGCTGGCCGAACGCCAGGCCCTCACCCACCTGCGCACCATGCTGGAGATCGAGCAGCTGCTCACCACCTCCACCATCACCGCAGCGCTGGAAAAGGCCGAGCTGCCCCCACCCATCAAGCAGCCCTGGCAGGAAGCCGAAGCCGAACAGGAGATCGCGCCATGTCCTCCAGCATAGCCGACCCGGCAGAGCGCGCCCGCCAGCGCCGCAGCTGCGAGCTACAAGACCAGCTCTACCAGTACAAGGCCGTCATGCATGGCCCGTGCGAGCAATGCGGCTGCCTCATCTGGGCGCGCGTCGCCGGTGGCTTTCGCTGCCTGCACTGCGCGCCCCCGCTGGGCTTCCCTGAACGTCTCCGCCAACTCATCGCCCAGACGCTCCCACCGGCTGCCCAGGAGCCGATGCAGGAGGAGGCCTGCCATGAAATATAGCGAGGCCGAGGCTATCGTCGCTGAAATCCAGCGCGACTACCCGCATCACATCCAGGCCCAGATCATCGAGACGCGCAGGCCAAATGACAGCGCGGAGCAGCGCTACCGCGTTTCCCTCCTGCTGCGCCCCGGCCAGCGCCACGCCTCCGTCTGGACCCCCGACCAATGGCGCGGCCTCAAAGACGCCTGGCAGTGGTTTCTTCCACCAACCTTACCGAAACCTCAAGAAAGGACACCATCATGAACACATCACTCACCACTTCCAAACTTGCCCTGATCGACCTGGACGGCGTGGTCATCGACGCCACCGCCCGTTTCGCCCGCGCCGAGGAGATCCGCGTGATACATCTCACCGAACTTGGCGACAAGGAAGCCAACGACCGCTACTGGCGCGAGGCCCTCAACCCCGCCTACACCCACATGGACACGCTCATCGAAGGCGCAGATGAGCACCTGGCCTCCCTGCGCAGGGAGGGCTTCCGCATCATCTACCTCTCGTCGCGGCCCGAATCCATGCGCGACGCCACCCTCAAGTGGCTCCTCGAGCACCACCTCTTCGACGATCTCAACCTCCTGGTGCTCAAAGCCGGGGGCTTCCAGTTCCAAAAGACCGTGATCTGGTATGATTGGATGGCCGACACGCTGGCCCACGCCTTCCAGTCCCAGCAGGTCCTGCTCGTTTCCAACAGGCCGTCGAATCTCGACGCCATGAAGCGCCCACTCCTGCATCTCCAGCCGCGCGCCTACAAGCGCCTGGCCGACATCTTCGACCCCGCCCACGGCGCCGACGATATCGACGACCCCTTCTTCCCCGACTAAATGCCATAAAAATCAATTGATTGATTTTTAGAGAGCTGGCCACCTGTACACAAAATGCGTACAGGTGGCTTTTTCAACCCGGAAAACTCTTCTTGAAAACTATTGACAATCAAGATGAACAGGAGTATACTTGAAAAGTACCAACAATCAAGTTTGGTAGATGGATAGGATCAGAAAGGATATCGCAATGGAAGCACAGCAGCAGGCAAAGGCGCTTACATCCACACTCGAGCAATTCATGGCATCCAACGATTTCAAGGCAGGCGTGATTTCCTCCACGAAAGCAGGATGGAAAGGCGACTGGTATAGCGTAGAGATCCTCGAGGACGGAACGTGGAACGTCGAATGGAATATCCACATCGGCAACAAGTACGAGCCAGAGGGCGTCATCCTGCGCCTACCAACCATCGAGGATGATGACGTTTCGGAGGCCAGCACGCCGACAGAGGTTGACACCATCCTCAGCGAGGCGTTCGATTTCGAGAGCAGAGAGCTCGCCGAGGAGTTACGCACAGCACTTCGAGAAGCACTACAATAATCAAAAGTGGCGCGCCAGTCCGCCTCGTAGGCTGGCAGGAGAGGATAGGGACATGGCAAACCTCACAGCACAATTAGCCACAGTTGGCGCGAAGTTCGTTTACGACAACCCCTCGCGATTTGTTGGCCCGATGGATCCATTCGACGCAGTAGCTTCTTACCACGTGCGCCCCGATGCGAGCAGCCAGGATGATGAGCAGATACTCCGCTTCTGGTCAAGAGAGGAACTCACCGACTGGATTGAAGCGCGCCGCCAGGAGATCGCAGCGCTTGCGGCAGGCAACACGAAAGCCGCGCGGAAGATCATGAACGATTTCCGCGTGAAGTGGGAGCATATGACCCAGGCCGAAGTCGATTTCAACGAAGCAGGGGAGGAATAGGAGCATGCTCATTGCACACGAGCCAGGCAAGGAAATTCGACCGGGCGTCTTCGTCTGGTCCTCGCTCGAAGAAGCCGCCGGCGACTACCTCTCAATCGACGACGGCAAGCGCTGGCCGCGCTACGTCTCAATCGAGCAGCCAGAAGATGGGAAAGTCGTTTCGAGATTCTACGAAATATATTGCTTACTCCATCCCGACCAGCGCGAGGAGAGCAACCAGCTCAAGGCCAGCAACATCAGCTATACCTGCATCAAAGAAGATCGGTGGAGCGCCAGAAGCACCGAAGGCGGGAAATTCCTCGGATCGCGCGAACCATACAGAAATCTCTATGAACTTGGCACCATGTCTAAAGAGGACATGGAAGCCTACATTCGCTAGGAGGCAAGCACCATCATGGCATTCATCCACGAGCCAGGCCGCTGCACCTGGGAGCGAGAGTACATCGACCAGGTGCAGGCCACACAGAAGGCCATAGAGCTTGAGAAGAAGTACAATACCCTCTTCACTGTCAATCAGCCAGAATGGGGAACGTTTACCGTCTCTACCACCGCAGAGATCACCGACGAAGAGCACGCCATCGCTTGCAAGTGCGATGCATGCCTGGAGTAGCGATGAGCAACAACAACACACATGGAGGCCCCCGCAAGGGGGCCGGTCGCAAGGTACGGCAGAACCTGCACTTCACACTTAAGGATGCGCGCGAGATCTATAGGCTGCTCAAGGTCAGGCGCGGCATCGCCTCGGAGATGACCGAGGAGCAGCTTATCATGAGCCTGGTGGAACAGGAATGGCAGGCCATCGACCGCATGTACCAGCAAGTGGCGGAGATCGCGGCAGACGGGGAGGGAACCTACATCTTATGAGCTATACTTGTGGCTATTGCGGTGAGCCAATTCTCAACCCCCGCCAAACGCGCCACTGTAGCCTCACCAAGCTGGAGCAGTTGGCCGGGGAAGGCCGCTTGTTTTGTTGCCGAGAGCATGCCGTGTATGGCATGCAACAAGTCGGCTTCTACAAGGAGATCAGCGTCAAGGGGCGGCCAGTACGTTCCAAGGCCGTCGCGAAAAGCAACCAGGCGCATCCGCGTCGCAAGCCCACAAATCAGAAGGGGTCCTGAGAGTTCTCAGAACCCCTCCTGATTTTCATCGCTTCGTGAACTTGATAATCACCTTGCGCGCCCCCGTCGGCGCGAGCTTGATGGAGAGCGCATCGCTGGCCACCAGCCGCAGCGCCAGGCGCACCGCATCGCTATCGGTCGAGCAGCCGAACTTCTGCCGGATCCTGGCCACCGCCAGGTCGTCCTCGCTCATCGCATAGTAGCTGCGCCGGGTGAATCGTTTCTCATCGTGTGGCGTGAGGCGCTCGATACGAGCTGCAGATGAATCCATGTTTCCCCCTTGTGTGGATTTTCCCCAGTATACCACCGCCAGGTCGCACCGTTTTTGGCTTGGCAGGGCTGTACCATGGTGGTACAATTGGGTCGGGAAATGTCCGTTTTCACCCCCAATTTTTTAGACAACCCATGAGGAGGTATCAGCCCCCATGAGCCATCCATACAACCTGGTCATCGCCAACCCACTGATCGACCTGGCCGGGGCCACCGAGTCGCTCCTGCTCAGCGTCTCGCCCGGCAGCCGACGCACCTACACGGTCGCCCTCAAGCATTTCTACAACTGGCTGCTGTCTCGCGACCTGGTTCCCGCCCGCATCACCTACCAGGTCCTGGGCCACTACCAGGCCGAACTGCTGGCCAGTTTCGCGCGGGCCACGGCTGCCACGCGCATCGCCGTCGTCAGATCGCTCTTCGACGAGCACGCCAAACTCACCGGCGCGCCCAATCCCACGCGCGGCCTCAAACCGATCCACGTCGCCAACGAAAGCCCACACGTGGCCCTCACACGCAGCCAGGCCCGCGACCTGCTGCGCGCCATCGATCAATCGACGCTGATCGGCAAGCGCAACTACGCCATCATCAAGCTGCTGCTGCACACCGGCCTGCGCCGCTCCGAATGCGCCGCGCTCTCCATCGGCGATATCCGCCAGCAGGAAGGCCACTTCGTCGCCAACATCGAGCACGGCAAGGGCGACAAGCGCCGCCTCGTCAAGCTCAAGGGCGAGGTCCTGCGCGCCATCGCCGACTGGCTCGCCGAAAACGAAGCCTGGAACAAGAGCGAACGAGGCAAAGTCAACCCGCGCGATCTCTCGCCAGAGGCCCCGCTCTTTACCCAGATTGGCAAGGGCGGCAACCTCACCAGCGCCCGCATCAGCGATAAGGTCATCGAGCGCCTGGTCAAACGTCTCGCGCGCCAGATCGCCGAGCCGCGCCTCACGCCGCACGGCCTGCGCGCCACCTTTATTACCCTTGCCAAAGAGGGAGGCGCTTCCCTGGAGCAGCGCCAGTTCGCCGCCGGCCACGCCGACGCGCGCACGACGCAGCGCTATGATCGCAGAAAGCTCAACCTGGATGATAACGCCGCCGACTACATCCGCATCGACGCCTGATTGACAACCCGCCCCGGCAGTGCTACACTACCTGCCAGCAACAGGGACATCACTTCATTCTATCCATTCCATCCCGCGCCTACGACCAGACGAGGCCCCGGAGATCGATCTCCGGGGCCTCGTCGCATGCTCTTATAGATTGTAGCGGTTATTCCACCATGGCCAGGATGCGTGCCGCAATTGCCTTCGCATCGGTCGAAGCGTTGGCCGCCTCCACCTTGACGTGCGGATTGGTCTCGGCGATGTTCTGCCAGCAGGTCACCGCATTGTCATGCGCGACGCCATAGCCGACCACGATCACGTAGACATGCACGTTGCCAGTGACGCTGCGCAGGAACTGCGTCGCCTTGTGCGAATCGTACAGCTCCCCGTCGGTGAGCACCGCGGCGACGAGCTGGGGCTGCACATCCTTCGGCAGCTTGCCGAATTCTTCCTGGAAGTTCTCCATCATCATCTCGAAGGCCGGCGCGATGTAGGTCCCGCCTTCCCACGAGATGGCTCGCCACTTGCTCTCGAAATTGCCCGGATTGAGGTCCCCGACTTCGTTCGCTACGCCGTCGGCAAACGAGATCGTCAGCAGCCCGCCGCCGCTTGACTCGTCCGCGCCCTGCGTATCCGCCCCGGCCAGCGTCTCCACCAGCAGGCGCGCCACGTTGGTCGCCAGCTCGCGCTTGGTCATCTGTGAGCCTGGCGCAGCCTGCTCATTCATTGAGCCGGTCACGTCCACGATAAAGACCGGCTCCTTGCGTACTGTGTCACCTTCGAGTGGCATCGGTATGTCCTCCTACGTAAAAATGCAGCTTATAAAATAAGCTGCTCTTCTAATGCTACCCGCCCGTCGTGGGCGGTCCGCCCGACAAGGTGCCAGGCGTCGTCTGAGATTGGGATTGGCTTGCTGCCGTGGGAAACTGGATCGGCTGCGGCCCCACCTGGCTCCTGGATGAAGCGCTGGCGGGAACCAGGGAAGCGGCAGCCGTCTGGGGCGTCGCCAGTGCCGCGAGTGGTGACGGCACTGTCACCAGGAACGTGTAGATGGCGCGCAGGTCGCCGTTCATCAGGATGGCGACATAACCCAGCACCGCCAGCACCGAGGCCTGTGCGTTACCGGTAAAGTTGCCGGCCAGCCACAAGCAAACCACTGCTGTGGCGACCAGCGCGATCAGCGCGATGAGCGCATTGGCCCAGCGCGGCAGCCGGTCATGGCTAAAGAAGCCACTGATCAGCGTCGCAAACAGCGGTAGCAGCGCTGCCACCTGCTGCGGAATCGTCAATTGCGGCATCAGTGTCACCCTCCTCATTTCTGATTGCCTGGCGCGCAGCGCAGCCGCGATCCAAGCGGCGTTGGCAATCTACATCAGAGACATTCTCCTTCTGAGTGCCTTTTGTCAGATCAAGCGGCTCCGTCCGGGGCCGCGGTGTATTGCCCTTCACAATCGGATCCAGCGCGCCGGTCAGCCGCCAGAACCCGATCAGGCCGAGATGTCGATTTACCGCGCAGATCGGCGACAACGGTCGCCGCTGCTTAGGCGGTAGCGGGTCGAGCGCCATCATCGGCCTTTTTCTCCACCGGCGAAATGATGATGTCGAACTCCTGGCCGATAGGCGCATCGAAGAAAACCTTCGCCGCGGCAGGATTGACAATCACCATCTCCTGGCGCGCAGAAGGGGTATAGGCTCCGAACGGCTCACCCTGGACACCATTCAATAGCACATGAGCAGCCTCAACCATCCGCGCTTCTGTGGCCCCAGGTTCTTTGAACCACCCCTGCGAGCGCGTCACTGAATCAAGGCGAAAACGCGCATGTACATGCGGACGTGGCTGTACCTCGTCCGCCTGAACCGGTTCTTCCATGTCTTTTCCCTCCGATAAGACAGATGTTCAATATTTTCAGCGAAAATTACACAAGCTTAGACCATCGCGCTGAGCGACGTCACCAGCTGCGTCGCGGCGGATTCCACCGAGCGCGCCAGGCTGGCCGCCGCCGCAACCTTGGCCGGGTCAATCCCCACTATCGGCACCGGCTGCACCGACGACCCCCACAGCGCCAGCAGCTGCTTGGCCGCAGGCCCATCGCCATCGATATGCGCCGGGTACACCGCGCCCGCGCCCGGCGGATTGTCGAGCACGTGCTGCGGATCGTAATACAACACCCCGCGCTCGAACACCTGCAGCACCACACCCGACAGGCTCTTGCTTACCGCGATCTCGCCCGTGCGTGGCAGCCCAAAGAGCGCCAGGCCGAAATACGGTGCGCTGCCTGCTTGCCGGTAGAAATCCAGCATGGCGTGACCAAGCGCCACACCGGTCTTCGTGCAGTGCCAGACATCGCCACCCAGATCGGTGAAGTAGCCGTTGGTATCCGCGATTTGCAGCGTCATAGGAACCTCCAAAAAGGCCAAAAGTTCATCCAGGGGATAGTTGCCGGGGCAGTGGGCGCGCGAGATCGGCGCGATATCACAGTGGCCGATGATCCCGCCAGCCGCGTCGCCCTCGCGCATCGGGATGTTATGGCGCAGGCAGATATCGCGCACCAGGCGAAACGACGTGGCCTTCTGCGCATCGGTGAGTGCAGTGGAATTATCGGGAGCCGGATCGACGTGCTCGATGGAGATCGTCTTGAGGTTGAGGTTGATATCCGTCGGGAGATAGGCCGCGTGACCAGGCTCGATGCAGCAGTTGCCACCCGCGCCGTCCGCCTCAGACACGCACTGCACGATCGCGCCGTCCTGGCCGACCACGTAGTGCGTCGAGTGCATGTCAGCGTTGGTTGCGAAATAGCTGGCGATATCCAGCGCGGTCCCGCCCGAGGCCGTCTTATGCAGCACAACCCAGGTATGGTCATTCTGCCCGATAAAGACGCGGCTCTCAGCGACGAACGCGGGAATCGCTCCCGGTTCGTCTACGGTCATACCGCTGGCGCTCCACTTGCCCCGGAGAGGCCCAGCGTACTCAGGATGCTGGCGTGCGCCTGGTTCGCCGCCAGCAGCGCCTGCTCCATGATGTGCAGCGGCTGCTCGATGGCCGAGACGTCCAGCGCAGGCTTGGCAGCCGGAATCGTCAGACCCGCCAGCACCTGCGCGCTGGCGATACTCGACCAGGCGATCTTGGCCGGTGTCGCTCCATAGCCCGGCAGGCTCGGATAGTAATAGGCCGTGCCGTCATCGCTATTGTAGCCCACGCGCAGCAGGTACACCGGCCCGCTCGGCAGCGCCCGCGAGAGCGTCAGATCCACCAGCGCCGCGCCGTCGGCCAGCGAGAGCAGCGAGAGCGATCCCGCGTCGTTGCCGGTCATCAGCGACAGGTGCAGCGGCTCGCGGTTGCCAGTCTCGAACTCGACGACCAGCGTCGCCAGGTCCTGCGCAGCAATCCCTGCATCCGACAGCCACGCCGCGATATCCGCCATCTCGATGCTGCTCTGGGTCGCAAAGCGCAGCTCGAGATCGCGCTCCAGGTCGGACGGCATCCAGCGCTGCGGATAGGCAAAGCAGCCTATGGTCACCAGCAGCGAGATGGTATCGTGTTTCTTCTGCGCCGCCTGCACCGATTGCGGCAGCGCCACCAGGCGATCTCCCATAGAACTTCCCTCTTGTGTGTGATTTCTGGCGTTTAGCCACATCCATTATACGCTACTCGCGCTAGTGCCAGAAGCGGCCCGCCAATATTCCCATAGCCGCCGTCAGCAGCGGAATCACCCAGTTCATCACCTTGCCCCGGATCGCGTCGCGCTCCTTCAGGATGACCACCGCCTCGCTCACCGTCTTGAGCCAGTCCCGATCATCCTTCGCGTTCTCGTGCAGTTCCTTCACGATCGCTCCCATCTCCGCCAAAAGCTCGCCATGCTCGCTCACCTGCTGGCGCAGCTGGTAATTGTTGTTCGCGCTGCTCGTCGCCATCACCCGCCTCCTTTCCAGATCACGTTATCGTGATAATATAATCGATGTACACGCTGCCGGTGTTCTTGGTATAGGCGAACAGCGCGTGTGTATACAGCGACCCCGTTCCCAGCGTCGCGCTCGCCGCGCTGGTCCCCCACAATCCGATGTTGGTGATCGACCCGTTGCCGTTCGTGCCGGTCAGCAGCGTCTGGATATCGATTTGCGTGCTTCCCGTGTAGATCAGCGACGATGGCGTCTGTCGGAAATATTCCCCCGGCATCGTCGTATCGCCCCCGGCCACCTTGCTGATCGACCCCGATCCCAGTGCCAGGTACGGCGCGAACGGATCGTTGAGCGTCCCAGCCGTTCCCAGGTACCCCACGATGGCGCTTTTCCCGTTATTGGTAATCAGGTTGCGGCCCTCCGCCACCAGGTAGCGCTCTCGCTCCCGCCTGCTCATCCTCGGATCGCCCACCGCGATGCGTCGCCCCTTTTCATCGATCCTGAACTCCGGCGAAAACCAGCGATCCACCTCCTCCATCGTCTCGAATGGCACCGCATACGCCCGGATATCGTTCTTAAAGCCGATTAACCTCAGAAATTCTCTCAACGCTTTGTCCTTCCCCCAGAAAAGCTATGGCGTATGCGTCTCGCGATCTTGCAAGATCGTCCCGTCGATCACCACCAGGTGCTCCTCCTGGATCGTCTGCCCCGCCGTGGTCGGATTGCGCAGCAGCGCCTTGTGGATATTGGTCAGAATCGCCACCAGGTCCGGGTTGTACGCCCCCAGGTCGCATGTCCACTCGTTAATCCCATTCCCGCGCGTCGTCAGCTCCGAGCGCTGCACCAGCAGCGGCACCTTGCTCATGTTGTCGAAGGCGCTCGTGAATTGCACGCTCTCGCCGGCAAATAACGGCTGCTGCGTCGTGAGCGAGACCAGCGTCCTGGGCATGCTGTACTGCACCAGCTCCGCCAGCCCGCGCTGGTCCGCCGCCAGCAGCGAGTTCAGCGTCGTATCGTTGATCTTGGAGTCGAAAATCCTGCCGTTGAAGTAAGCGATGCTGTCCATGGCCCGCGCGCGTACAATCACATTCGCCTCGTAGGTGTACGTGATGACGATCGCCGCCCCGTTGGCCGGCGCGGTGTTGAATTTGAGCGTGGGCGTGGCCTTGTCGTAGAGCGCCACATAGCCCTGCGCGAAGGTATGCACGCCATACACGCCGCAGCTCTTCGCCACCCCCGCCACCGTCAGGCTCGTCACGTTGTAGGGCTGCTGGCTGAGCGTAAAGTTTTTCGTTGAGCCATCGCCAGTGAAGGTATCGGTGATCTGCGGCGCGATGAACTTCCCGCCGAACACCTTGATGCGATTCTTGATCTGGCTCCCGTCGCTCGTCCACTTGTAGGCATAGTAGCTGTAAGTCGGCAGGCTCCCATCGGTCGGCGCGGCATTGGGCGCGTCCGACAGCCCGAAGGCCGCCTGCTCGTAGCCCGGCGGCTCGTAGTGCAGGTCGCCATAGGCATCGACATAGTACAGGTAGCCGCTCTGGTTGGCTAGCGTGGCCAGCAAATCCTTGAAGGTCATGTCAGTGACGGAGAGGTAATCCGGCGTCGCCCCGGCCACCACGTTGTTTGTGGTGATGATGGTATACGGCGCGCCCGGCCCGGACTCTGGATAGAGCGAGCTGATCGTGAAATTGGCGTTGATCGTCGAGGTGATGATCGAGCTATCCAGCGTGTTTTGCCAGGTCGCATTATCAAGATAAAACCACTCCAGCAGGCTGCTGAGGCTGGCGCAGGTCAGCGTCCACCTCTTGAGCGTGCCCTCGTACACCGCGTCGAGCTGCGTGATGTAGCCGGCGAACAGGCGCGTCTGCCGGATCGTCGTGCTGTCCGGCAGCGTATAGGTCGCCGCGCCCGTGGGATCCGAGGCGCTGAAATGGTCGAAGCTGATGCCCGTCCCGCTGTTCGTGTTGGCCAGCACCCCATAGCCGCCGCTTGTGATGCTCGTGTCCGTGGCGGTCAGCGTCCAGGCTGCCGGCTCAGCACTGCCATCCGCCCAAATTTTGGCGAAGAGCGAGGAGCCGCTGCACAGCAGCTTGAACCAGTAGTACGTATTGGCCGTGACGGTGAAACTGCCGGAGGCCAGGCCGGTGTTCACCCCGGCCAGGCTCTTATTGAGTAGGACATTGCCGAAGCCGCCATACAGGAACTTGTAGCACGTCCCACCGGCACTCGCGATCCAGCGCGCCTGCACGCCCCCGATGTCGGTCATCTGATTGAAGGCGATGCGGCACACGACCAGCAGCGTGTCACCCACGCTGCCGCCGAGCTGCGCGAAGGTATCCGCGCCGCCTGTGGCCGAGATCACGCCCTCGTCGCTGGTGATGCTCTCCGTGGCGCTCGCCCCGCTGAACGTCCACGGCTCCCCATTGGAGGCCGTGCCCCAGCCCGATTGATTGGCGCGGATGAAGCTATCGACGCTGTTGATGGCCGAAACGCCGCAGAATGACGTGGGATAGCTCACGCCCTCATTGACGAACCACATCGGCTCGATCTGGGGCTGGAAAAACTGCACTGTGCCGGAGTTGGGCGTGCCGTAGGCGTAGCACCCGAACACGATCTGCGCCGAGACCGCCCCGGCGGGCGCGGTGGCGGTCAGGCTGATGCGCGTAAGGAGGCCGCCCGTCGAGCCGCGAAAGTCGGCCCCGGCCTGCGAGAGCACGTTGCCGCTGCCATCCAGCCAGTTGAAGATGACCTTCGCGCCGCCATTGCTGAAGGTGCTGGTGATCAGTTCATAGATCGAGCAGCAGTACGCTATCCCCGGCACAATGTAGCCGGCCTGCACGTTCTGCGCCAGCGTCGAATCGGTGGACGCCGTGGCATTGGTCATCTGGAACTGCGCACCCGGATTGAGACCCGTCAGCGAGATGTTGGCATTGGCATTCACCACGTAGGCCGTGCCCAATGCGCCATCCAGGTGCGCGTTGACCAGGAAATTATGGGTCGGATTCGGCGCGCCGGTCTCGTCGATGCACACATACGACTGCTGCACCGCCAGCGTCAAAGCAGGCGGCTGCTCCAGCACATCCAGCTTCGCCGTCGCCAGCGGATCCGTCACCGTCCCGATGATGCGAATGCTGTCAAAAGGCACCGATGGCCCCGGACCGCTCCCATCGCCAGTGAGATTCATGCCTGCGACGATGTGATACATGCCTTTCTACCTCCCTCCCATCACAGCCGACCACCCGACGAGATATTGGGCATGATTGCATTCGAGCGTATAAAGCTGGCCAGTTCCCGCTTGATGACGCTCGCGATCGAGTAGCCATCCGCCCCCATTCCCGCGTTGACCGTCAAATTGAAGATGGGTCCCTGCCCGTTCCCACCCAGCGCGCCAAAACTGCCCGCCGGGATCACGCTCGTCCCCGCCGACATGTTCACCAGCAGCTCGCCAGCATGCACAAATGCCAGCCCACCTCCGAAGTTCTCCACGCCGGAGGCAAAACTCGGCAGCTTCCGTTTCCCCCCTTGCGCATGGGTGGGCGCATTGATCTCAGGTGTTTGTCCGGGATGCGTATTCTCCCACATCCCAGAAGCCCATTCCTGATACGCTGCTTGAGAATCATCGCCGATCTTGCCGAACTGCTGCTGTACTCCCTGAATCCCTTTTGCGATCGTCTCAATCTGGCCGTTGATATCAGTGGTTTTTCCTTGAATATCGGCGCTCACCTCATTAAAGGCCGCCGATATGCCAGGAATAGCCAGCACAAGCAAACCAACCCCTGCCGTAATGCCACCAATCGCGAGGCTCATGGCGCTACTTTCCGTCTCGACGACCGCCGCCTCCGTCGTGATGGCAGGCCCGATGGCACCGATGCCCTCCTCCTCCGAGGCCGTCGTGGCGGCTGTCCCTACCCCTTCCAGGTCAGACTCCATCAGCGCCGTCTCTGCGTTCACGGTCCCCTCTGCCTCCGTGACGGCTGGCTCAATCGTGCCGATGCCCTCCTCACCGGCCACATCCGCCGCCGCCGTCTCCACATTGCTCAGCTCGGTATCCATCAACACCGACTTGGCGCTTACCTCCGCCTCAGTCGTGTCGGTTTGCGTCTCCAGGTCCTCCATCGACTGCTTCGACTGGTCGATGCCATCCTTCAGGCCGCCCTTATCAAAAAAGGCCGCCTTCGTATTCGGCAAAAATTTCGACAGCAGCTTATCCGCCACATTGCTCATAATGCCGTTGCCGTCCGAAAGCTTGTTGAACATATTCTGCAGGCCGCTGGCGAACTCCATCACCTTGATGCCGGCCAGCGCCACCCCAAACCCGATGGCTCCTGCCTTGATGAGATCCAGCGCCCACTGGTTTTTGTCGAACCAGCCGAAGATGTCCTCCAGCGCCGTGGCCGCCTCGCTGATAATCACCACCAGTTCGTGTGTCGCATCCTTGACGAATCCCGAATGCGTCACCCAATCGCCAAAATGCTGGATCAGCGGGATGATGTATTTGCTCAGCAGGTCCGAGAGCACCGGCAACAACTGCTGCCCGATCTCGATGAACACCACGTCTAGCGCTGCCCCCGCCTCGTGCATCTTCTCATTGAATCCGCCCTGCGTGATCTTCCAGGCATCCGCCGTCTTCTGCCCCATGGCCTGCTTATCCGAAAGCGTCTGCAGGTCCTTCGTGAACTCCTGGCTATGCTGGCTGATGATCTGGATAGCCTGCGCCGCTTGCAGCGTCACACCGGTGATCTTGACATGCTTGTCGTTGGCCTCTTGCAGCACCTGGTTCATATACTGGATTTTGTCGCTATAGCTCATGGCGTTGAACTTCGTCTCGTCGAAGGCAATGCCATTTTTCTTCAGGCTCGCTGCCACCGTCCCGATATTGCCATACATCACCTTGAGCGTCTGGTTGTAATCCGTCACGGCCTGCCGCGCCGAGGGAATGCCGTTGGAGGTCATCGTGGCGATGGAGGCGTTCATATCCTCCATGCTCACGTGATACTGCATCGAGGTGCTGGCCGCCTTCCCTACCGCCCCCGCGTAATCGGTCATGGTCATCTTACCGAGCGTCACCGTCTCCAGCAGCTCGCCATTCACCCGGTTGGCATCCCGAATCGGCACCGAGAAACCCTTCAGCACGGTCGTCAGGGCATTGGCGGTCGTGGTCTGGTCCGTCATGCCGATGACGGCATCCTCGCTGGCTAGCTTGAGCACGTTGATGGCGTCCGCGCCCTGGTAGCCGGCGCTCATCACGTAGTACAGTCCCTTCGCCAGCTCGTTCGGAGCCACGCCCAGCTGCGGAGCCATATCCAGCAGTTGCTGGCTGTATTGCTGCATCTGCTGCTGGCTGGCTCCCGTCAGGGCCTGCACCATATTCATCGATTGCTGATACTGCGCCGCCATCTGCACCGAATGCACGCCGATCCCGATGATCGCCGCCGTCGCGCCCAGCGCCACACTCGCCATGGCCGGCGACATCCCAAGCGCATCCTCCGCGACCTTCTTGAATACCCCCGAGGCCGCGTTGTTCGCCGAGATCAAAATGCTCAATTGTACGCTGTCATCAGCCATGATGTTTTATTTCCTGTCCCACTCGCCGTCCTATAGGTAGTGGCGACCCTGGCGGTCGCCATCTCCCTCACCCGCCGCCGCCGGTTGCCATGCCACGCTACCCCAGCCCCATGCGCTCCGCTTCCGCCTGCAGCTGCGCGATATCGCCATCCACCGCCTGCTGTTGCGGCAGATGCTCCGCCAGCCACAAGAGCCGCTGCTCCTCGATCATCCACTCTGGAGCCACCCTACGCCCCGTGTAGCCCTCCAGCCCGAACAGCTCGATCATTGTCCGGTCGAGGACTGCTCCGACGACTGGGCTGTCGAGGGGGAGGGCGCTGCCGGATTTCCAGCGCCGGTACTCGCTAAAAAAGCCTCCTGCTCCTCCTTGCTGTTGGGCGCGTTCAGCGCATTCAGCCGGTTGACCAAAAAGTTGACATCCTCCTGCATCAGGCTCGACAGCGACGCCATGCGCGCCTGGTACGCCTTGCTCATCGGATTGTCCCAGTCCGCCTCTCCCATCTCAGGCCAGGGCAGCCCTATCCCGCGCTCATCGGTCAGCGTCCAGCTCACAATCCCGCGCATCAGCGTCAGCAGATTGGTCGAGCCGCGCAGCGACCCGCCCATCGTCCGGTCCAGAATCCACTGCGTATCGCCCGCCGTGGACCCGTGCAGCAGCACCTTCTCATGCGCCTCCCACTCGTCCCTGCGCACCTCCATTTGCCCCACTCGTCTTCGCCTCATACGTTTGTCCTCTTCGCTCACTATCGTTCAACTGTTCAAAATGGCCGCGGCCAGGCTTCCTTTTCTCCCGACCGCGACCATCTGTTCTCTTGTCAGGCCAGGCTTACGCCGCGTAGTTCGGCGGCAGCTGGCTCTGCACCACGAGCTGGTACTCGCCGTTGACCCCCGCGCCGAATGCGTTCTGCGTCCATTCGCAGAGATAGGTGATGGTCGCCTCCACCTTCTCCATCTTGCTGGGATCGCGCTTGGCCGTAATCAGCTTGGCCGCGAACGTGAAGGTCCAGTTTTTGTAGTAGGCCGTCCCGCCGGTCGCCCCGGCATACGGCCCGATGAACTGCACCTGGATCAGCTGCTTGATGTTCTGGCGGAACTGCTCGTACTGCACCTCGTCGATGAAGTCCACCGTCAGGTCGAGCTGCGTCTCATCCTGCTGCCCATACAGCTTCTGGAAGCGCTGCCAGTTGACCGACGGGTACGAGGGCTTCTGTGGCGTCTTGAAGATGATCTTGCCCTGCAAAATCTGGTTATAGGCCGTCGTGCCAGGCGTCCCACTGAGCGCATCGATGAAGGCCGCCACCTGCCAGCCCGCCAGCCCGATATCGAACGGCTGCCACAGGCCCGCCGCGGGATTGCCGCCCGATGACCCGGCGAAGGCCCCAGCCGCGCCGATCTGCGTGTTGTAGTTGATCGCCGAGGAGGCCAGCGGCGTCGTGGCACGGTTGCCGATCGCCAGGCTGTCCTGCGCCCCACCTTTGAGCGTGACGGTGGTCTCTTTCTCGGCGTTCCACTCGATGGTCGTTTCGGTCGGATAGGCGAAGGGGAACACCAGCGCATCCGCGCCGGTGTACTGCTCGACCACCAGGCTCTGGTAGGTATCGCCCGCCCCGGCCTTGTCTCGGATATACGTCTCCTGCGAGAGGATGATGCCGTTGAAGGCCACCGACCCGCTCGTCAGAGCTGTGAAGCTGATACCGCTCGCGTTGACGGTCGCGAACACCTGCTGGGTGTAGTAGGTGCCGTTGCCGTTGGCTGCCCCTGGCGCGCCGCACTGCACCGTCTCTGTGATGGCCTGGCCGTAAATGTTCGTGCCGGCGATTACCACCGTTCCGACCGCCGAGCTGCCCGTTACGACGAGCTGGATCAGCGATCCAGGCCCCAGCGTATTCGGCTGCGTCGTCAGCGAGGTCGCCCCGCCGGCCACCGCATAGGTCGATTTCAGCACCGTCGGCGAGGCCGGAATGGTGGCCTGGCTCGGACTCGAGCCGATCACCGAGCGCGGCAGCCAGGCGTTGCACACATCCGGGTAAAACAGCATCTTCAGCGAGGTGAGGTCCACCTGCTTGTTCAGCCGGATGATATTGCTGTGCCGGCTGCGCAGCCCGCGCTGCTCCTGCGGGCTGTACTCCGGAATCTTCTCCTCCGCGTCGAACATGCACGGCACCAGCCAGCGCGCCCCCAGCACCGCGTAAATCTTGACCGATCCGCCGGTGAGGCCCGAGACCGTCACGCCATTCGCATTGATCGAGGAAAAGATCATGGTCGTGACGTACTCGTATCCGCTGGTCAGCGGATTTGAGGCCGACCCTGCCACCGGAATCGTCGGCGTCGTCTCGCTCACCGCGTTCTGCGCCTGGCTGAAATCCTTGCCCGCCACCGAGATCGTCCCGGTCGCGCTGTTACCCGTCACCACAATCAGCAGCCGCCAGCCCACATAGGCTGGCGCGCCACTGATCGCCGACAGCGCCGTGGTCAGCGACGCCGGCAGGCTCGACACCGGCGTCACCGCCAGCACCAGCACCTCGCCCGGACTCGCCGTCGGCTCCGGATAGATACCTACCCGTCCGAGGATTGCCGCATTGCTCGCCATCTCATTGCTCCTTCAGCCAGGCTCTCTCATCCCCGGCTCGCTCCGAAAATCAAAAGGCCGGACACATCCCTCGATGGGATGCATCCGGCCTGCTAGCTCGTGATGCTCGCTTA
>Ga0070734_10001354_pt1 | contig 36520 bp, 34 predicted proteins | sample Coa_R1_8_FD_66444 | JGI IMG/M metagenome (GOLD analysis project Ga0070734, IMG submission 66444) | Surface soil microbial communities from Centralia Pennsylvania, which are recovering from an underground coalmine fire - Coalmine... | ecosystem: Environmental > Terrestrial > Soil > Unclassified ...
GAAGGCTAAAGTCTGGGACGCGCTCGCCCACCTGTGGACCGAGCCTTTGAACATCGATCTTCTGCCGTGGCGCCGGCTGCGCGTGGGCCGGTGCCTGAATGAGCAAGCTGCCGAGCGCGATCAAAGTGAATCCGGCTGATGCGAATCTACCGTTCTTTCTCAGCATGTTTCCCTACTTTCCAGCCCCCTTGCGTCAGGTGCACCGAAGCAAATGCCATAGGCTCGGACTCCAGTTCCGTAGCCATCGTGTCGTTCCATCGATTGAGCCACCCAAATAGCACAATCATGGCGACCATTTCGATGATCTGATCCTCTCCGAAGCTTCCGAAGCTCGACAAAGTGGGATGGCGTCGTAGCATTGGGTACTACGGAGGCGTCCCGGGCCAGTCGGAGGGCAGCGCGCTCGGCCTCGTCGAAATGGCCGTCGGCCTCAAACATCCATGCATTCTCCAATTTCGCGAGCGAGACGCCGATTCGAGCCGCCGTGCTGGCAGTATGTGCCTGGCAATACCGGCGCCCTGCCGCAGTGCTGGCGATATACGCGACGAGTTGCTTAAGGTCGGGTCGAAGTTTGCCGGGACCGACGACGGCTCGCAAAAGGTGAGTGAAGGCTTGGAGGATGTCGGGGCGGCGCGCGAGAGTAAGCAGACTGTTGGGTACAAATCCCAACCGGTCTCGAATGAAGTGAATCTCGGTTTCCAGCTCTGGGATATCTTCCACGCGGAGTGGTGAGATGCCTGCCATGCTAGACCTCCTCAGCATTCGTCTTTCGTATTCGCCAAAGCAGAGCATCCGGTTATGGGCAGCCGAAGGCTGTCGCTGAAGCTTCGATGCCTGGACCGTTGCTCCCTCAAATAGCGCACTGTTGGCCAATCTCGGCGGTTTGAGCCGTCGGCTGGGATTTCACGTTAACGCCTTTCCAAAATGCAATTCTATTTTGGATCTCCGCAGCGGCCGGTTTTGGGGCTGCGTAATACCAGGCAGCATTCTCGTTTCGCTTGCCGTCTACCTCTACGTCGTAGTAGTTGGCGGTTCCCTTCCAGCCACAGATGGTGGTATGCGTGCTGGGCTTCAAATATTCCCAGTGCACGTCTTCCCGCCGAAAATAGCAATTCCCCTCAACAACCACGACGTCATTCCCTTCCGCCAAAACGGCATCCTGCCACGTTGCACGAGCCATTCTCACTCCTCCTAATCGCTCAATTTCCTCAGCACCGGACACTCCGCCTGCCCCCGTGCAAAAGAGACTGCCGCCAAGACGTGGGGCCTTTTGCCATACTGGGCCTCTGGAACCAAGTCTTCCCCGACAATACCAGATACATGAGTGAGCGCCGGTTCCACAACCTGAACAAACGCCGAGGGATCTCCTTTGATTGGGTGGCCGAGCCGGAGCGGAGCTCACGAATGGTACTTCGCTACGCAGACTGTAAGAGTTACGGCGTCGCGACAAATTTTGTAAGCGAGACGAGCTTGGAGAATCTATTCCGAGCACCGTAACTTCTTCTGCATACGCAACGAATACGACAATGTAGGCCGACACGCCGATATGCGATGCGGCCGGCAGTTTGCTTACGAACATGTATAGAGTCCAAACCGTCAAGGCTGTTGCTACGCTCGTATGCGCTGTACTTCCTCCCTTATCCGCACAACAGGCTCCGCCATCTCCTAGCCATGTGTGGCCGGTTCCCCAGGATGTACGGTTCCAGACGGAGGTCACTCCTGCGCCCGCACTTGCCAGGCCTACGCTCGATCCGAACCACGCCTATACACTGCCGGAACTCGTTGATATCGCGGAGCGACACAATCCCGAGACCCACGTCATGTGGGAGCAGGCGAAACAAAAAGCTGCAGCTGTCGGGATCGCTCGGAGCGCTCTATTTCCGACTGTCGCGGCGTTGGCCTCAGCCTCCTATAGCCAGTACTCATTATTTGTGACGAGGTTCTATCATGAGGACCTGGCCACATTTCCTGCAACCCTGAGCGTAAACTACACGGTTTTTGACTTCGGAGCGCGTGGTGCCAGAATCGATCAGGCGAAGGCCAACCTGCTCGCAACCAATTTTACCTTTAATGACACGCACCGAAGAGTCATCTATCAGGTTGCGGAGGCGTACTATCGTCTGCTGGACGCAATCTCGCAAGAGACAGCCGCACAGGCGACGCTGACAGATGCGCAAACCGTGCAACAGGCGATTGAAGCGAAGCTTGCCAACGGCCTGGCAACTCTGCCGGACGTTCTGGAATCCCGCGCCGCGACAGCACAAGCTCGATACGAGCTGGCGTCGATCCGTGGGCTGGAGGACATCGCCCATGGAGTGCTGGCGAACATATTGGGCGTTGCTCCCTCAGTTCCGTTCCGTGTGGAAGATGTCTCCACGGCGCCCTTGCCTGCGACTGTCGAAGAGTCCCTGCAAACGATCACCGCGCGAGCGCTCAGCCACAGACCGGATTTGTTGGCTGACGTTGCCCGGCTCGGATCCACCGATGCCGCGATTCGGGAGGCCCGTGCGGCCTACTATCCGACGCTCAGTTTTTCTGGTGATTGGGGCCACAGGAACTCTTACGGAAGCCAGAACTTCAATCCATTCATCCCCTCTCAAATCTATCCCTACTCGGCACAATTGAACCTGAGGTGGACCATTCTCGATGGCGGTGCTCGACGCAACGAGTTGGCCCGTGCAGAAGCATATCGTCTGGAGGCGCAGGCGCGATTAACGGTTTCCCGGGATCAAATTGAAAACGAAATCTGGACGGCCTACTCCAACTTGAAAACTGCGCAGGACCAAAGGGAAGCATCGGATGCTCTCCTGGAGGCGGCCGAGCAGTCCTATTCGGCGGCGACGGAATCCTTCCAGGTGGGGGTGCGGACATTTATTGATGTAACAACGGCACAGCGAGAATTGGCTCGTGCGCGCACGGCCGAGGCCACCGCGCGTGTCCAGGTGCTGATCGCGCTGGCCGACTTGGCGTTTCGCGCGGCCGATCCGATTCGCGCCGCGCAGCACTGAGGCAAAAACTATGTTTGAATACGCTCCATCGATAGATGTATTCGGGTCGTTCTTCCCGATCTGGATGATATGCATCGCAGCCGGAGCGGCCCTAACTCTTGCGGCCCGGTCGCTGCTGATCCGGGTTCGCTTGGAGAACGAACTGGGGCCGCGCCTCGTTGTCTATCCCAGTATGTTGACGCTCTTCGCCTGCACCATTTGGATGGTCTTTTTTCGGTATTGAGGTCATATGAGCCGCGCTACATTTGGCAGATTTCTTGGCGTTTTGATCGTTGTGTCGGCCCTCGTTGCAGTGTGGCTGGTAGTGCGCCGCTCTCACATTCACCCGCAGACTGACGACGCGGAGGTCTTCGCCAATCTCATCGGGATCGCGCCGGAAGTGCAGGGCCGCATCATCAGGATCAATGTGAAAGATAACCAATTCGTGCGCAAAGGCGAACTGTTGTTTCAGATTGATCCGGTTCCTTACGAGTACGCCCTGGAGACCGCACGGTCACAAAAAGCGACTCTGGAAGGCCAAATCCGGGACCTGCAGCGAACGATCGGCGCTCAGACCAGCGCTATCCAGGCCGCGCGAGCGAACTCAAGTAGCGCTCAGGCGAAGATCGCCAGTGCGGACGCCGCTGTCGAAGCGGCTCGGGCAAGTGTCGATGCGGCAAAGGCCGCGCTTTCTCGCGAACAGGCCGATTACGCCTATGCCGAGAACAACGTACTCCGGCTCGAACCGTTGCTGGTGAAACAGTTTGTCACGGTTGACATGGTGGATCAAGCCCGGACCTCGCGATCCGTGAAAGGCGAGGTGGTTCGGCAAGCCCGCTCGCGACTGGCGTTAGCCGAAGCCCAGTGGGCTGCTGCGGTTGCCCAACAGAAGGAAGCTCTCGCTAGCTATCAGCAGAGCCAGGCGCAGGTGGACCAGTCGATCAAAAGCGTGGGTATCGTAGATCCACTGATCGGCCAGAGAGAGGCACGGGAAGCGGCGGTAAAAGATGCGGAATACAATCTCCAACGCTGCAGTGTTTATGCGCCGTTTGACGCCCGTGTCACCAATCTAAGCATTTCCGAGGGCGCCTACGCGCATGTAGGGCAGCAGGCGTTCACCCTGATCGATGCACGCGCGTGGTGGGTGATGGCCAATTTCCGGGAGACCGATTTGCGCAACATTCAGGCTGGCGCGCCCGTGGATGTTTACCTGATGTCCAGACCGGACCGTAGATTTCAAGGCGTGGTCGAAAGTGTCGGTTTCGGTGTGACTCCGGATGAAAGCTTGATTGGCAAATCATCTCGCGACCTTCCGGATGTGCAACGCTCTCTAAATTGGGTTCACCTGGCCACACGCTTCCCGGTTCGCGTTCGAATGGACCACCCATCTCCGGAGTATTTCCGAATCGGCGCTTCCGCGATGGTCGTAGTGCGGGCTCATCAACGCGGGGGCCTCTGATGTCCACCATTGCGGTCGCCGGCCTCACTCGAACGGATTTTGCCGGAATCCGAGAGATTCTGTCGGACGAATTTCGTCCGTATGCCGGCCGCACGGAAACTGTCGCCCGAATGGTTGCAGCTTGCACCGTTACCACCGTAATCGTGATGACGTTCCGGTTGCCCTACGCGTTTTTGGGCGTATTCTATGCATTTGTGATCTCGCGCCAGAAGCCTGAGTGGATTGTTCATAACGGATTCTCGGCTGTGGCCGCCAGTGCTGCGGCGGTGGTTTACGTCGCCATGGGTGTCCAACTCTTTTATGATTACGAGGTCTTGCATTTTGTATTTCTGGCCTTCACTTTGTATCTGGTCTTCTATCTAAAGCGAGCCCTGACCAATGACAGCGTGACCTTCGGATTTGGCGTAACTGCAACCGTCGCTCTCACGTTGATTTGGGATCGGCCATATCCCGCCGAGACGCATTTAGCTTCGACGTTTTCGCTCAGCTTTGTAGTGGCATTAGGCACGCTCGTAGCCATGGCAGTCGCCTGGGTTGCCTTGCAACTGCATCCGACGGGCAGAGCTGTGAGGTCGGAGGGAACGTCTGCCGCCCAGTCCAGTCCACCACTTCTCGTTTCGGACGCTTTTTCAAATCAAGAGTACGCACGGTTCGCCTTAAAAGGGTGTTTCGCCGGATTGCTCTGCTACATCGTCGATTCCAGTGTGGCCTGGCCCGTGATCATGGGCGCTTGCGCTGAGACATGCATTGTATCTGCGCGGCCACTGTCACCGGGAGCTGGGACGCGCAATGAAAGGTTGTTCGTGAGCGTGACCGCGCTGATTGTGGGTGGAATTGTTTTCGGGTTCGGCTCGCACGGACTCCTGCTACCGTTCGTGGACTCGATAATCGGCTTCATCTTGCAGTTCGCCGTGATTGCCGCCCTCGCCGCTTGGGTTGCGACGTCGAGCCCGCGCCTTTCTTATGCTGGCACCTTGGGAGCGATGGGCTTCTTCTTTCCGATGGTAACGGGCTTTGCGCCGAACCCGCGCTTGGCGCGCAGCGGCGCCTTTTTCGTCGATCTTGTTCTCGCCCTGCTGGCATTTTGGCTCGTCCTCGACAGAGCGGCAGACCCCGAAGCCTCCTCGCCGGCAAACCCCCATTCGAGCCCGCCGGTGCCGCTGGCGATTCCGATCCAACACTAGGGCCGCATGATCTCGCGCTCGCGGGCGGTGAGCAGGCCGTAGCTGCCGTCCGTCCGCGGCTCCGCCGTTGCTGCGTCTAGTCTTACTTCAGCATCGAAGTGGTATTCTCCTTAATCGGGACAGGATGCCGGACCAAATCCTCACGACCTCACGGAAAAGGCCGCGGCGATGCGAGAGTTTCGGCGACTGCGCGACGCGGGGCTCCCGTCACATCCGAAGTGCGGGCGCGCCACGTCTGGGCTACCAATGATGGCTATGCGACCGGGCCCGATGTGGGTCACCGGATTCCCGGGTTCGCGCTGCCGGATCAGTGGGGCGATCCGAACTTTAAACGACCTCTCCGGCCCGAGGATCGGGCGCACACCGAGTTCCTCAAAGTAATTCGACGACGCCAGTGTCCCATAATTGCGCTCGGACTTGCCCGATTCCGTGATCGCCATGTAGTCGGCGTGATAAGCGAGCAGCCCGGCGAAGGTCCGCGTGCTATCGCGCAGATCCGCGAAGTCCATGTACGAAAATGGTGGCGTTGGATGCTCGCTTCTTTCGCCCCGCATGATCGTGATGATGTCGCGCGTGTGCGCAATTCCGGGAATCGGATCGAGCAGAGTCGAGTTGATCGAACTGCGCGACGCGCCTCTTCTTCGCTCAGGCCTTCGCTCTGTAACTCATCGGCTTCGAGCTCGAAATGCGATTTGATCTCCTCGGCAAATTGTCCGAGCTTCTTCTGCGTTTGAATATGGCTAGACCTCCTCGCTGCTCGGCCGACCATCCAGAATCAATCCCATCGCTCTCGTCAGCCGCTGCCATTCGCTGGTCTTCTCTACGAGCTGGCGGCGTCCCTTAGCAGTCAGCGAATAGAAGCGGGCCTTACGGTTCGGATGTAGACAGGAAGTTGGGAGAGCGTGTTGCGAGACGAGATTTCAGGGGCGCCGTTTCAGAGTGGGCCGCTCGTCATCGGACTCGGCGTTGGTCGCATCCCGATCCTCGATCGGTTCGGTTCCGCCCTTTGGCGGGCGGCGCAGCGTTGGACGGGTCTTCGCGGGTTCGGCTTTCCGACGGTTCAACCTTCGCTCCATGTACTGATTTAACTCGCGGTACTCCGAAGTAGTGACTACGTACTGCGGTTGCTGCTGCAGGAGTTCCTGCACATTCTTCTGTGTGTTCCGGATGCGGCTGGACATGTTGGGGTGGGAGCGGAAGAGCTCGGAAACCGTGCCGGGCTTCTTTTTTTCCAACGCTTCCATCCTCTCGAAAAAGTCCACAAATGCTGTCGGGTCGTAACCGGCCTTATAGAGGTATTGGAGTCCGAGCAGGTCGGCCTCCTGTTCAAAACCGCGCGAGAACTTCAGAAAAGTCAACGGGAGCGCCAAACTGACGCCTTGCCGCACCGCGTATCCAGGCCATCCGCCCAGGAAAATGAGCGGAAGACTGGCCCAATTCACAATCTGCCCTCTCGATGCCTGACGGGTGCCGTGGCGGGCTGCGACATGCGCGATCTCATGGGCCATCGCACTTGCTAACTCGGCCTCGGTCTCGGCTTTCAGCACCAGGCCGGTGTTTACAAAAAGAAAGCCGCCGGGCAGCGCGAAAGCGTTCACCTCGACGCTGTCGATCAGTTTCGCTGTAACCGGAACCTTGAGATCGGAGTTCCGCGCGAGGCTCTGAGCAAGCCGGTTGATATATTCTGCTGGAAAGGGATCGTCCACCAGTTTTGCTGACCGTTCGACTTCTTGGGCCAGTTGCTTTCCTAAAGCGATCTCTTTTTCCAAAGAGTAAAAGTTGACGCCACTTCCAACGTCGCGGTTCCCGATCTGCTCCGGGTCCTTCTTTTTGTCTTTGGATTCTGCAAATAGCTGTGTCAAGCTACCGGTGCCAAAGACGACCGCCATAACCAGGCGAAGAATCGGATGGAATCGGCGCTTCATATCGTATTCCCCATCTCAAGAGGTCCTGTTTGGTTCCTCGTTATCCTTTACGCAGCCCTACCGTCGAGTTCCTCTACATGTTGGCTCATCGTCTCCTGACATCGAATGCAATGGGCCGCCCAGGGTATCGCGGCCAGCCGCCGCGGGTTGATGGACTCGCCGCAATCGAGACAGACTCCATAATCTCCCGTGGCGAGCCGATCCAATGCGGCGTCTATCTCCTTCAGGGTCCGATAGCATCGCCGTTGGACCTCCAGGGAAACGAATTGATCATGTGCCGCTTGAGCCTGGTCGTCTTCCGCGAGTCGTCCCGAATCGCTGAGGCGCGGGATCTTCGAGCCCATTTCCGCGAGCAATTCCGATCTTTTGGCAAGCAGGAGTTGGCGGTACTGGGCCAGTTCGAATTTCGGACCTGAGTCTCTTTTCATAACACCTTCGCTGGAGCACGTTGAGGACCAGATCGGGCCGATTATCGAGACAGCTTCTGGGCTTCCATAAGGCTCTCAAGGTCATCGTCGGCGGGTAGCGTGCAGTTTCATCGAGCTACCGGCTGAGCATCCATTAGGGCGAGATACGCTTCGTCTTCCTGTGCGAAGTGCAGCCGAAGGATCGCATCGAGGCCGTACAGAATACGTCTGAGATCCCGTATGTCATCGATTGCCGGGCCGTCGAGTGGCAATTCTTCCAGATGGCGCCCCAACACGCGGACCATATGAGCGATTTCGAGGTGAGCCCGATTCATTGGAGCGGTTGGGTCGTCGCCGCCTATCAGCTTGGCCACGGCCGGATAAACCGTCGCTTCTTCAGCCTCTTCATGAGGCACCACTTCTATCTTCAGGAACCGGTGAAGCTCCACCAACTCGGTACGAACCTCCCTGGGCGGAAGTAAATCGAGGCGGTCCGCGATGTGACGAATTCGTTGCACACCTGGTAACAGCCGCTGGTGCTCTGTCTGAAAGCGTTCCCCCAACGCGACGGTGACGCCGGTTGTGTCGAGCGCACTACCACGCAGGGCCCGCAGAGCGTTGACGATGACGATCACGTCGATGACTTCCTGGAGGATCGCGCCTGCCACGGGGGAGAGCAGTCCGGCCGCCGCAAACCCCATGGCCGCCATCGACAGCCCCATACCCACCCAAATGCTTTGGAGGGCGATGGCGCGAGATCGACGAGCAATACGGACCGCTTCGAGTAGTCGGTCTAGACGATCTACGACCAGCACGACATCCGCGGCTTCGGAAGAGGCTGTCGCACCCCGAGCGCCCATTGCCACTCCAACATCTGCCGCAGCCAGGGCGGGAGCGTCATTAATGCCGTCCCCTACCATTACCGTCACAGCAGCGGCGTGCTCCGCGCGGACCGCCTCAACCTTATCCGCAGGCGACCGCTCGGCAAAGACCTGGTCCACGCCCAGGATGCCCCCAACAACCTTGGCTATGTCTGCATGGTCGCCAGTGAGGAGAACGATACGTTGAAAGCCAATTCGCCGCAGGGACCGGAGGGTCAATGGAGCGTCCCGGCGGACCGGATCTTCCAGGATTAACGCACCGGCCAGTTCGCCGTCAATTGCGATGAACACTCCTGAAGTTCCTTCAAGCATGAGGCGGCGCTGCAGGCGACGGAGCCCCGGCGGCGCCGTCTTACCCTGTAGGATCCAGGAACTCTTCCCAATTGCGATTTCTCGTCCGTCGATTTTGCCCCGGACGCCAGACCCAAATTCTTCGTTCACTTCCGTTGGAAACGAAAGCTCCAGATGGTGTTCACTAGCGGCCCGGAGGATTGGCCCAGCCAGCACGTGCGGCGAGACTTGATCCAGTGAAGCAGCCAGCCGCAGTAGCTCGTCCGGTTCCTGATTGCCAAAAACCTCCACGTTCGTGAGGGCTGGCGATCCGGCCGTCACGGTACCCGTCTTGTCCAGAACCAAAGTTTTCCCGCGGGCGATGGTCTCCAGGGCGCCGCCTCCCTTGACGATGATTCCGCGCCGGGCCGCGCGCGAGATTCCGGCGACAATGGCGACCGGCGCGGCTAGAATTAATGGGCAGGGAGTTGCTACCACCAGCACAGCCAGAGCGCGGACCGGGTCCCCCGAAATCAACCATGCGGCGCCGGCGACAGCCAGCGTCACCGGCAGAAATAAGATTGCGTATCGATCGGCAAGACGAACCAACGGCGCTTTGGAGTCCTGCGCCTGGCGCACCAACCGGACAATGCCCGCGTAGGTACTCTCTTCCGACCGGCTCGTGGCCCGCAGGCGGAACGGCGCGCCAGCCGCGTTGACGGCTCCACTGCGCACCTGCTCCCCCTGCTTCCTCTGTACGGCGCGGGCTTCGCCCGTCAGGGCCGCCTCATCCAATATCGCGATCGGATCGGCCACCACGCCGTCCACAGGCACGAGTTCGCCGGGCTTTATCAGTAATAGGTCACCTCTGCCCACATCCTCGACAGCAATGGTGATGAGTGTTTCGCCTTCATAGCGGTGCGCAAACCTGGGCGCGCGGCGCAACAGGGCCGACAGCTCGCGTTTGGCACGCGATTGCGCGAAATCCTCCAGAGAGCGGCCTCCCGACAACATGAGTGCGATCACCGCTCCGGCCAGATACTCATGAAGGACCAAAGCCCCCGACATCGCCAGGAAAGCAATAATGTCGACACCTAACGAACCCTTCCGTACAGACTGAATCACGGAAACGGAGAGAGGCACGAGGGAGAGCGCCGTGGCGGCCGCCCATACGACGTGGGCCGTGTTTGGCATCCCCGCAATCTGGGCGACCAGCCCCAACGGAATGGATGTCCCTGTCACTGCCAGCAGAGCCCGATTCACCATCACGATGCCTGCCGCCTCTTTGATTTTCATGGTCCCGGGTAACCTTTCACGTCGACAAATGAGAATGACCGGTGCATGCTCTACTCCCGTTTGAGACGTGAGTCAGCGTCGTCGGAATCGCGAAGTAGCCGCGCGCGAACGGCCTTTACATTCAACGCCCTGCCGTCGAGTTCCGCCCTGTTAGCAGCTGCTATCGCTCTTGCTGCTGCCCCATCATCCGCCATTTCGATGAGTGCAGCACCGGTGGGTTGATCCGTCTTTCGATCAAGGATGATCTTGACCCGTTCGATGGCTCCGAATTGAGCAAAGATCGCTCGAATGGTCTTCTCCGTAATATCGAATGCAAGATTACTTGCCAAGATGCTGCTCATAATCTACTCCTTGCCTGCCAAACAAAGAGCATTCGGATACCCGTTTGGTATTGCTGCTCAAATTGCAGTCGGCCCTGCTTTACCCACCCCTTCGATACGTTGTTCTCAGGTTCGGCCGTACCTTCCTCGAGATCAGGCGGCCGTCCGGGCATATCGCTCCGGCGCCAGAAACCGCAGCAGACAGCCCACGCCGCCGAGGTTCATGAGCGCATCGCTATGCTCTACGACTTCGACGCCACATCCAAGTTGCCCTGCCAGCCGGACTAATTCGCTGCGAATCTCGAATTCCCGCAAGTGACGACTCCGGCATGCTGGGCAGGCGTCCGGTGGCGCGCCCTGAGTGTCGGCCTTTCCGCACCGGCGGCACTCCCAGCCATTGCCGGGATCGTAGTCTTTGGCAATCACGAGGACATCTACCTGACCAGCCTTGAGAGCCTGCATGCTGGCCCGTGTTCCGGCAACCGCCAACCGGTGCGTGTAGATCTGGCTGACCAGTTCTTCCGCGATTGCTTGCGAGTCGAGTTCCTCGTGTTCCAGGAAACGCTGGAGAGTAGCAGCTACCACGTCCGAAATCCGATCACTGGCGGAAGCCGGAACGACATCGACCAGCTCTGCGGCCAGACTCTTAGGCAATACCTTTTTGACGGCCACCAGGGCCCGAGCACTACCTGCCAGGATCAGATGGTGGTAACCCCCAGCGGCCATGACATTCGCCAAAATCCCAATCAGATCATGGACGAATTGATTGTTCCTTTCGCGCCGGTGATCCTGAAAGTGGTCACGCGTCCACCCCCGTCCGACGCGGTGTCGCAATTCCGGCCGGTTCTTCCAGATCTGGTCAGTAACCGACCCAAGATTGATTCCGATAATCCTGGCGCTGTTTTCCGTCACTTGGAGGATTGCATAACGATCATAGTTATCCTTGAGCTCCACCAAATGGTAGAGGTTCGGCGTGGAATCAACCGCGATCCAGTTCGGCAGCGGCACCTCGAATTGAAGCGCAAGAAACAGCGGGTGCCTGCCGCCGCGCGCAAACAAGGCGATCCCGCGGGTCACAAGCGCAACTCCGGTTTGCAGAAACTCTTCGACTCTGGTAAAGGCCTCCTCGAAGTTGCGCAGATCTTCGCGCGGAAGCGATCGCCTGAGCAAGTGCACGCGCTCGTCCAACACCGTCCTATAACCTGAAGGCCCGGTGCTGACGTCCAGATAACAGCTGATGACAGGCGCCTCGACAGGCTCAAGAGTCGCGAGAGCCTTGATGTGTTCGTCCAACTTCTCTATTCTCACGATGCTTCCTTTCTCGCTTGTCCTCCCCGCGCAGGTTCGATCTCTCTCCCAGCGAGCTACTCAAAGAGAAAGACCCGCGTGCAAACCGCCAAACAGCAACACCGAGATTCATTTGTGGGCCGCCGGCCGGCCGTGATGAGGGTCGGATCGCGATACGACCGATTCCAGCGCCATGGCTACGCGGCTCCGCAGGACCGCCAGCGGTTGGGAGGAACCCGCCGGCAACCGAACCTCGAACAGGGAAGTCGGCTCGACGCATACGACTTGCGTCTGATCGCCATCGGCCGAAATGAGAATATGCAGTGGAAAGAAGACTCCCGCCGCCCGGTCCAGCGCCAGTGCCTCGAATAGCAGGAGAGGGGAGTCGACGAGCAGTACCTTAGAGGGCCCGGGCTTTTTGCCTGGATGCGGAGCGATGGTATCGGTGACGTCGAACTCGCCAGGAACACTCAGTTCCTGGGCTCGCAACGCATTTCGAATCAGTCTCACAGCCTTATCGAACCGCTCCTCAATCACGTACGTTTGTTCGGCCGACCGCGTGTTCACCGGGAACTGTCCTTCCTGATAAGGCCGAAGCAACTGCGCGACCACTCGTGTTTCCAGTGCACGTGCTGCCACTTTTGTTTGACCCAGTGCAGGCTTCGTGCTGCCCAGACGAAATGGTCGCTCAAGATCACCAATCCCACGATGACGAGGGGGATCCCGGGACCCGGAACGAAAGGAAGCGCCAGAACGATACCCACCGTGAGCACCGCCAGGCCGACGAGCATTCTCACGTACCGAAGTGTGACGCGAAGCATTCCGCCCTCTGATTAAACGGTCAACGTCGCGCGAATGCCGATTTTTTCGATAGCTTCCAGGATCTGGGCTTGGATTTGGTTGACAGCGGACATCGCCAGTCGATCCAGAGGCGCGCCCTCATTGGATAAGATCCTCAAAACGTGGACCTCGCTCTGCATTCCCCGGCTCGATACAACAACATGCAACGGAGCGAGCCCGGCAGCGGAGGAATCGGACCCCAGGGCCTTTCCGAGCACAGCCAACGGGGAGACCAAAAGGACCACGCACGGGGAAGTGCCGATCAGCAGGCGCTCCCGAATTCGACTCGAAATATCCAGTTCCCCGGATACCTTTAAACCGCGGCCGGTTAGAACATTGCGGACGGTCTTCAGCGCCTGCTCGAAGGGTTCCGCGATCGAATAAGTAATGGTTGCAGGTTCCTCAGCCATACGCCCGCCTCGAGGCATGTTCGGGACCACTCCCGATTGGTGGGTGCAGCGTGATCGGCCGCTGTATTCGATGGGCGCGGGTGACTGGCGGCTGTCCGTTTTGAGTGACCACTGTACGTTTTGGGAGGACGGGTTTCGCGCCAGAAGAGGATTTCGCGCGCCGGGAATCGGAACGCAAGAGGAAGCGGGCCGAAGCCGTAGCTATGGTCTGGGGGGCGCGTCGTCGGCTTCCCTTGGAATGCCGTGCTTCTCCATGCGGTAGATGAGAGTCCTTCTGCTAATATCCAAGAAACTCGCGGCTCTGGTTTGATTCCCCTCGAACTTTTTGAGGGCCTTCTCGATTAACTCCTTTTCGACGGCTTCGAGACTGATGCCTTGCGGGGGCAATTCCAGGTTAAGCCGGTCGCTGCCCGATTTCTCGCGACGCAGAAAATCCGGCAGATCGTCCGCGGTGATCTCATCGCCGACGGCCAATACCACCAGCCGCTCAATCACGTTTTCCAGCTCCCGTACATTGCCTGGCCAGCGGTAACCGGAGAAATAGCCCAGAAGCGCCGGCGGCAGCCTGAGGTTCGGCAGATTGTGCTTTTGTTTCGCAGCGAGAAACAGATGCTGCACGAGTTCGGGGATGTCTTCGGTCCTCTCGCGGAGCGGAGGCAGTTCGAGGGGTATCACCGCCAGGCGGTAATAGAGGTCCTCGCGAAAGGCTCCATCCTCGATCAGATTCTGGAGGTTGCGGTGCGTGGCGGCCACGATCCGGACATCGACAGTGGCCAGGGTGGTCGCTCCGACCTTTTCAACCTCGCCGTGCTGAATGAGGCGCAGCAATTTGACCTGGAGTTCAAGCGGGAGTTCGCCGATCTCGTCGAGAAATAGAGTTCCGTCGTCCGCCATCTCTACTTTTCCGCGCTTCGGTGCAAAGGCGCCCGTGAAGGAACCCTTGACGTGGCCGAAGAGTTCCGATTCCAGCAAGTCCTTTGGTATCGCGCCACAGTTGATGGTGACGAACGGCTGATCTTTGCGCCGGCTGTTTTGGTGAATGGCCTTGGCCAGCAACTCTTTTCCTGTACCGGTTTCTCCGCGGATCAACACGGTAGTGTCACGTTGGGCGACTCGGGAAGCCATTTCGAGCACGCTCAGCAGGGCTTTGGATTGTCCGATTATGTTTTCAAACCCGTATTTCTGATCCAGGCTGAGGCGCAGCGTCCGGACCTCTTCAACCAGTTGCTGGCGCTCCAGCGCCCGGTTGACTACCAAGATCAATTCTTCGTAATCGATCGGCTTGGTGATGTAGTCGTAAGCGCCGGCTTTCATCGCTTCGACGGCGGTCTGGACCGTCCCAAAAGCGGTAATCAACAAAACTGTGGTTTGGGGGTAATGCTGCCGTATTGTCTTCAAAAGTTCAAGCCCGGATGGTCCCGGCATCTTGAGATCAGTAATCACCAAGGCAGGGGCTTCTTCTTCCATCAGGGCTAACGCCCGGGTCCCGTTCGGAGCGGTCAGCACTCGATAGCCGGCTTCCTCCAGTTGGAGTTGTGTGACTCTGCGCAGACTTTCGTCGTCGTCGACGACCAGAATGTTGCTAGGCTTCATGGCGCCTCGCATGGCGGAGCGGCAGCGACACCGAAAAGGTCATGCCCTTTTCGGGGTTCGCGTCCGCGGTAAGCATGCCCCCGTGCTGCTCCACAATCTGATGCGCCACCGATAGGCCCAGCCCGCTGCCGTTATCCTTGGTCGTGAAAAATGGATCGAAAATGCGGTCCCGATCTTCGGGCTTGATGCCGGTGCCTTCATCTTTGACCTGGATCAACATCCGTTCGTGACGTGGCATAGCCGACACCACGATTTCACCGCCGTCCGGCATTGCCTGGATGGCGTTCATGATGAGGTTAAGCAGCACTTGCTTGAGCAACTCGGGATCGGACTCCACCGGGGGCAGGTGCGGGAAGAGTTCCTTTCTCAGCTCGATGCGCTGGATTCCCGGAGCGTGACTGGCGAGTTCCAACACGGAGTCCAGCACTGCAGCAAGATCGATCAACTGATATTGCGGAGCGCGGGGCCGCGCAAACTCCAGAAAATTATTCAAGAGGCGGTTCAAGCGTTGACATTCCCTGCTGATGATCTCCAAACATTCAGCTTCTTTTCGTCCCAGACTGCTATTCCGCTGCAAGATCCCCGCAGCGCCCGCTACGCTGGCGAGGGGGTTGCGGATTTCGTGCGCCAGCCCAGCGGACAATTGCCCCAAGGCGAACAACCGCTCGCTCCGCTTCATCCATTCGAAGTTATCCTGAAGTTCCCGATAAACTTCGGTCAGGCGTTTCGTGGTGCGTTCCAGGTCCGCTCTCTGCTTCCGGCCTCGCTCCGCCAGGACTCCGGTCAAAACACCCGCTGCACAAAACAGCGGGACGTCGAGTAGTTGATCGATGGCATAGTTCGGCAGAACGTGAAGGGTCAAGACGTTGTGGGGAACGTTAGAAATACCCGCGAGCACTCCGGCGCCGAGGCCGCCCAGCCAGCCTAAGCTCAGGCCCGCGAAAACGATCGGCAGGTAATAAAGATGCTGGAACACGTTGTGCCAGTGCAGGTAAGAGAGAGGTGTCACCAGGTGAAGAGCACTAATCAAAAGAATTGCGGCCGCGACTGCGATCCCGCGGATCCGGAATATGCTGTGGATTTGCACAGTGGCTATTCAGATCGGATTCTGATGCCTACACAACAGTTTATCGCCTGGATGGAGTTGCCGGCTCCCAGCGGGCGGGTGGCTTTTCGGAACGTACGTTTCCGAGCGCGCAGAAGATTTATTGCAACGAAAGGGGTTAACCTCCGGACTCCGCTTTGTACCAATCGAACCTGAGCGACTCCTCTTCGAAATCCTCACCCGGAACCGGAGCTGCATTCGATCGGCCCTCTGCACATCTCAATTATGGCGCGCGGAGCGCGGCAGTCTGGGCGAAGGAAGCACGGGTTACAGCGGAAATCATTGATTTCAGGCGGCCGAGAATATTTCGCCGGTTTGTTACTCTGGGCAGCCAGATGAGCGAACGTAACCGCACGCGAAGACGTGCACTTTCTTCCAGTGCGTAGCGGCGGAGGTTGTAATAAGGTGACGGCTGCGTCACTTTGCTCCTTTACGCGGCGGCTGAATTCAATGGCTTTAAGGCCTCAGCACGCGAGTTTCCGGAAACGGCACGTCGCGTGCTATCTTTCGGCACTTCATGAAAGCTGAGGAGGAATGCCATGTCCGCCGCCGCCGTTCAGCCTGTCAGAGTGCCCGCCCCAAGCGATGACTTCTTAGACGTGGATGACCTGGCAAGCGAAGCCGAGCAAGCCCTGGAGGCATATCGACGGGGGCCTTGGCGACAGCTGAGCGAGGAGACGCGCATCGCGAGTTTGCGCCGCGCGATCGAGCTTTTGCATCGCGTCGAGGATCTCGAAACGGGTCGAGTTCCGATGCGAATCTGGCGAGATTAAGCGGCACAAGCTACGCCATTTGGTGACGACCAGTGCCAGCGCAGTATAGGACGCGAGACCTGTTCGCGTTCTTCCGGCTCACGAATTTCCTGCTGAAAGCAAACTTCTTGTATCAACCAAATTCCGACATGGGTTGATAAACGCGGGGCATAAAATAAATACCGAGGTTTGATCTTGTAATATGCCCGCGAAGAAAGATGATCAGAATATGCAAGCCGGCAGTATCCAATCCATCAAAGCCGAGATCCAGTCGCTAGCGCATCAGCTCTGGGTTGAGAAATGGAATGCCGTAGAAGGTGCGGATTGGTTGGTGGACGGCCGATTGAGGAGCGAACTCGACGAACTGTCGAGAGGAGAGCTGGTGCGAGTCAAGCGGCTACTGGCCCGGAGCGCCGGGAAGGTCGGAGGCGAACGAAAGTACATGACGAGCAGTCCGGTTTAAGCGCTGCTGCCGGCTGCGGTTCGTGATGGAGGCCGGAGTATTACGGCGTCATACGGTTTTGCCGTGGGCGTCGCCCGCGCCGTGAGCAAGAGCGTGGTGCCGCCGGTACTCCGCGTCGGCCGCATCGCGTTCGCGCAGCGCGGCCGTTTCCGACACGAACAGCCCCGAGACGACCTCGCCCTTTCCGGAAGTAAGCGCCTTCCTGAGTTGCTCGCGCAACTCGGCGCGTGTGGCCGCAGTCTCAGCCTGCTTGCGGCGCAAATGCGCGCACTCGGGGCATTCCGCTGGGGGCCCGATATTCAGGGTTCTAGTCCTCCCTCCAGTGAAAAAAGAATCAGGTCGCGGAGGAGTCTGTTGGGACGGCACCTAAGCGCCCGCCGAGGTTGCCAGCAGCCGCACGGCGGGTTCGTGTTTCCACCACCAATTCAGCGCTGCGCTGCTTAGCGTGCGCGTCACTTCGGGCGAATCAAACGGCTTTGAAAGCACGTCGTGCGCGCCCAGATTGAGCGCTTCGGCCCAGAGATAGTCGTCAGCGTGGCGCGAGGCGATGATCACCAGGGGCGGCCTGGAGAGAGTGACTACTTCCGCAAGCAAGTCCTTCCACGATTGCGGAGTTAAGTCTCGCTCGCAGATCAGGACGCTGATCGTCTCGTTTCGAAGCAGTTCCATCGCTCCCGCCACCGTTGATGCCCAGTGAACGCGCCAGCCATACGGCTGAACGATTCGTGCCAGCACACCCGGATCATCAGGGTTCGGGCTGACGCACAAGATGGAGAACCGCGGCTGCTTATCGTGCTGGGGCATGATTGTTTCTCCTGGTAAGGAACGGCGGGGAGTCCCCTTCGGAAAGTCTGCGCTCCCGGCCTCGGGGTATCAACCAGAAAATGGTTGAGCAGGCGCCGGTAATGTCAGCAGCGGCACAGCGGTCTATAACGTGGGGCCAAGTGTGATCAAGCGTACAGGTGGGCACGAAGGAGAACTGCACACGACAGGGCAATCAACCGGCAGCCGGGACGTCGACGCTGATCAGAACTTCGCGGTGGCGGCGGCGGACGCACTCTGGCCGTTCTGGAGTTGCACGGTCACGGACGCCAAACCGCTGGCTGCGCCTTGCGAAACCGAAAACGGAACAACCAGGAGAAACTGACCGCCGAATGGCGTGGATGCGCTGCTCGTATACCACTGCCCGGCGAGACTCGCGAGCGAGACGTTAAGGTCGGAAGTCTGCAGTGTCTGCCCGGGTGCGGCCGTGAAATGGAAGCTGGCGCCGGCCAGTTCCCGGGTATTGGAGAAGCCCGCTACCTGCAGCTGAAATCCGGAACTGTTCGGAGTTACGGATGCGCCGGCGATAATGGGGCCGGCGCGGGGTATCACGACACTGTGACTGACGTTTCCGTTCGGAAGGTTCGAACTCACGGCGAGGTTGAGCGTTCCGGCAACCGTGCCAGTCTGAAAAGCCAGAGCGGCGGAGGGAAACACGGCGTTCGTGGCTCCGGCCGGTATGGTGAACGAGACGGAACGGCTGCCGGTCGAAAACTGAATGGCGGGGTCGTCCTTTGCGGCGGCGGCGTCGGGTTGAAAAGTCAGGATGACCTGGCCGGTCACGGTTTGCGGCGCGGCGGAGGACAGGACCACGTTAAAGGGCATCTGCACGCCGGAGCCGGCTGAATCGGGCACGCCGCTGAAGCTCAAGGTAGGCGCGGCGGGGGGCGGGGGAGCCGAGGCCACAGTGAGTTGAAAGGACTGATCGGCGACGGCGGAGGATCGGTCCGTAACGCGGACCGTAAAAGAAGAGGTTCCGGTGTTGGCCGGTGTTCCGGTAATCGCACCGGTTGCGGAGTTGAGCCCGAGACCATTCGGGAGGGCGCCGCTGGTGAGCGACCAGGAATAAGGCGGCGTACCGCCGACCGCGACCAGATTTTGAGAGTAGGCAGCTCCGATGGTACCGGCCGGGAGGGGCGAAGCAGTCGTGATCGCCAGATTCGGCGTGGCGTTCGCGATTGTGACTGTGAACGCCTGGCTGGCGGTGGCGTTATTGGAATCTCTTACTTGCGCAGTGAAATTAAATGTGCCGGCGGAAGAGGGAGTGCCGGTTACACTGCCGTTCGCAGGATTCAGGGACAGACCGGGAGGCAGCGAACCGGCGATGGCGGTCCAGGTGTACGGCGTGGCGCCTCCAGCCGCGGTGACCGATTGCGAATAAGCGACTCCCACGGTGCCGCCAGGCAGCGAGGCAGCGGTGATCTTCAGAGGAGGGGTGCTTGCAGCCACTGTGAGAGTGAACGCTTTTGTGGTGGAGGCCTGGTTTTTGTCCACGACTTTCACCGTGAAGGAAAAATCGCCGGCGGCGGTTGGTGTGCCGGAGAGAGCTCCGCTGGAAGCGTTCAGGGAGATGCCGGCCGGAAGAGCGTTGGCGATCACCGTCCAGGTGTACGGCGCGACGCCTCCGGAGACACTCAGGGTCTGCGAATAGGCATTTCCAACTTTGCCGTCGGGCAAGGGAGACGTAGAGTTTATGGTGATAGGAGCGTTGAAGATAGTGAGGGTGTACGATTGCGATGCGCTCTGGGATTTCTGGTCTTTTGCCGTGATGGTGAAATGAAAAGTTCCGGCGGTTTCGGGCGTGCCGCTAATCGTACCACTGCCGGCAGCGAGCGACAGACCGCCGGGCAGCGTGGATGAGGTCGACCAGGTGCATCCGCCGGCGCATCCGTCAGCTTTAAGGGTGGCCGAATAAGCAACACCCACGGCCCCATCGGGCAGGTTTGCCGGTGTAATTTTGATGTCCGCATTCGCATTGAGCGCGACTATCGCAAGTGCCGGGAGAATCCAGCTCGGCAGGCGAGAGTGGTGCACCCAACTACAATGCCGTTAGTTGGGCGTGCTTCCAAGTTCAAAAACACACGGGCCCCGGCCGCAGAGTTGCAAGTTATACATAATGTCGAACGATGGAGTGGGCCGGTTCACAGTCGAAGGGCTGGGAAGGCCCGGCCGCGTTTAGCCGAACTACTTCGGCGTAAGTCTCAAGAGCTTGCTGGTCGGCGGCGTGTTCGGCGATACCGTGGCGCCGCCGCTGTCAGTCAACACGTACACGGCACCCTCGGGCCCAACGCGCACATCCCGTACGCGGGAGCGCAAATCCATCAGCAGAGGCTCTTCGGCCACGACCTTGTCGTTCACGATGGCCAGCCGGTCAAGCATCCGGCCGCCTAAAGCGCCAACAAAGAGGCTACCCTGCCACTCCGGAAACAGCGTGCCCGAATAAAAGGCCAGGCCGGAGGGGGCGATCACGGGATCCCAATAGTAAACGGGATCTTCCATGCCGTCTCTGTGGACAACGCCTTCGCCGATGTCCTTACCGGGATAATCGATTCCATGTACGGCCACCGGCCAGCCGTAGTTTTTGCCCTTGCCGATGATATTCAACTCATCGCCGCCGCGGGGACCGTGCTCGTGTTCCCATAGCCGGCCTGTTTTCGGGTCGAAGGCCAAACCTTCCGGACTGCGCACGCCGTACGCCCAGATCTCTGGCAGAACACCGGGCTTGCCGAGGAATGGATTATCAGGCGCAGGTGCGCCGTCGGCTGTGATGTGGAGGATCTTGCCAAGATGATTGTCGAACCGCTGCGCTACGTCCCAAGGCGGCGAATCCGAGCGGTCGCCGGTGGTTACGAACAGGGTACCGTCGGGCGCGATGGCGATGCGCCCCCCTGTTTTGCCGCCCAGCCGTTTGGAGGGCATCGCCGGCTGCGCGCGAAAGATTACCTTCGCGTCAATCAAGGCGCATTTGGCTTCGTCCAGTTGCGCCCGCGCGACCCAGGTGTTGCTGTTGGTTCCGTCGATGTAATCGTAAAACGTAAAGAAGATCTGGTGATTGGTGGCAAAGTGCGGGTCAAGGACCACATCGAGAACGCCGATATCCTTGGCATCCGGCGCCTTCAAAGCAGAGACGCCGGCGACGGGCTCGGAGAGCGCACCGTTCTTATCGAGGATGCGGATGCTGCCCGGGAGTCTTTCGGTGAGCAGAATCTTGCCGTCGGGCAGGAATGCGAGGCTCCAGGGTGCGGGCAGGGTGTCAATCAGCGTTGTGATCTGGAACGGCGCCGAGGCGCGATACGGAGCGCGGGTCTGCTGCGGGAAAGACGGGTGGTCATCCTTTTTCTCGGGTGGGCGCCTCTCGACTGGCCGGCCCTCGACGAGGTTGGCAGCCGCGCTGCCTCCTGGCGCCGCCGGCGTAGCCGATGTCTGGGCTTCGATGACGGCACCGAAGAGTCCCATGCAAACGCAGAGTGCGCGAAGCAGAGAGGGCTGCATACGAGCTCTCATTATACGAGCTGGACGGCGCGAACGACAGGCCGGCTCAAGCCCAAGCCCCATGCAACTCGTCCGGTAAGTGAGCGGCGCTGCTGGTTCGGAAAAACGTGGGCACGCATATAATTGAGGATAAGGTAGCGACGTTCACTCACAAGGAGACAAATGTTGGAGACCGAATCGCGTCAGCTTTCTCTGAAGGTGTGCGGGGCCGTAGCGTGCGTACTGCTGGCCACGCCGGTACTGGCGCAGACCGCGCAGGCCGACAAGCCGGTCATGGCGGAGGATTTTTTCAAGAATGTTCAGGTCCTGAAGGGCATCCCGGTCAATCAGTTCATGGACACGATGGGTTTTTTTGCCGCCTCGCTGGGCTTGAACTGCACGGGCTGCCATGTTGCCGAGAGCCTGCAGGATTGGAGCAAATTCGGCGAGGATGTTCCGCGAAAGCGCACGGCGCGCCGCATGGTAATGATGGTGAACGCCCTTAACAAGGCTAACTTTGCGGGGGCGCGCCGCGTGACCTGCTACACATGCCACCGCGGCGGGCAGGACCCGGAAGTGATTCCGAGCCTTGCCGAGCAGTACAGCGTTCCGGCGGAGGATGCGAATAAGATCGAGATCGTGCCCGACGCTCCAGCGGGACCGTCGGCTGATCAGATCCTGGATCAATATATTCAGGCGCTCGGCGGGGCGCAAAAACTCGCGGGCCTGACCAGCTATATCGCCAAGGGGACCGTAGAAGGCTTCGATACTTACCACGAAAAGGTTCCGCTGGAGATCTACGCGGCCGCACCCGGAAAACGAACGATGATCTCGCACACGCAAAATGGGGATACCACGACGGTTTTCGATGGACGGCAGGGTTGGATAGCCGCCGCCGACAAGCCGCTTCCGCTGTTGCCGATGCTTCCTGGAGCGGAGCTGGACGGGGGAAAGTTCGATGCGGAACTGGATTTTCCGGCCAACATCAAGAACTCGCTGACACAATGGAAAACCGGCTTCCCCGTGACTACCATCGATGATAAAGAGGTGAATATCGTCCAGGGCATGGGCGCGGGAAAATCGCGTTTCAAACTGTTCTTCGACGCGAAAACAGGACTGCTGACGCGCCAGGTGCATTACGAAGACACGCTGGTGGGCACGGTTCCGATTCAGGTGGATTACTCCGATTATCGGGAGGTTGCCGGCGTCAAGATTCCCTTCCATGTGGTGATCACCTGGACCGACGGGCAATCGACAATCCAACTGAATAACGTGCAGGCGAATGCCGCCATCGACCCGGCGATATTCGCCAAGCCGGCGCCGGCCAAGGTCAAGAGCGCGGCGAAGCGCCAGTAGCAGATTGCGCTGGGTTCATGAGACGGCTCTCTCGAGCGGCGATCTGCGCCCGCAAATGAATCGTTTTGTTAAGAATTGTTAGCGCTCGGGCGGATGTACTTGACATCAGAAAGGGCCGAGCATAGAGTTTTGAACATGCGAAACGACTTCAGAAAATCCCTCCTGTCGGGGGCTGCCGGATTGCTGCTAGTCTCCGGATCGCTTTGGGCGCATCACGGGGAGGGTAATTCCTACGACACCGTCCATATGTGGACGACTTGGGCGACGGTTGAAGAATTCGACTATATAAATCCGCACCCGGCGATGAAGTTCTCGCGGACAGACAAAAACGGCAATGTTGAGCACTGGGTGGCTGAAGTAGATAACAACCCCTCCCGGCTCGCGCGCGTAGGCTGGACCAAGGGCCGCAGCATGGCGGCGCTGCAGCCTGGAACCCGCGTGAAGCTCACGGTAGCCACGGCGAGGGTCGGCGGCCACCTCGCCTACGTGCGTTTGATACAGAACGAGAAGGGCGAGTTCATCTGCAGCGAAAGAGAGGAAGCCTTACCAGCGGTCGATATGGACGGCGTTCCCGATGGCTATCAACCCGAGAAGCCCCAGGAGTCCCCTAAGACAGAGCAGTGAGGGAAGGGAAATGACGAACAACTTCGGTTTGGCGCGCGTCCGGAAGCTGCTTCCTCTGATTGCCGCTCCAGCGCTTTTGCTGGCGCAGACCCCCGCGGCGAAGGACGAGCGGCCTCAACCGGGGGACCCGGGACGCACGATGGGCAAGCCTTTCGTAAATTCCGACAAAGATACCCGCCCGTATGACAAGCATGACTTCAATGGCTTTTGGGCGCGCAACCCGTCCGCCCAATACGGCCAGCCCGCCTGCCCGGAATGCCGCGACCCGGGACCTTCGTACGGCTACTTCGGCGATGTTCCCCCTTTGACGGCGGCTGGACAAAAGAGGTTCGAGGCGAATAAGCCAACGAAGGGCTATATGGCGGGAAGCAAAGAAGCGGAACAACACAAAGATCTGAACATCGCTTATCGGCGGGCGGTTCAGTCGTCACAGTCCAACGATCCGGAGGAGCGCTGCGAGCCGCTGGGATTAACGCGCCTGGTGTCGTTTTCCGGGGGCAACCCGCCCATGCACATCGTCCAGACGAGTGATGTGATCATCGAACGATTCGAGTGGTTCTGGGATAACCGCGAAATCTGGACCGACGGAAGGGGTCTACCAAAGGTGGATGACTACCTGCCGCGCTTCAACGGGTATTCGGTCGGTAAGTGGGAAGGCGATACGTTGGTGGTGACCACGGTGGGTTTTGACTCCCGGGAATGGGTGGATGCGTTCGGTTTTCCGATCAGCGAAAAGGCGGTGCTGGAGGAGCGCTACTCGCGGCCGAGCCCAAACCGGTTGAGACTAGACATGACATTGACCGATCCCGAGAACTACACGCGGCCCTGGCACTCCAATACCAAGGTGTGGGGATTCATCCCGAAATCGGCCCTGACGCTGGCGGGCTGGTCCGGGATTGCGGAAGACCGCTGCGTCCCATCCGAGAACTCTTACTACACATCGACGTTTGAACCCCTGGCGCCCGGCCAAAAAGCCAAAGTGAAATAAAGACGCATGGTATCTCCGTACGTTCCGAGCGGCGCAGCGCGGATGGGATCACACAGCAGCGACACTCGGGAGGCCGCTATCCTCGTTCACGGGAGCCTGGCGTATTCCACCTTCGCTTGCTTGAGAATCGGACTGTCGGGGTCGGCCTCTTGCCAAGAGGTAAGAAAATCCTGGTAGGCGGCTCTTGCTTTGGTTGCGCTTCCCGCCAGTTCCAATGCCCGTGCCAACTGGCGGCGGGCCGCGGCATCCACCGGATCCCCGAATGCCAAACCGGGGTGCGCTAACAGCCTGCTGAACTCAGCCGCTGCTTCCTGGGCCTTGCGCATGGCGAGATATGCCAGGCCGCGAACATAGATTGGGTACATGTTGCCGTAGAAATGAACGAACGCGAGCGGAGGAATCCCGAATTCGTAGGACCGGTTCGCCTCCAAAAGATCGATCGCTTTGCGCGGGTCGTTTTTGTGCAGAGCTGCGAGGGCCCGGAGCGTTGGTACGTAGGTGGCCTGGACCTGCGTGTCTTCCGGATACTCTTTGTCGAGCTTGTCCGCCAGGACTTCGGCCTTTGCGGCATCGCCCGCAAGCCCGAGAGCAAATCCAGCCGCGTAGGATACCTCGCGCCCTTCAAAGGTTCTGAGAGCGACCTCCGCCGTTCTTCGCGCCGCGGCGTTGTTCTCGTAAAGCGCGTTCCACACCGCCGGCGCCGCCTGCGAGACGGCAGTTCGCTCCCGGAGCCCAGCGCGGAGCGCCATCTCAATCACACTGCGTGAGTGCGTCTCCGCCTCTTTCAGACGGCCATCCTGTGCCGCGGCAAGAGCCTGAACCTGCTCCAGCTCCATTTCGTTGTCGAGATTTCCTCGGCTCTCCGCCAAGATTCTCTCCATGCCCGCCTTGTCCCGTTTCCGCAACGCCAGACGATACCGGAGCGCCATCGCGTCCGGCGCGGTAGCGTGATGTGCGGCGGCCACGGCGAAGGCTTTTTCCGCCTCTTCAAATCGGCCCAGATGATAAAGGGCGCCTGCCGAATTGAGGTATCCATAGAGTTGGCCGGGATCGAGCACCACAGACTGCTCCGACGTCTGCAGGGCTTCCTCGAATCGTCCAGTCCCATTGGCCGCGTAGCCGCCGGACAGACTGAACGCCTTCGGATCGCGCGGATACGTCTGCCTCCATAAGGAAATGGATTGCCACGCCTTCTCGAGATTCCCCGTGACATTGCGATGGTAAGAATACTCGATGTTGAACTTCTCCGGCCCGCTGGCACGATCTCTTGCCTGATAGGCGCGGATGGCGCTCTGTCGCGAAAGGGCGGTTTCACCCAGGCCGCTGTATTGGATGGCGAGCAAGCTCCATGCCGCCGCGAACTGCGGATCCAGTTCCGTGGCGCGCCGGAGCTGAGAAATGGCTGCCTCGGCTGCCTTATCTACTCCTGCCGTGTATGCCTTCAGCGCTTCGAGCGACGAAGTGGTTCCCTCCTCCAAAGGTACGTTGTGCTCCCGAATCGCAGCCAGAGATTCGCCCGTACGGGCACGAAACTTGCCCGCCATGTCGCCCAACGTGCTAAGAACCTGCTCTTTGCCGGATGCTTGTGCCTGTTCATTGTCCAGCGATTCGCCGCTGGCACAGCCTTCGGCGCGGAGACTCATGACATACTGACTGCCGAGGCTCGCGATCGTTCCCGTAAGCATGGCGGTTGCGCCGATGCGTTGGCAAACCTCCCGAGCCGCCTCCCCGTTCAAAGCAGAACCAACCGGCTTGCCCATCAGCTTGAGCGTTGCCCGGATCTTTTGATCGGGAACGAGGCTTAAGTACGGAGACTGCTGTAACTGAACGATCAGCCCCTGCCGGAGCGTATCGTCGAACACCGGATCGCCGGTCTTGTTTTCGAAGTCGGCGAGAACAATCGTGTCCTTGTCCGTGAGTTTCGGGGCGCGCTGAAGATAAAAGTATCCGCCCGCGCCGAGAACCAGCATCGTAAGAGCGGCAGCCGCGATCGCTTTCTCGTGCGGGGCCCGGCGGTTCAGCGCACTGAGCGCGTGCTCCAACTCGGCAACCGATTGCCACCGGCGTCCCGGGTCTTGCTCCAAACAATGGTTGACGATCTTTTCCAGGCTTCGTGAAGGGACGCGTTGTCCGGAGCCGATTCGTCCCCCCGTCGCCATTTCATAAAAAACGCACCCCAGTGAATAGATATCCGTGCGCGCATCGGCCGGATTGCCTTCCCGCTGCTCCGGCGCCATGTAGCCGGGTGTACCCATCACCGCTCGGGAGGCCGTGATGGTCTCGTCCTGCTGCGTCTTCGCCAGTCCGAAATCCAGTACTTTCACGCCCGAGTTCACCAGCATGATATTGCCGGGCTTCAAATCGCGATGGACGATCCCTTTGGCGTGGGCCGCGGCCAGCGCGCTCGCGATTTGCGCTCCGTATCGCAGCGTCTCTTCCATCGAAAGCTTGCCGCGTTTCAGCCGCTGCGCCAGCGTTTCGCCCTCGATGAATTCCATCACCAGGTAATCGGGCCCGACGTCGTGCAGCGTACAAATGTGGGGATGATTCAGCGCCGCGATGGCACGTGCTTCCCGCTCGAACCGGTCGCCGAACTTCGCATGCGTCACTTTGACCGCCACGGTGCGGCCCAGTCGCGTGTCCACCGCGCGAAACACTTCGCCCATCCCGCCCTCACCAAGTTTGGACTCGATGCGGTAAGGCCCCAGGCAGTTGCCGCCGGTCAATGCGGTGACGGTCGCATCCGCCAGTTCCGTCGAGATCGGCACCGCAGGCGCCGCCAAAAATCCACTTTCTGTCTGCGCCAGCAGGTCCTCGACTTCGCGGCGCATTTCCGGATTTGCCTCCGCAAGCAGAGCCGCGCGCTCCGCGCCAGTCTTCTCGCGAGCCGCGTGGTATAGCTCTTCGATTTGCCGGAACCGTTCAGGAGTCATGCCTGGAAGCCCGATGTGTATGACTTAACTCGCGCTGCAACCAGGCCCTGGCAAGATCCCAATCGCGCCTGACGGTCCGCTGCGAAATTTTTAGGGCTGCGACAATTTCCTCCTCTGTCAGCCCCCCGAAATACCGCAACTCCACCACCTTCGCCTGACGGGGAGCTAGCTCTGAGAACGCTGTCAAAGCGTCGTCGAGGGCGAGGATCGAACGGTCGGGAGAAGGCGATAAAACGACGGATTCATCCAGATTCAACCTGGCCGGAATTCCGTCGCGCCTGCGGGAACCGCGGGTGCGCGCGGCGTCTACCAGGATGCGCCGCATCATCTGCGCAGCGATGGCAAAGAACTGCGCGCGAGCCTGCCATTCGACGTTAGTAACATCGACCAGGCGGAGATAAACCTCGTGGACTAGCCCCGTGGCCTGCAGCGTGTTGCCCTGGCCTTCGTTCTTCATGTACCGGCGGGCCATGAGGCGCAACTCCGGATAGACACGTTCTGCCAGCCGGTCGAGGGCGGCTCCGTCACCCCTGCCCCAGGCTTTTAACAAATTTGTGATTTCCGCAGTGCGTGCGTCGAGCGTCGATCGTTCACCGCGCTTTTCGTGGGGTATTCAAGAATTATACAGGAGCGTGGCCGCTTTTAGGAGTCAGTTGCCGCCTGTACCGGCGAAGGGGAAGGTCGTAACGATTTCCTCCCCGCATGGAGGCCGTTTTATGAAACGAGTCGGAACTCTGACAAGTACCGTGGCGCTAATGCTCAGTCTCGGCGCCGCGAGCGTGTACGCACAACATTTGCCGGTAACATTGTCGTTCTCGGGTACTTCGGTTCCCAGTACGATTACTGTACAGCCTGGCGCATTTACGAGCGAATACAATCTCACCGGGAGCGGTACGCTAGGCCCATTCACTTTTAGTACTCTGAATGCCAGCTCCCAACCGCCAGGCATCTGCCCGGGCGCAGATCATCCTTATTTTGGTGCGGGTGTATTTCGTTTCCAGGACGGAAGCCTGCTGATGGTCAATCTCACCCAGGGGAGCGACTGCCTGCAGTTCACTTCTACCGGTCCGGTGGCCCACTGTACGAGGACGTTCCAAATAACTGGTGGAACCGGACGTTTCAAGAATGCGTCCGGCGGCACAATCGCTCTGACGGAGACGGTTCTGGCGGTGTTGTTCGATGCCTCAAGCAATCCCATCTTCTTTGCCGTTACAGGGCAAATGGCGGGAACGATCTCCGGAGCGGGGATGGGGGCGGAAGCCCAAGAGGAGGTGCGGCAATAGGATAATGCGGTTGCGCAGTGACCCTGCGCAACCGTTTTGCGCTAACGGCAGGCAAAATTCCGCGCGTCGTTTGGATCGCCCGAGCCCGTATATTGCGCGTACTTCGGATACGCACAGAGGGGACGGCTGCGGCCGGGGAAGGCTTTGCCGGTGGTGGTGACCGAATCCGGCGCAGCGCCTTTTTCCACCCAATCGATGATGGCGGTGAGCATGTCGAAGTGATCCAGCGTGGCGCTGCCGCCCTGGCAGTGGCCCATTCCCGGCACGAGAAACAGGCGACTCCATGAGGCGACCTGGCCGGCGCCGCCGTTGTCGCGGGTCAGCTTTTCGTAATAGGCGAGGGTATCGAGCGGAGAGAACCAGGGATCGCCGAGGCCGTGGTAGAAAAGCAGCTTGCCGCCATGTCCGGAGAAGGTGGCGAGATTGGTCCAGGTGGCGTCGCCGAGGCGGGCATTCGCGTCAGAGGCGATTCGCGCGGTTTCGCGATCGGCATCAAAGGTCGCCGGGTCCACCGGGACCGGAACGGGAATACGGGGCCCAGACAACAGGCCGGGCAGACGGGGACCGGCTTCGGCAATGCCGGGGTCATACGGAAACCCGGGATAGATCAGCTCGCCGCGATGATCGCGCACTCCGGCAAATGCTGCTTTTAACGCAGCGGCTTTTTGAGGAGCGAGACAGCCGTTCGATTGACCGGCCTTGCAGACGATCGCGGCGGGGTCGAAGTCGCACGCCTGCGAATCGAAGATCATGCCGTCCTTAAGGCCGTCCCTGGCATCGCAGCGGTCGAGGAGTGAATTCAGGATCAGAGTTTTGTCGGCGGGGGAAAAGAGATCCGATGCCTTGCCGGACGCGGCGCGATCGAAGGTAACTTCGATGTTGGCCAGGTTGAGATTGGAATAGCCGGTGCGAATCGCGGGATCGCCGGAGACCACGCCGTCAAAATAGGTAGGGTAGCGCTGGGTGATTATCATCGCTTCGCGTCCGCCGGTGGAACATCCGGCGTAGTAGGAGTGATCCGCCGGCCTGCCGTAGAACGCGGCGATCAAGTCCTTGGCGACGAGGGTGACACGGCCGATCGCCTGATAAAAGAAATTGAGGCTGGCCTGCTGATCGGCGAAGAAGCTGCCGTCGAACACGGCGCCGCGATGCCCGCTATCGGTAGTTACGACGGCGAAACCGCGGGCCAGCGCCGGAATATCGCCGGCTGCCTGCGCGCCCACCGGAGCCGCCACGTTGCCGTTGAGTCCTCCGCCGCCCTGAAACAAGAAGCGGCCATTCCACTGATCGGGCAACGCCAGGGAAAAGCCGATCGCGTAAGGCTTGCCCGCGACGCCGGTGCGGCGATCGATTTCGCCATCGATGCGGCAGTGGGCCGGCAGCGCGCCGGCGGAAGCGACGTGGCCGGTGTTGGTGATCGCCAGGCCGGCGATTTGGAGTTTGACTACAGCAGAACAGTCCTGCTGTGCGTATAGGGCGGTTAATGAGAGTGCCAGAGTCGGCAGAATCAGCTTCACGGCCATAGGGCACAGTTTACCCGAATTTGCACACCGCAACGCCGGCTGTAAGAACGTGTACGGCACAGAGCCGACGTGTGCGCTATCTTTCTTGTCCTTTGGGCGAGACGGTGCCGGAATGGAATTGAGGAACACTTTTATGGCATCGACAACCGCAGCGGATGTTCTTATTGACTCGATCCACGACTGGGGCGTGGACGTCATCTTCGGGATGCCGGGTGACGGCATCAACGGCATCATGGAAGCGCTCCGGAAGCGCCAGGACAAAGTGCGGTTTGTCCAGGTGAGGCATGAGGAAGCGGCTGCATTTATGGCCTGCGCGTACGCGAAGTACACGGGCAAGCTCGGGGCATGCCTGGCGACCTCGGGTCCGGGCGGCATTCACCTGCTCAATGGCCTGTACGACGCCAGGATGGATAGCCAGCCGGTGCTGGCTCTCACCGGAATGCATTATCACGACCTGATCGGGACGATGGCGCAACAGGATGTAGAGCTCGATAAGCTCTACGAAGACGTCACGGTGTTCAACGAACGAGTGATGGGAGTCACGCACGTCGAGAGCCTTGCCGATCTGGCCTGCCGGACGGCGCTAGCGTATCGCGGCGTTGCCCACATCACGTTTCCAACGGATTTCCAGGAAGCAGAGGTTTCGCGCAAGCAGGCGTCGAAACGCAATTTGCCGCATCACACTTCCGATGTCTGCGCGCAAAGCGCCCGGCTGCCCGCGGACCGGGACCTGGCGCGGGCGGCGGAGGTTTTGAACCGGGGGCGGAAGATCGCGATTCTGGCGGGCCAGGGCGCGCTCGGGGCGACCGACGAACTGGAGCAGATCGCGGAGAAGTTGGCCGCGCCGATTGTCAAGGCGCTGCTCGGCAAGGCGGCGGTGCCGGACGACAGTGCGTACACGACCGGAGGCATCGGTCTGCTCGGCACGAAGCCGTCGCAAGATGCGCTGGAAGAGTGCGACACGCTGCTGATTGTGGGAAGCTCGTTTCCATATATCGAATTCCTGCCACGGCCCGACCAGGCGCGCGGCGTGCAGATCGACCTTAATCCGAAGCGCATCGGGTTGCGGTATCCGGTGGAAGTGGGGTTGGTCGGGGACTCCAAAATGGCTCTGCAGGCTTTGCTGCCGCTGCTTCGAGGCAACAGCGACCGGGGCTTTCTGGAGAAAGCCCGGAAAGGCGTGGAAGACTGGCGGGAGATCATGCAGCGCCAGGAAAGCCGCACGGACCGGCCGATGAAGCCGCAGGTGATCGCGGCGGAATTGGGACGGCGCCTCTCCGCGAGCGCGATCATTTCCTCCGACTCCGGGACGATCACCACCTGGTGGGCGCGCCACATTTCGGCCAAGCGGGGGCAGATGTTCTCCTGCTCGGGGAATCTGGCGACCATGGCTCCCGGGCTGCCGTACACGATCGCAGCGCAGATCGCCTATCCGGAACGGCAATGCGTAGCGTTCGTCGGGGACGGCGGATTTGCCATGCTGATGGCCGAATTTGCCACCGCGGTGAAATATCAACTGCCAATTAAGGTGGTGGTGATCAAGAACAACACACTGGGGCAGATCAAGTGGGAACAAATGGTGTTTTTGGGCAATCCCGAGTACGGCTGCGAGCTACAGCCCATTGATTTCGCAGCTTTCGCGCGTGCATGCGGCGGCGAAGGCTTTACAATCGACGACCCATCCACCTGCGGGCAGATTCTCGATGAAGCCCTCGCGATTCGCAAGCCGGTGGTGATTGAAGCGCTGGTGGATCCGTACGAACCGCCGATGCCGGCAAGCGTCACGATGGAGCAGGCCCGCCATTTCGCGGAATCGCTCGCGCGCGGGGAACCGAACCGCAAGAAGATCGCTCTTACGGTTCTGGAAGACAAGGTGCGGGAGCTGGTGTAGGGAACGAGGCGACCGCGGCGGCACCGCGCAGAGTGCGGTGCCTCCGCCGCTGGCTCCGGCGAGTGGAAGAAGAAGTGAACAGGAGTAGTGCAATGCTCATCTCATCAGCCGCAAAACATCAAAGCGGCGAACGCGGGGCAGAGAGGACGGCGGGATGGGCGGGCGACGCCGGCTTGCTCGAGAGGGAACTGCGAGGAATCATTCGCGGCGAAGTACGGTTCGACAGCGGCTCGCGCGCGCTTTATGCGACAGACGCGTCCAATTACCGGCAAGTGCCGATCGGGGTGGTTCTGCCGCGCGACGACGACGACGTGGTGAAGACCCTGGCGCTGGCGCGGCAGTTCGGCGCGCCTGTCCTTAGCCGGGGGGGCGGCACCAGCCTCGCGGGGCAGTGCTGTAACGTGGCGGTCCTGATGGACTTTACGAAATACATGCACGGCATTCGGGGGATCGATCGGGAAAGAAAACTGGCCTGGGTGGAGCCCGGCTGCATACTCGATGATCTGCGCACCGCCGCCAACTGCGTCGGACTAACGTTCGGACCGGACCCGGCGACTCACAATCACTGCACGCTCGGCGGCATGTGCGGCAATAATTCCTGCGGCACGCACTCACAGATGGCCGGCCGCACCGCGGACAACATTCACGAACTCTCGATCGTGACCTATGACGGTGTGCAGATGACGGTCGGCGCGACCAGCGAAACCGAGCTCGAGGCGCTGATTGCCCTGGGAGGCCGCCGGGGCGATATCTACCGGCGCCTGCGCGACCTGCGCGACAAATATGCCGACCTGATCCGGGAGCGCTATCCCAAGATTCCGCGGCGTGTATCCGGGTACAACCTGGACGAGCTGCTGCCCGAAAACGGCTTTCATGTCGCGAGGGCGCTGGTGGGAACCGAGAGTACCTGTGTCACTTATCTGGAGATCGTTGCGAACCTCGTGCACAACCCGCCGGCGCGCGTACTGCTGGTACTCGGATATCCGGACGTATTCACGGCCGGCGATCACATTCCGGAGGTAAATGAAACCGATGCGATCGCCTGCGAAGGCTTGGACGACCGTCTGATCGAGTTCATGCACAAGAAAGGGCTGCACGTGCGGGATCTGACGCTGCTGCCGGAAGGGCGCGGGTGGCTGCTGGTGGAATTCGGAGGCGAGACGCGGCAGGAGGCGGAGGATGGCGCACGGCGTCTGATGGACAAACTGAAAAAGGCCGGCAAGCCTCCTTCGATGAAGCTATACGACAATCCGGCGCAGGAAAAAATGTTGTGGGAAGTGCGTGAATCCGGGTTGGGCGCGACCGCATTCATTCCCGGAGAGCCGGATTCATGGCCCGGTTGGGAGGATTCGGCGGTTCCCCCCGATCGCGTCGGACGCTACTTGCGGGATTTCAGACGGCTGTTCGACAAGCATGGAGTCCCGGCGCCGTCGCTATACGGGCACTTCGGGCAGGGATGCATCCATTGCCGCATACCCTTCGATCTCAAGACGGCCGAGGGAATACGCACCTATCGCGCTTTCGTCAGCGATGCGGCTGACCTGGTAGTGGCGTACGGCGGATCGCTTTCCGGAGAACACGGCGACGGCCAGTCGCGGGCCGAGTTGCTGCCCAAGATGTACGGAGCGGAGTTGGTGCAGGCTTTCCGCGAGTTCAAATCGATCTGGGACCCGGACTGGAAGATGAATCCGGGCAAGGTTGTGGACCCGCATCCGATAGACGCCGATCTGCGTCTCGGAACGGCGTACCACCCGCCGGAGCCGGCGACGCACTTCAGCTATCCCGCCGATCAATACAGCTTCTCGCGCGCTGCGATGCGGTGCGTCGGCGTAGGCGCGTGCCGGCGGGAAAATAGCGGGACGATGTGCCCCAGCTACATGGCTACGCGCGAGGAAATGCATTCGACCCGCGGCCGCGCGCACCTGTTGTTCGAAATGCTTCGCGGCGATCCGCTAGAAGGCGGTTGGCGCAACGAACCGGTTAGAGAAGCGCTCGACCTTTGTCTCTCCTGCAAGGGGTGTAAAGGGGAATGCCCGGTAAACGTGGACATGGCCACGTATAAGTCCGAGTTCCTGTCGCATTATTATGAAGGCCGGGTGCGTCCTCGGAACGCCTATGCGTCGGGACTCATTCACTGGTGGAGCCGCGCCGCGGAACGCTCGCCGGCAACCGCCAACTTCCTCACTCAGACACCGGTGTTGCGATCGCTCGCGAAATGGGCGGCCGGATACGCGCAGGTTCGCGAGATTCCCCGTTTCGCGCCGCAGACGTTCAAGCAGTGGTTCCGCCGCCGCGAGCCGCGCAATCCGAGCGGCCAGCGCGTCATCCTCTGGGCGGACACGTTCAACGATCACTTCACACCCAGAGTCGCGAAGGCGGCCGTCGAAGTACTCGAGAACGCCGGTTGTCATGTACTGGTTCCCGAGCAGGATTTGTGCTGCGGCAGGCCTCTATACGATTACGGAATGCTCGACACCGCGCGCCAATGGCTGCTCGACATAATCGGCACGCTCGAGCCGGAGATTGAAGCGGGCACCCCCGTGGTAGGACTGGAGCCGAGTTGCGTCTCGGTCTTTCGCGACGAAATGCCCGATTTGCTGCACGGCGATGAAAACGCGTTGCGGCTCCAGCGGCAATCGTTCCTGCTGAGTGAATTTCTTGCCGAGAAGGTGCCGGGGTACGAGCCGCCCCACCTTTCCGGAACCGCGATCGTGCAGGGGCATTGCCATCACAAATCGGTATTGCGCTTCAGCGAAGAAATCGATCTGCTCAAAAAGGCGGGAATGGATTTGAACGTGCTCGACTCAGGCTGCTGTGGAATGGCCGGCGCGTTCGGCTATGAGAAGGATCACTACGAGGTTTCCCAGGCGTGCGGCGAGCGGGTGCTGCTGCCGGCTGTCCGCAATGCTCCTGCGGAAACGCTGATTCTTTCCGATGGTTTCAGTTGTCGCGAGCAGATCCTACAAGGCACGGGGCGCACCGCGCTGCACTTCGCGCAGGTGCTGCAAATGGCGATTCGCGAAGGGCCCTCGGGTCCGAGCGACTGGTCCACGGCAACGCGCGATTACGCAGTCGAGGCGAAAACAGCACCGGTGCCGTGGACTGTAGTCGGGTTCGCGGCCGCAGCCGCTGCCGGCGCCTGGATGTGGCGGCGCGCGCGCCATTGAACGGGATGAAAGACGGAAATATCGAGCGGATTCGGGCGGCGGCGTATACCATTCCCACGGACGCTCCCGAAGCGGATGGAACCTACGAGTGGTCCGAAACGACGGTGGTTCTCGTGAAGGCATGCGCCGCCGGCCAGAGCGGAATCGGCTACACCTACGCTGCGCCGGCGGCTGCGAGACTGATCGTCGATGGTCTTGGCCGCCATGTCCTCGGGTGTCCCGCAATGTCGCCGCGAGCCGCCTGGGATGCGATGTTCCGAGCCGTCCGCAACCTGGGCCGCGGAGGGCTGGTCGCGATGGCGATTTCCGCGGTCGATTGCGCGCTGTGGGATTTGAAGGCGCGGCTGCTCGATCTCTCCCTGTTGGAGTTGCTGGGTGCGGTGCGGACGGCGATCCCGGTGTATGGGAGCGGTGGATTCACATCGTACAGCGACGAGCAGCTGAGCCGGCAGTTTTCGGGCTGGGTGAACGAAGGCATTCGCGACGTAAAGATGAAGGTCGGTGCTCATCCGGAGTGTGATGTTCACCGCGTCGGCGTCGCGCGCCAGGCGATCGGAGATGCCGGACTCTTCGTGGACGCTAATGGCGCGTACGATCGGAAACAGGCGCTGTGCCTGGCTCGGGAATTTGCCGAATTCGGAGTTTGCTGGTTCGAGGAGCCGGTGAGCTCCGACGACCTGGAAGGCTTGCATCTGGTTCGAAATGCGGCGCCAGCGCAGATAGAAATTGCGGCCGGCGAGTATGGATACGAGCAGGCCTATTTCCGGCGGATGATCGAGGCGCAAGCTGTGGATGTGGTGCAAGCGGATGCAACGCGCTGCGGTGGGGTGACCGGTTTCCTGAAGGCCGCGGAAGAAATTGATTCCTTCGGGCTGCCGCTCTCGGCGCACACGGCCCCATCGCTGCACGGCGCGTTGTGCTGCGCGGTTCCGCGCGCCCGCAACGTGGAGTATTTTCACGACCACGTGCGTATCGAATCCATGCTGCTGGACGGCGCGCTTACGGCTCAGAAGGGCATGCTGCGCCCCGATCGCACGGCTCCCGGGTTCGGTCTTTCGCTTAAAGAACAGGACGCCAAGAAGTTTTGCGTCTACGAAGGAGAGGTGCATGGCTGAGATCGGCCGGCGCGTGTGGGCAATCGCCGAAGGCTACATCCCAGGATGGAGCCATGGGCCGGCGCCGCAGTTGGTCAGTCACGAGGCGGTTTGCATCCTCAACGCCGGCCGGCGTTGAGGATGCAAACCGCCTCGTGACTGACCAACTGCGGCGCCGGCCCATGGCTC
>Ga0070734_10001355_pt1 | contig 36506 bp, 32 predicted proteins | sample Coa_R1_8_FD_66444 | JGI IMG/M metagenome (GOLD analysis project Ga0070734, IMG submission 66444) | Surface soil microbial communities from Centralia Pennsylvania, which are recovering from an underground coalmine fire - Coalmine... | ecosystem: Environmental > Terrestrial > Soil > Unclassified ...
GGGCAAGACCTTGTTCAAGCGTGCACTCCAGGAAGAGGCCGTCACCGAGCGTGATCGCTTCGTCCGCCAGGCAGTCACCTGGTATGAGCGGACGCTGGAAATCGATTCGGAAGATCTCGACGCCCACTATGGATTGGCCCAGTGTTTTGCCCTGCTCGCCGAAAATCCGTCTGCCGCCCCGGCTCCGGGGGGGACGATCGAAGCTGTGCCCGATTCACTCCTTGAGGAAGCTCAAGTGTTCGCCAATGCAAGTTCTCCGCGGAGGCGTCGAATGCAAGCGGCCGAGCGCCTCTGCCAGGCCCTTGCCGAGTTCGGACGGCTGCCGACGCGGCCGGAGAAGCCGAAGCTGCCTACTTTGTTGGCGCTCATTCGCCGTTGCCGTCCGGTCTACGAGACGAACGACGATGGGCTGCGGACCGCTGCGGCCAAGGTGCTGGCCACGCTGTATCGCCACACTCATGCGATTTATAAACCAGACGATAATGCTGCGGACCGGGCGGTTCGGATTTACCGCGAAAAGCACCCCGCCGCAGCCGCGGCCTCGCAGGCCATTGTCATTTACCCAACGGATCGTTAGCAGAACCCGTACTGCCTGGAGTGGCCATGATTCAGAACGTGTTGTTTCCCCTCCCCAACCGTTTTTGCGCAACCTGTCCGTGTCGGGGGCGCAGGTTGGGGTACGGCGCACTGCTGGCAGCGGCGCTCCTGTGTTGCGGCTGCGGTTCGCGCGCGATCCCGGTGCCGAATGCGCCCACAATTGGTCCGGCGCTGCCATCAAAAGTCACGCAAGGAATTCAATTTCCGAACCTTCGGTTCACGGACATCACCGCCAAGGCCGGCATTCACTTCGAGCACGTCAACGGGGCCTTTGGCAAGAAACTGTTGCCCGAAACCATGGGTTCCGGAGTCGCCTTCCTCGACTACGACAACGACGGCCTACAGGACTTGTTGTTTGTGAATGGTTGTTATTGGCCCGGCTACGAGGGCGGCAAAGCTGCCCCGCTCATGGCCCTGTACCGCAACAAGGGGAACGGCGAATTCGAAGATGTCACCGCGAAAGCAGGGCTAGCGGTCACCGTGTACGGGATGGGCGTGACCGTGGGCGATTACGATAACGATGGTTGGCCCGATGTGTTCATCACCGCCGTGGGCGGCAATCGGCTGTTCCGAAACGTGAGTGACGGCCAGGGCGGCCGGCGTTTTGAGGATGTCACCGAAACGGCCGGCGTGGGCGGACAGGACAATTGGCCCAAACCCAGCGAAGGGGAGTTCCTCAAGGTAAGGCGGCCCATTACGTTTCCCAGCTCGGCGGCATTTCTGGATTATGATGGCGACGGCCTGCTTGACCTGTTCGTTTGCAACTATGTGAGTTGGTCCCCCAGTTTCGATCTCGGTCAGCCTTTTCAGCTCACCGGGAGCGGAAGAGCGTTTGGTCCGCCGACGGCCTTTGAAGGGACGCAATGTGTGTTGTATCGCAACTTGGGCAAGGGGCGTTTCGAGGATGTCTCCGCCAAGGCCGGCGTTCAGGTGTTTGAAAAGGAAGGGGTCGGCGAGCAAGCGCGGGTTCGGTCCGTCGGCAAGTCGCTGGGCGTGATCGTCTGCGATGTCGATGACGACGGTTGGCCGGATCTCATCGTTGCCAACGATACCGTTCGGAATTTCTTTTTCCACAACAAGGGGGACGGTACCTTTGAGGAGATTGGCCAGGTGTCGGGTGTGGCCTTTGCCGAGGGAAAGGCACGCGGGGCGATGGGAATCGATTGGGCACAGTATCGTCCGGGTCGCTTTGGGGTGCTTCTGGCAAACTTTGCTGACGAGCCATGCACGTTTCTCTGCCTGGACGAGCGCCAGCGCAGGCAGATGTTGTTTTCCGATCGGGCCATGTCGGAAGGAATCCTGGGCCCGAGCCGATTGCCGCTCAAATTCGGCACCTTCTTTTTCGACTACGATAACGACGGCCGGCTCGACCTCTTGATCTGCAACGGCCACCTGGAGCCGGAAATCAGCAGCGTTCAAGCCGGACAGACTTACGAGCAGCCGGCGCAGCTTTATTGGAACACCGGAGGAAAGGCGACCTACGCGCCGGTCTCGGCGAAACAGGCTGGCCCCGATCTCTTTGTGCCGATGGTCGGTCGAGGAAGTGCCTACGGCGACATCAACAATGATGGCTACCCCGATGTCGTGTTGACGGCTAACGGCGGGCGGGCCCGGCTGCTGCGCAACGAAGGCGGCATCGGAAATAATTGGATCCGGCTCGTCCTCGAAGGGGATGGCAAACGTTCGAACCGCAGTGCGATCGGAGCGAAGATTCGCTTGGAGGCGGCTGGAAAGATCCTGTACCGCGAAGTCACCAGCGGCCGGGGCTACCTCAGTCAGAGTGAATTGCCGGTGACGTTTGGTCTGGGCGAAGCTGCAAACGTCGACCGGATCACGATCCAGTGGCCCGGCAAAAATGGCGACACGGAGGTCTTGACCAACTTGGCCGTGAACAAAGTGCATCTCATCAAACAAGGACTGGCCGGCGACCACGTCGCACGGAGCGCACCGGGAACCGAAGCTACGGGGTCCTCGCCTGTACGTCACGAACGAACTCTTGTAGCTCCGTCTCGTTGAGATCGGAGATGGCCCAGTAGTTCATCCCCGAGTGTATCCAGTGAATGAGATGATACCCCTGGAGCGAGGACGCTTTCGCTGCCGCCTCCATGCCGGGGGACGCCGGCCAGACGAACAGGTTGATGCGGTGCTTGCGGCGCTGGTAGACCAGGGCCGCTACCGCTTTCTTATCCAGATAATCGAGCCGGCCACCGATGAGATCGAACCCTTGGTCCTTGAGATCTGGCACGGAGGGGGCAAAATCGATTTTTCCCGCGAACCAGGGCTTGACCGTATGCTGATTGGAGGACTCCACATCCACGCGATGGCCCGGAAGCATTTCCGACCGGACATAGCTGGCGACAACGACGTCCGGCAGGGAAAGGCGATCGGAGCCAACGCGGAGCAAGCTCCAAACGATCAATGAGATGAATGCCAGGGAAGCAGCGACGGCCAGCCCGCGTAGCGGCAACCACGGCCGCGACACCGTCGAACTTGGCAGGCCGACCGACGAACGAATGCGCTGGTGCAGACTGGCCGGAGTCTCGAAGTACGGCGCCCGTTCTCGAATTGCCTGCCGCAGGGTTTGGAGGTCGGCGTAAGCCTGCGCGCACACCGCACATTCTTGGAGGTGCTGCTCCATCTCCGTGCTTTGCTGGAGATCCAGCTCGCCATCCACGTGGGCGTGCAGCAACCTTTGTGTCTCTTGGCAGCTCAATTCACGATCCTTTGTCTGCGTATTCCGTCAAACGCTTCTGGAGCTGTTCCCGGGCACGGGCCAAGCGGGACATGACGGTGCCCATCGGGATGTTAGCGATGGCGGCAATTTCTTTGTAAGAGAAGCCCTCCAGCTCGCGCAGAACCACCACTTCCCGAAGGTCCACGGGTAACGCAGCCACGGCCTCGTGGACGGCTTCCCGGTCTTCCTTTTGCCGCAACAAAGTGTCCGGAGCCACGCTGCCAGAGTCCAGCGTATGGACCGCTTCGTCGAATGGCGTGGCCGGCTGCCGACCGCGTTTTTTTTCCAGCCACGTGTAACACGCATTGCGGACGATCGCCAGTAGCCAAGCCCGGCCGTCGCCGCCGTGAAAGCCAGCAAACGATTTTAGGGCGCGCAGATAGGACTCCTGAACGACATCTTCGGCATCGTGGTCATCACGGGTCAGCCAGCGCGCCAGGTTGTAGGCGGCGCCCAGGTGCGGTAAGACAGCTTCCTCAAATCGGCTGCGCTCGTCTGCTGCTTGCAAAGGCTTCTCTTCCCGCTTTGGCATTCTCCCTAGACAAGACCACGCATGGGGCTGTTTTATTCCCGCTGACCGAAAGGGATAGGGACCAACCGCGCCGACTGCCGGCGAAGTTTTCCCATTGTTCGGGAATAAACATCGCCCGCAACCGGTATGGATGGCTGAGCAGAACGCGACCGAACCCAAGGCACGCCAGGCGGAGCAGTTTTCGTTGCCCGGCCGCGAATCTGCCACAGCGCTCAAAGCTTCCGATTCAATCAAGAAGGAGGAGATCCATGGGGTATTGGCTGCGCAAACGGAGCGCGCTGTTCATCGTGCTGGGTCTGCTGGCCGGCCTGATGGGAGGCTGCGGCGAGAAGTCCAGCAGTACGCAGAGCACCGGGGGCGGAGTTGGCGGCGGGAGCGTCCTTCCATCCAGCGACACGCCGTTGGCAGAAGCAGCACAACAGATCGTCATCGACAATTTCAGCTTCCGCCCCCCTACGCTGACGATTCCGGTCGGTACGAAAGTAACCTGGATCAATCACGATGACGTGCCACACACCGCCACGAGCACCGCCAAACCGAAGCACTTCGAGTCTGGAACGCTGGACACCGATGACCGGTATTCGCACGTATTCACGACCGTCGGAACATATCCGTATTTTTGCGCGGTGCACCCAAAGATGACCGGTCAAATCATCGTCAAGTGACTTTCTCAGTAGTTTTTCATGGAGATTGAGCATGGCCGACCAAACCATTCTTCCGCAAGATGGCGACGGCATCGATCGTCGTGGATTCCTCAAATGTATGGCCTGGGTGGGCACGGGGCTCGCCTGGTCGGTGTCGGGGGGCGTTCTATCGTCCCGCGCGCTTGGTCAGAAGACCGAGCCCCAACGCCGTGCGGATTTCACATTTGCCCAGATCAGTGATAGCCACATCGGCTTCACCAAAGAGCCGAACAAGGACGTGACCAGCACGCTGGAACGCGCCATTGCCCGGATCAATGCGTTGCCGACGCGTCCCGATTTTCTCATCCATACCGGGGACTTGACGCATCTCGCGAAACCGGAAGAATTCGATACCTGCAGCCAGGTCCTCAAGGCTGCCAAGGTCGACACGGTCTTTTATGTCCCAGGTGAACACGATGTCTTCACGGATGATGGCAAGTCGTACATGGATCGCTACGGGAAAGGGACCCAAGGCAGAGGCTGGCGCAGCTTCGATCACAAAGGGGTCCATTTCATTGGCCTGGTAAACGTGATGAACCTCCAGGCCGGAGGCATGGGCGTACTAGGTAAGGAGCAGCTCGATTGGTTGCAGAAGGACCTGGCCGCTCTGGGGGATAGCACACCCATTGTCGTGTTCGCACACGTCCCCTTGTGGACGGTCTATCCGAAATGGGGCTGGGGAACCGAAGACAGCCTCCAGGCCCTTTCGCTGCTCAAGCGGTTCGGTTCCGTGACCGTGCTGAACGGCCACATCCACCAAAACCTGCAAAAAATCGAAGGCAACATCAGGTTCCACACGGCCCGTTCGACGGCGTTTCCGCAACCGGAACCCGGCAAGGCTCCCTCCCCGGGCCCGATCAAGAATGTGCCGGCCGACAAGTTGCGGAGTGTGCTCGGACTTACCAGCGTGGCCTATGTCGAGCAGAAACACTCCTTGGCGATCGTCGATACTTCGCTCGAATGAATGGGCGCATCCCCAGTTAGTCTGTGTGCACGCACTCCTCGCCGCTCATCGTGGGACCCGGCGAGGAGAAATCCCTCTTTCCCATAAAAGGAGTTTCTCATGGTAATGCGTTCTGGACGTGGATGGCGGAACCCCAAGCCCTCCGAATTTCGGCGCAGGCAATGCAGACAAACCCCGGAGCTTCGAATTGAAGCCCTGGAAGCCCGCCAGCTGCTCTCGACCGATGTGGTTCTCCTCTGGAATCAGGCGGTCCTCAGCGCCATCCGAAACGACAAACCGACGCTCGGATTCACGAGCCGCGCCTTGGCTATTGTGCACACGACGATCTATGACGCAGTCAACGCGATCGACCAGACCTCTACGCCTTACCTGGCCCAGATCAGGCCGCCGGCCGATGCATCGCCGGAAGCCGCCGCTTCGGCAGCGGGCCTATTCACCGCGGCCGCCCTTTTTCCTACGGACATCAATTTGTTTCAAGCGACATTTCAGAAGTCATTGGCCGACATCCCGGACGGCACGGCCAAAAATGAAGGGATTGCGGTTGGACAGCTGGTCGCGGAGCAGACGTTGATCGCGCGGATTGGCGATGGCGCCGATGCGTTCGTCTCGTACGTTCCGGGTACCAATCCAGGGGATTGGCAGCCGACGCTGCCGGCCTTCGGCGCGGCTCAGACGCCCCAATGGCCCTTCGTCACGCCGTTCGCCATCGGTAGTACGGCTGCATTCCTGCCACCGCCTCCGCCGGCACTGGATAGCCCGGCCTACACGGCGGCCTTCAATGAAACCAAGGATCTCGGTGAATTGAATAGCACGGATCGCACGCCGCAGGAGACCGAAGCCGCCCAGTTCTGGCAAGGCAATGCCGGTACCGCACAGGTTCCGGGCTACTGGAACGAGATCGCACAAAGCGTAGCGATTTCCCAGGGCAACACGTTGGACCAGAATGCCCGGCTCTTCGCAGAGCTGAACGTGGCGGTGGCCGATTCCATCATTGTGCACTTTGCGGCCAAGTACACGTATAACCGCTGGCGGCCGATTACCGCCATTCAGAATGCCGGCGAGACCGGCAATCCCGATACCGTTGCCGATCCGAACTGGGTGCCGCTCAACAACACGCCCCCCAACCCCTCGTATGTCTCCGGGCACGCCGCGGTCAGCAGTGCGGCCGCAACCGTGCTCAACCAGTTCTTCGGCACGGACAGCCTCGGCTTCAGTCTGACGTCGGAGGATTTGCCGGGGGTCACGCACACGTTCAGCAATTTCTCAGACGCGGCGACCGAAGCGGGGAATAGCGTGGTCTGGGGCGGGATCCATTTCCGCGTTGATGTCACTGCGGGAGATTGGGTGGGCCAATCGATCGCCCAGTTCGTAACCCAGAATTTCTTCCAACCGCTTCCGCACAGCGCCGCTCGGCCCACGAAGCCGGTTCTCACGCCGTTCGTCGTTGATGCGGTCCACAGCCAAGCTCTGCAGATCGCGCCGAGCACGGAAACAGGGTCGTCGACTGCAACCGTCTTCGATCCAGTCCGGGATGTGGTGATTTTCGAAGACGGTTCAAATGCTCCCGTTACGCATCCATTGGCCGGCCTGGAGGGCACCAGTACGGCAAGGCATTCCTTGCCGGTGGATTTGTTGTTTGAGTCCCGAGCGCAAGATTTCTCGATTGTTCTTGACTAAGGAACCGAGTCAAGCACAAATCCTCCGCTTGCGTTCCGCGTTCGGAACGGGCTAGCGAATGCAAAACGTAAGCGGATACAGGGTTATTGAAATGCCTTTTGAACCCACGAGGGTGCGTGGCCGTGGCCAAGCGGATTGGGGGACACCCCTTATTGCGGCACGGCCGCGCCCTGTCCTTCCGCGGCCCGGGCCAGAAGCTGGCGGATCTCTTCATCCGAGGTCTGTGAAAACGTATCGTACCACAAACCGACGGCGTGGAATGGCTCCGGTGTGTAGGCGCAGACAATTTCATCTACTTCGCCTTCGAATTCCTCACACGTGGAGGGAGCCGCGACCGGCACGGCCACAATGATGCGAGCAGGCTGCTGCTGGCGCACGGCAGCTACCGCAGCCCGCATGGTCGAGCCGGTTGCCAAGCCGTCATCGACCAGAATGACGATGCGGTGTCGCAGATCTGGGGCGGGGTTGGCTCCGCGGTAGAGCTGTTCACGCCGTGCCAGCTCCCGGTGTTCTTCGGCGGTGACTGCTTCGAGGACGTCTTCGGTAATCCCCAGGATACGGATGACCTCTTGATTCAATACCCGAACACTCCCGGTAGCAATCGCGCCCATGGCCAGCTCCGGTTGGCCGGGTACTCCCAGCTTGCGCACGATGAATACATCGAGGGGGGCATGCAGAGCCGTGGCCACTTCATACGCCACCGGCACTCCGCCGCGCGGCAACGCAAGCACCAACACACTCGGGTTCCCGGCATAAGCCATCAACCGCTGCGCCAGTGCCCGGCCGGCGTCAGCGCGATCTCGAAATCGCATTGCCGTCGCTCCTTGGAGGCCTACCTTTGCTACCAATGCTTGCATGGTTTAACAGTGCAAATGGCGCGCCGGCCCGTAGAGCAGATGGAGACAGCAAAACCGCGGCTCTTCAACCAAATGGGACACCATTCACGGGCGTGGATCCGTGTGAGCAAGGTTTAGTAACGAACCTCGACACCGAAATTGACGCCTTGAGCCCAGAATTCCGTGTCCCGCAGCACCAGTGCCGGCCGTGCTGGACCGAGTAAGGTGCCCGGTCCCTGGTTGGACGGGACCTGTGTGAGGTTGACCGTCCGATCGATCAGGGCTGCCGGCCGGACCACGCTATTCACATAGAGAAGACCGTAGCCCACGAAGGCGCGGACGTGGGGAGTCACCTGATAGCCGATATTGAGCCCAACTTGAGGCACGATCGCGAAGCGGTCACGGCTAAATTGTCCACTGTTGGTGGGTAGCGCAAGGATGCCCCCCGGCACCGTCGTCCGTGCCCCTCCGGCCGGCGTGATGATCGTGCTGCCGTGAATGTCGATGATCTCGTGATTGCTACCGAGTGCGATGCTCCCTGTTGTGTTGACAAAAATTCTGCCCCAGCGATATTCCGCCCGGGCCCCTAGCTGCCCGCCGTAGAATTCGTTGCGGGTATCGAATTGATCGGCCACGGCCAAGGTGCTTCCACCGATGGTCGGCACACTGGGACTTAACGCGATGAATTCCGAAGCGCCGAGCCCCTCCCGCAGTTCCAAATACTGGAACCCGGCCAGAACATCCACGCGATAGCAACATTCGCAACAGATGTTCGCGACTCCGCTGATCCCCGTGCCTTCGAGCCGGCTGGAAGAGAGCAGATGAATGTTCCCGGCCGCGGCCCCCGGGAAGCTCACGAGTTCCGCCGTTTCGGCGCCGGTGATCCCATTCACAATCGGTCGAGCAATCACCGGAGAGCCGGGTAGCCCAGAACCGCCGGCAGTAAACTCGGTCGAGTGTGAGCCGAGGAACAAGTACCCCGCTTCCACGCCAATCGTCTGACACTCATTCAGCCAAAATCCGAGAGTGAAGCGGCCGCCCGAATGGGCTTCGTCCTCAACGGACCGATCTCCGAACAGGACGGTCGTGCCCGGAGCGCCGAGAATCCCGGAGGATGCAGCCGGGCTCGTCGTTACCAGCGGCGGCACGTGGTTGCCTTCAAACCACCACAGCAGATACTCAGCGCTGGCCCACACGCGACCTTCCGGCCCACAGACTGTTTTCTCCGGCATGCAGAGCTCTTTGCAGCAGGCTGGAAGCCATGAGCACGATTTGCTCTCCGTGTCGGTCACCGTCTGTGTGTGCGAACAGACACTGAGTTGTTCGGATGGCTTGGTCGGTTCTTTCAGCGGCCGAGGTCTGCCCAGGTCGACGTAATTCGATGGCGGAGACGGCTCCGGAATGGAGACCCTGTTTCCCAGGGCCAGCGGCTGTGCATGGACGAGTCCTGCAAAACCAAGCCAGGCCAAGAGCGTGGCAAGAAATCCGATTCTCATCGAATGCTCCTGCACATTCAGTTCTCGGGCGATTGCTCAGGCACGCCACGGGCCGTGTCCCAACGGGACTGCATTTGCGAAAAGTCGCTAAGGCCCTCTTCACCAGGCTTATCGGAAGTTTCGGCAACCTTCATGTAGAGATTAAGCTCGTTAAAACCCAAACTTCAGGTGAGCCGGCAGCGAGTATGAGGGCGACGCATCGGCGGCAAGCCATGCTCCGCTCGTCTTGCGTCCGTGGGACGCCCGCGTCCCGGACCCGCGCAAATCACGCAGACTATGCAAACTAACAAGAAGTAAACCTATGTTAACACGAGGAACCCTCTCAACCTCATCTTCAGCAAATTGGTGTTGCACCATAAGCCTTTTATCGCTAGATATTTGCGTCGGTAAACTGGCGTTTCCTGGCCCAGCGCAGGGCTATTTGGCACAGCAGATGCTCAACATACGCCGCTGCGAGAAAATTCTGTTCGCTCGTGAAAGCGGCATCATGGAAGCTCTTCAGCGGACTGGAAGCCATCTGGGCGTAAACCTCCCGACCCGGGGTACTGCGCATGGGTTTTGTCGACTTCCTTGGCTTGGGCCGATCTCGATTGCGCCCCATTCAACTGGGCCGCCTCTGTTCTCGGCCGAAACCACGGCGGGAGGCTTTGCAGCTTGAGGCATTAGAAGTCCGCGTGGTGCTTGCCACCACCACGTTTGCTCAGTTTATCCACATCGGCGAGTCTCCCCAGGTCTTTGCCTACACGAACAATGATGGAGCCAGCGCCAGTTTGAATACCCTTCCTGGAGGGGACGCCATTCTGTTGTCGTTCGATCCGCGATTTGCTCCAGGCTTGACGGGACCACTCACCGCCCATTTGTTCCTGAATTCCGAAACTGCCACCGCCAACATCGCACCGCAAGGTTCGGATAACCTGACGCGCGACCACTTTGCCGCCGCCGACAACACGATCCAAATTGTTCTCGACACGCCGGTCGATGGTAAGAGCAATTTTCTGACCGTGATGTACAGCGACATCCTCAGCGGCCGGCTGGGATCCCACGAGGCCTCGCTCAGGGCGTCGGACGCTGCCAGCGGAGTGCCGCCGGACACCGTTACCTTCACCTCCGACTTCATCAATTTCACGGGCACCATCAACCACGGGTTTTCCCTCTCGTTCAGCTCGGTCGATACCAACGACGACGGCAACGGTCTGGAACAGGGAGACGGCGGGTTCTTCAAATCCTTCACGGCCGCGGCAACGGGCACCTTTGACACCAACTTTTCAGGGGCCATCTCGGGCACCAAGTTCCAGGACACCAATGGCAATGGCGTGCGCGATCCCGGCGAACCGGGCCTCCAGGGTTGGACCATCCTGCTGGATTCCCTGGATGGAACGACGCACTTGAGCACGGTGACCGATGTCAATGGCAACTACAGCTTCACGGATCTCAATCCGGGGGTGTACCGCGTCCGTGAACAGGGCCAGGCTGGCTGGGTACAAATCACGGTCAACCCCGGCGATGTCACGGTCCTGAGCGGGTCCAATGCCATGGGGGTGGACTTCGGCAATTTTCAGCTCGGGTCCATCGCCGGCCAGAAGTTCCAGGACACCAACGGCGACGGTCTGCGCGAACCCGGCGAGCCAGGCTTGCAGGGCTTCACGATCGATTTGGATTCCCTGGACGGGGTGACGCACCTGACCACGGTTACCGATGCCAACGGCAATTTCAGTTTCATGAATTTGCTCCCGGGAACGTATCGCGTGCGGGAAGAAAACCGGCCCGGTTATGTGCAAACCACGGTGAATCCCGGCGACGTCAGCATTCTGAGTGGCTCTCGGGTCAGTGGCGTCGACTTCGGCAACTTCCAGCTCGGCTCCATCGCCGGCCAAAAGTTCGAGGATAGCAACGGCAACGGCATCCACGATGCCGGTGAGCCCGGCTTGCAAGGTTGGACCATTAACCTGGATGCCGTGGGCGGCACAACGCACCTGAGCACAGTCACGGATGCCAGTGGCAATTATGGCTTTACCCATCTGCCACCGGGGACTTACCGCCTCCGCGAAGTCGGCCAGCCCGGCTGGGTGCAAACGACGGTCAACCCCGGTGATGTCACCCTCGTCAGCGGTGCCAATGTCACAGGCGTGGATTTTGGGAACCGGATGCCCGGCATGGGGCCGATGATGATTCTCGGCTTCCCCCCGCCCACGCCGCCCCCGGGTGTCACTGCCCCAGTCCTGGTCAGCAAACTCGATCTGTTTGCTCCCAATTTGCTTGCGATCCAGCAGGGAGTCCTGACAACCAATACGGCCTTTGTTGATTCCCTGTATCGGAACATGCTGAACCGCTCCGTGGACACGACGGGGCTGGCCCACTGGATGCAGCTGCTCCTGGCGGGCGTTTCGCGGCAACAGGTGGCGACCAGTATCTGGCAATCGGCCGAGCACCGCGGCGTCGAGGTGGACCAGTTTTACACGACCTTTCTGGGACGCGCGGCCGACGCAGGGGGGCGAACGCTTTGGGTCAATGCCCTCATGAACGGAGCCACGGAGATGGACGTAATCCGGGGCTTCTTGCTGTCGTCCGAATACCAAGCTGCACACCCAAGCGATGTTTCGTTTATCAACGGACTGTACTCGCAGATCCTGGATCGCCCGGGAGACCCCGGCAGCATCACAGCGTGGCTAGCGGCCCTGCAAGGCCGAGTGAGCCGGGCGGCTGTGATCCAGGGCTTCTTGACCAGCGCGGAGGCAGATAAGAGGGTCGTCGATGAGTACTATACCCTCTTCCTCAACCGTAGCCCCGACCCCAGCGGAGAGCAAACTTGGACGAATTTGCTTCTCAGCGGGCGCGCAACGATCGAATCGGTGGCAGAGGCAATGTTAGCCTCAGACGAATACTACAGCAACTCGACCAGGGCTTAAGCAACCTCGCATAATCCTTCCCAGAAACTGTTCTACGGGGGCCCCAGACTCGCGTTCTTGGGGAACTCGAGGCTCTCACCCTCACTTAGAGACAGTTTCGAAATCCATCTGGAGGGCACGGATGATGAACAGTTCTGTCATCAAATGGTTGATTGCCTCACGAGAGGCTCGCATCGGCGGCGGAGGGCTCGCGACCCGTAGCCCGCCCTTCGTCCTCCTTGCTGCCATCGTGACACTGCTCGGGACGAGCGGAAGCCCCGCGGCCCGGGCGGATGTCGTGACGTTTGCGCAGTTTAACGAGCAGCGGGTGGCCGACCAGGACTTTGCCTACACCAATCAGGGAAGCAGTGCCAGCTTTGCTTCGGTGGGCCAAGGAATTCCGATTTACTTGACGATCACCAGCGGCTTTGCTCCGAATCTGGACCGGCTCCAATCGGCTCACCTGTTCCTGACGTCAAGTGCGAGCGCGGCACCGACGGCGCCGTTGCCCCCGGACGACTTGCTGCGCGAACACTTTACCGGACCGGCCAATACCATTCAGGTCCTTCTGGATACGCCGGTCAACGGCCGAAACAACTTCTTGACGGTCACGTTTTCGGATGGCCTGTTCTCGGGTCGGCTGAATGCCACGGAGGCATCGCTCAAGACATCGGATACGGACAGCGGCAATCCATCGCAGGTACGGTTTAGCTCCGACTTTATTGATTTCAGCAACGCTACCGAACATGGGTTTTCGCTTTCCTTCAGCTCGGTCAACGCGACGGGAGGAGGATATCTCCAGGTAGCCAACAACGGCTTCTTTCAATCCTTCACCTCGTCCGGAACGGGCACATTCGATACGGCCTTTCCAGCCGCCGCCCCGGTTCCGGAACCGTCCAGCCTGATCCTTGCGGGCTTGGGCATGCTTGGCCTGTTTGGCTTGGCCCGGCGGTTCAAGTAACCGACCAACCACTTCCTTACGAATGGCCACCGATAACTTGCCGACACAACTTGGCAGGTCGTCGGTGGCCTTTGCGTTCACTGTGCCTCTGCGCAAAACGTCGGCGCAAACGTTTCGCGCACAGACGCAGAGCCGGCGGGAGGACCGATTTTTCCAGACCAGGCGCGGATCGCTCCTGGCCGGGTGTATGATTCTTCTTGCTTCCGGCTGAGCCACCGGTAGAATGCGGAGGAAAGGAGTCCTGCCGAGGTGCTCCAGGAAAGTCGATTTCCATCTCACATTCCACCGAGGTTCGGCCATGGTTGCCCTGTTGCGACGCGGGTTCACGCTGATCGAGCTGCTGGTGGTCATCGCCATCATCGCCGTCTTGATTGGTCTGCTTTTGCCTGCCGTGCAAAAGGTGCGGGAGGCGGCCAATCGCATCCAATGTTCGAATAACCTGAAGCAGATCGCCCTGGGCGTACACTCCTACCACGATGTGGAACTATTCATCCCCATCAACACGTTGGTAACCGACAAGGACATGAACTGGGACCAGCCCAACTGGAGCTGGCTGGCCCGGCTGCTGCCCTATGTGGAGCAGGGTAATCTGTATCAACAGGGAAACATCCCAACCAATACATTGATCCAGAGCAAGACGCAGGTGGCCACGCAGATCAATTTGTTTCTCTGTCCTGCCGACCCGGTTAGCCATACCGGACCGCGCACGGACGGCACGAACATGGGTGGCTTCCCGCTGGGACAGACCAATTATAAAGGTGTGGCTGGGGCGGACTGGGGCTGGTGGGACCTAACGACGGATAAGAACGACAAAGGCGGGTCGCAAATCAGCTGCGATCCGCGTTGGGTCAATCCGAGTACCATTGATGGTTCCGAGAATGGCCTCAACGACGGCGACGGCATCTTCACGCGCACGGACTTTCGGCACAAGAAGAAGTTCGCCGACATTGATGACGGTTTGAGCAATACCTTTTTGGCTGGAGAAGATGTGCCACAGTGGAACACGCACTGTTCCTGGCCCTACGCCAACCACGCCATCGGCACTTGTGGAATTGGTCCCAATGCGAAGAATCTGGATGGCACGATGTACGCACCGACCGATTGGCCCAATGTCTACTCCTTCCACAGCCGGCATCCGTCCGGTTTGAATTTCGCCTTCGCGGACGGGTCTGTGCACTTCATCAGCAACTCGATCGAATTGGCGATTTACCGCGCCTTGGCGACGCGCAAGGGCGGGGAGGTTGTCTCGATCCCTTGACCGGGATCTATCCGCCGATGGCGTGCATGGTCCGCAACGGTTTGATAAAGCGGGATGTGTTGATCTCGTGGCCTTCCCACTTGGCCGCAACGGTACGGCGGATGACATCCGCAAGGACTGCCTCCGAGGCGCCGTCTCGCAACAGCCGTTTGACGTCCACTTCGTCCAGGGCAAACAGGCAGTTGCGTAGCTTGCCATCGGCCGTCACACGAATGCGGTTGCAACTCCTGCAGAACGGGCGCGAAATGGAGGCGATGATCCCCACCCGTCCGCCGCCATCGGTGTACTGGAATTCCATCGCCGGAGCACGCGGATCATAATTCTCCACCGGAACGAGCGGAGCAATTTCGCGTTCGAGCTGCTCCAGAATCTCGTGGGCAAAATAGACCTTGTTCCGCTCCCATTGATCGGCGCCGATCGGCATGTATTCGATGAAGCGCATCTCCAGGCTATGCTGGCGGGCAAAGCGGGCCAACGGAACGACCTCGGTTTCCGTAAACCCACGGATGCTGACGGCGTTGAGCTTGATGGGACGGAACCCCGCCTGCTTGGCCGCAAGGATCCCTTCCATCACGCGCTCCAATCCGTCCCGCCGCGCCAGCTGACGAAAGCGATCGGGGTCCAGGGTGTCCAGACTGATGTTGAGCCGGCGCAACCCGGCATCGTAGAACGCCTGGGCCTGCTCCGCCAAGAGGAGGCCGTTGGTTGTCATCCCAATGTCGCAAATGCCGGCAACCCCGCTCAGCATGCCAACCAAGCTGGGCAGCTCGCGCCGCATGAGCGGTTCGCCCCCGGTCAGACGGATTTTGTCGATCCCGAGTGTCACCGCCACGCGGACAAAGCGCACGATTTCTTCAAAACTCAGGAGCTGATCCCTGCCCAGAAACGTGACCTCTTCAGGCATGCAATACGTGCAGCGGAGGTTGCAACGGTCGGTGACGCTGATGCGCAGGTTGTTGTGAAGACGGCCGAAGGAATCGAACAGTCCTTGCTTGCCGATCAGCGAGGGCGGATCGTCCTTCGGAGCTTCTGAATCGGACATCGGTTTTCTCCTCCCTTACTCCATCCAGCCGCGCAGTTCAACCGTCACGGATGTACCCATTCGGTGCCGCCGTCGGCCCAGTTTTCCTTCTTCCAGATCGGCACGATCTCCTTGAGCCGATCGATGGCGAAGCGGCAGGCCTCAAACGCCTGGCCTCGATGGGGACAGCTCACGGCCACGGCCACGCTCACTTCGCCCACGTCGAGGTGGCCGAGCCGATGCACAAGTAGGATCTCGCCGACTGGCCAACGGTTCCGGGTCTCGCTTTCAATTTCCGCCAACTTTTTCTCGGCCATGACCGGGTATGCTTCGTAGTCGAGGGCGACCGTGACCCGGCCGTCGGTCAGATCGCGGACCGTGCCCAGGAACGTAACCACCGCACCACAATCGTGGCGGCGAACCTGGTCGGTGAGAGCCGCGTGGTCGATCGGTTGAGTCGTTAGCTGGATCATATCTACGTGAACTCAAGAGCCACATCCCCCGCTCACCGGCGGCAGCAGGGCCACCTCCGCGCTGGAGGACACGGGCGCGTCGTCCTCGGCAAATTCGTCATCGACGGCCAGGGCCGAACGGCGCAAAAGAGGAGCCAAGGCCGGCTGTTCTTCCGCGAGCCGTTGCCGCAGTTGGCCAACAGTGGCTTGCTCCGGCAGCTCCACCTTGACGCGATCAGCCCCAGCCAAATCCCGGGCGCGGGCAAAAAGGCGAACCCAAATTCTCATTGTAACACCAAGTTTCGGGTCGGCGCCTGTAGCCGGGTCCGGATCTCCGGCATCAGACCGTATGCCAGGGCCAGGTACTGGACCGGGTGCAAGGTCCGCTTGCCGCTCCCTTCTTCCATTTGTAGTCGACAGGTACTGCACTCCGTCGAGCCGAGCAAGGCGCGGGGCCGGCGCAGCGCCTCCATCAGGGGTCGCCCAATCTCGAGGGACGTTTCGTAGTTGCTCGCCTTCAGGCCAAACGTGCCGGCCATGCCCGAACAGCTCACATCAAGGGTGTGCACCCGCAGGCCAGGCACCAGTGCCAATAGTGCAGCGCTGGCCGGGCGTCTTCCCAAGGCTTTCAGGTGACAAGGCACATGGTGCGCGATCGAAAGCTCCAGACGCTGGAAATCCGTGCGCAGCTTTCCTTGGTTATGCAACTCCCACAGGTAGGAAGTTAGTTCGCTCGTGTGATCCGCCACCAATTGAGCGTCTGGATCGTCGAGGAGACTGCGGTAATCATGCTGCAACATCAGGGCGGCCGTCGGCTCGGAGCAGACGATGGTGTACCCTTCGCGGGCCAGCTCCGCCAAGATGCGGAGATTATGCTGCGCGACCTCGCGGGCCGTCTCCAGATCTCCGTAGGCCAGCGGAGCCATGCCGCAGCCGCGTTGGCCCGGTGGTACATATACTTCGATCCCGTTATGGTGGAGGACGGCTACCGCGGCCTCGGCAATCTCCGGATCGTTGTAATTCGCAAAAATATCGACAAAAAATGCGATCCGGGGCCCGCGGCTTCGCGGCCGGTGCGTCCAGCCCCGGCGCGCAGCGCGGCGCAGGAAGCTACGAGAGGTGAAGGCCGGCAAGCGGCGTTTGCGCGATACGCCTAGGATTTTTTCCATGAGCCAGCGGAGCGACCGGCTCGCCAGAGCCGCGTTCACCAGCCCGGCAAAGGTACTGGCCACGGCGGCAAACTCTTCCGTCCGCGAGAGCGTCCAGTCGGTGCGGTCCAGGCCGTGCTCGGCCGCATTGGCGGCCTTTGCTTCGAGCATCAATTTGGGAATGTTCACATGGGCCGGACACTCCTGGGCGCACATCCGGCAATTGATGCATAGGTCAGCGACTTCGCGCACCTCGTCCGAGGAAAGGAGGCGCGAATCAGCGGCGTCGTGGAGCAGATCGCGGATCAGGTTTGCCTTGGCTCGCGGCGTGGCGGCTTCGGTGTGGGTGACGCGGAACATGGGACACATGCGCAGGTGCGAAGCCTCCGTTCGGCAGTGCCCACAGCCGTTGCAGTGGATGCTCTCGCCGCGAACTTCTCCGGGCTGCCAGTTGAGGCGCCATGCCGCCGGCTCCGCGCTGGCCACCGGATGGCGGCGCAGCGGCCAGGACGGCATCCGCGGATCCGGCCCAACGATTTTTCCCGGATTGAAAATGTGCAGCGGATCAAAGATCGACTTGATCTCTCGGAAGACGGGATACAACGGTCCATACTGCCGCTCAACCCACGGGGTGCGGGCCAGACCGGTACCGTGCTGGGTACTTACGGTCCCGCCCAGTTGCAGGGCCAGCCCGTGAATTTCCTCGCCGATGGCCAGGAGTTTCGAAACATCCTCCGGGCGTTGCAGATCGAGAAAAGGCCGGGTGTGTACTTGTCCCGTGGCGGCGTGGACGAGAAACGATGCCGTCGTTTCGTGCCGCTTGAGGATTTCCTGGACGCGGTGCAGATAGCCCTGCAGCTCCTCAGGCGGAACGCCGACGTCCTCGACGAAGGCAATCGGTTGTGGTCCGCCGCGTAAGCCGTACAGGCCGGGCAGCACCGTTTCACGCAGTTGCCAAAGGCGGTCGATTTCTTCCGGCTCGAAGGCCGTTACCGCATAGCCCGCCAATCGCTGGGTACGGTGCAGCGCGTCGGCCAGCTGCAAGGCAGCGTCGCGGGCCTCGGCTTCGGTCTCGGCCTCGTATTCCACGAGCAACACCGCCTCGGCCTCGACCGGGAGCAGGGCCTTGGCGTCGGGATTCAGGCTACGGGCCAATGTCAGAAGGCGGCGGTCGATCAGCTCACAGGCGGCGGGACCGCTCGGGAGGGCTTGCTGGCCGGCGCGGATTGCCGCTTCCAAGCTGTCAAATCCCAGCAGCACGAGACTGCGGCCGCCCGGCAGAGGAATGGTCCGCAAGGTTGCTTCCGTGAACAGGGCCAGCGTCCCTTCCGAGCCCACCAGTAAGCGGGCCAAGTCGAGTTCCTGCGCAGTCAGCACGCTATCCAGCAGGTAGCCACAGCGATTATAACGGGTTCGCGGTTGACATCTGTGGACCAGATCAGCTTGCCCATCCAGCAGTGCGCTCACACTTGCCGTGATCTCACGCACGCGCCCGCCGGCCGAACCGGTGATGGAAGAGCGCGGTTCGCGGCCAACTTCCTCTGCCTGGCCATTATTGAAAACCGCGCGGAGCCGAACGACATAATCCCGCATGTATCCGTAGCGCAGCGCACGAGCCCCCGAGGCATTGGTGGCAAGCATTCCGCCAATCGTGCATTGCACCCCACTCGTCGGATCCGGAGCAAACCGCCGCCCGTGCCGCGCCAGCCGCTGATTGAGGTCCGCGTAGACCACGCCCGGCTGAACCCGCACGGTTTCCTCATCCATCTGGACGATGGAGCGGAAATGGCGACTCAGGTCGATAATGATACCCGTGCCGAGGGATTCGCCAGCGACGCCGGTACCGGCCCCCCGCGCAATCAGGGGAAGCTGGTGTTCGGCAGCATAGCGAACGAGAGCCTGCACGTCTTCCTCGTCGCGAGGAACCACGACGCCCAGCGGCCGGACTTGAAAAATGCTGGCATCCGTGCTGTAGAGACTCCGCGACAGCTCGTCAAATTGGAGCTCGCCCTTGATTAACCCTTTAAGGTCATCCTCGACACGCTGCCGCTGCGGTTCATCCACGGCTTCACCGGAGGTTTGCGTCTGGATTCTTGCTCTGGAGTTGTTCGCGCCGCAAGCGCTCCTGGCGGTAGCGCTCCGCGATCCCCAGCTCGAATGGCTTGTGTTCGGCGTTGGGTGCCAGGTCGCGGTACTGGGCATCGCAGCGGTAGCACACCACGACATCGCCTACCCAGAGGTAGAGCATTCCATCCATCACTGCGGAGCCAATCAGGATCGTCCAGGTTATCCAGGGATGATAGAGCCAATAGGGAATGATCGAGGCCAGACAGGCCACGGTGAGGATCGTCAAGCCGAGCCAGTGGGGGAAATCCTTCTTTTTATAGAGCTCGGTGTTGCCACAGAGCACGCAGGCATGCAGGAGGTGGTCGCTTTCGCCAAAGTGTAGCGGCACCAGCTGGTCGCACTGCGGACACTGCCACTCGCGCGGACTGGCCAACTCGTGCCGAGCACGATATCCACAACTGGGACAGGCAAAACAAACGTTCACGAGGAAGGATCGCCTTTTCCTAATAGAGCAGGTCGTTGTGGAGCAGCACTTGACCGACCAGCTCGCCAAGAAATATCAAAATCACCACCACATAAAGGATACCCGTGGCCGACTGGGTCGACCGGATTTTCGCGGTTTTCCAGGCCATTATACCAAGGACCGCCGGCCCGACGAAACCGATTCCCCAACGCAAGGGTAGGAAAAGGACCAGTTCATCGGATGCAGCCAACGAGTGCTCACGGAGCCAAAGCCAGAGACCGATTCCCGAGACCAGACTACGGATTCCCAGCGTGATGAAGAAGGCCAGCACCAGCCGCAACAGCGGGGTCAAGGACATGCTCGGCGCAATCAGATAGGAGTGCCCCATGAGCATTGCCGTGGTTGCGGTGCCCAGCACGGCAGCAGAACTAAGCTCCCCCAGCACCACCCGCCCCGGGCTCGCCTCGTTGGCACTTTGGAGACTGGTCAGGCACAGTGTCGCGGCCGAAGCTATGGCCGTGACGACGCCCAGTACGTGGGTAGCTGGTGCCCCCTCCAGCGACCAGGCTAACGAAACGAGAAATGCCAACAGGATCATGCCGCCAAGTGCCAGGCTGAGCCAGAGGTCGCCGGTGCCGCGCAGAAAGATTGCCGTTGCCAGACCCAGGCCGAACACCATCAAGAACTGCGTCCGGAAAAAACGCGGATTGACCAGCGCGGCCGGCAAAAGCAACAACGCAGCCGTCAGTCCGCTCGCCAGGCGAAGACAAAAGATGGGAAGCATGGGATTATCGCGAGCCGTAAATGAGCGCCATCAGCTCGGCCCGCGTGGACTGGTTTTCCTTGAATGCGCCGCGCATGGCGCTGGTCAAACAAAGGCTGTCCGCCTTGCGGACGCCCCGGATCGTCATGCACGTATGGGAAGCCTCCAGGACAATACCGACGCCGCGCGGCTCAAGTTCGTCCATGAGCAGATCCGCGATTTCCTCCGTCATGCGTTCCTGGACCTGTGGCCGCCTGGAGAAAAGCTCTACCACGCGCGCCAGCTTGCTGAGGCCGACGATCTTTCCCCGGGGCAGGTAGGCGATGTGAGCCTGACCAAAGAAAGGAAGCAGATGGTGTTCGCACATGCTTGCGAAACCAATGTTTTTTTCCAGCACCATCTCGTCGTACTTCTGCGTGAACTTCTTTTGCAAATGCTGACACGGATCGCTATGCATGCCGGAGAAGAGTTCCGCGTACATGCGGGCCACACGATCTGGGGTTTCGATAAGCCCTTCGCGGTCGGGATCTTCTCCGATCGCCAACAGGATTTCGCGGACCGCCGCACGGATGCGCTCCTGGTCTACCGGTGCGCGGACCGGGTGGTTGTTGTGCGTCCGAAGGACGCGCCGGGAATCGCTCGGGCCTCGGTTCATAGGCGGCTGTTTCTCCACCAAACTCTCCTCTTTGCCGAATTGCGCTACCGACATCGGGTCAAACCTGGTGAACACAACACTATGCATTCGTACAGATAGGCGCGACGGCGTAGGGAATCCCAGCCTTCTCCGGCGCTGCCGTTGCCCGCAGCAATCGCTCGCGTACCTTTTCCACAGCACGGATCGTCCTTTCCCAGGAAATGTTGGCGGCCAGCGAACGGGACATGGAATCATTGTATCGCGCAGCGAAGATGGTGCTCGCTGGTTGACCAACACGGAGAGGACTAAAATCAAGCCTTATGAATGCCATCGTCCTGGTTGCCAGTGAACTCGATCTCGGCTATGTCGGCTGCTACGGCAACGAGTGGGTGCAGACCCCGAATTTGGATCGTTTGGCGGCGGAGGGAATTGTCTTTGATCAGCACATTGCCGATCGCGTGGATGAGACGGAGGGCGAGCGCGCCTGGCAGACGGGTTGCTACCGATTCTCTGGAGACAAGAGAAGTGATAAGCCCCCGTCCCCAGAGCCCATCACTCTACTCCCCGTGCTGGCTGAGCATGACGTTGGAACATTCTTGATCCGCGATCGGCGGCTTTCGCCGCATCCCGCGCGCTGGGATGACTGGAAGCAGATTCATTTGATCGACTCCGGCAAAGCAGAAGCCGCCTTCCAAGACGACCTGTCCGCGGCCCTCATCCAAGCCTTCGATTCGCTAAAGAATCGCAGGCAATGGTTGCTCAAACTGGACCTGGGCGTACTGCTCGCTCCATCCAATATTCCCGATGAATACCAGGACCGTTATGGCGAGATGGAACTGGACGCCGATGATGGCGATGACCCCGCGCTCTCGGAAGCATTGGAACCGGCGGAGATCGCGCTTGCCGAGCAGCAGAATCAATATGCGGCCGCGGTGACGTACCTAGATGCCCTCGTTGGCCAGGTTCTCCACGAAGGCGGGCAACACGGACAGCTGCAAGAGGCAGTCGTCTTCGTAACCGCCGACCATGGTCGGAAGCTCGGCGAGGATGCAGTCAGGCCGCCGTCCCGCCGGTTGGCACATGAAGAATTGTGCCACATTCCACTGCTTCTGCGGTTACCTAACAAGGAAGCAGCCGGTCGTCGAATCGCCGCGCTTACGCAGCCCATCGACCTGCTGCCGACTCTGTTTGAGGTCTTCGGTGTTCCCTTGCCTGTAGTACATGGCCAGAGTCTATTGCCGCTGGTGAGAGGACAAAAGGATCAAATCCGCGAGTATGCTTGCACCGAACTGGCCACCGGTCAGGCGACGGAATGGGCGCTGCGAACCCCCCAGTGGGCCTATTTGCTGGCCGGATCCTGCTCCGCTGATGCCGCGGCGGAATCGGAACTGTATGTGAAGCCCGATGATCGTTTGGAAGTCAACAACGTCCGCCATCTTCACCTCGGATGGGCCGAACGCCTCCAACTAACGCTGCAGATGTTCATCGAAGCCACGCGCCGGTCCGGACCGCTCCAGCCGCCGCGGCTTCCGGATCAGGGATCTGAGACAGCCCAGCAAGAAGAACCATCCTAAATCAGCGTGCTTATCCAGCACCTGCCGATGCGATCGCCGGGCAGCGATTTTTCAAAATCGGCCCGGCCCAGCACGTGCTTGATTTGCTTCAGCTCGAACCCCAGTTCCCGATAGAACAGGATTTGCTGGAGCGTCAAGTTGCGGGTTTTTCATGTCCGTTTCTTTATAACAAGCCCATGCTCACTGTCGATCCGCATCCGCTTCTCGACTTACGAAGCTTTGTAACGACGTTTCCCCGGCCGCTGGGCGAGATGCCATCGTCGCCAGAGTTGCTGGTGCTCCTGAATGTGGATGCGCCCGCACCGCTTGGGAGCGGCGATGCCGCTCGCGAAGCCGTCCGAAAGCTGCTGCGGCACGGTGGCTTCCGGGCGACCGGACGGAGCAAACCAGCCTCGGAATATCTTCTCAAGGCCGTCGGCGAGGGCTGGCTGGGGGCGATCAATCTGGCGGTGGACGTGTGCAATATCGTCTCCCTGCACAGCGGCTTGCCGATCAGCGTGATCGACCTCGATCGCGCCCAGGTCCCGTTCCGCGTCGGCCTGGCCCCGATAGGGAGCAGTTACATTTTCAATATCGCAGGGCAAGCGATCGATCTGGGAGGATTGCTTTGTCTGTTCGATGCACAGGGACCCTGTGCCAATGCGGTCAAGGATGCCCAGCGTACCAAGACCGGGCCGGAAACACGCCGGACGCTGTCGCTGATTTGGGGCACCGTTGCGCTGCCGGGTCGGGCGGATCAGACGGCACAGTGGTACCGGTCGCTCTTGGAACAGCAGGGAGCGACGACGGCACCGGCGGAGCCGTAACGGCTGGCTTTCCGGAGCGTTATTTGCGCAGTGTTTTTAATTTCTCCCAGGACGGCGATCGTCCCCGGGTAGCCGCCTCATAGGTCGAGCGCTGCTCGCTGGTCAGCGTGTTGGGCAAAGTCTTGTACAAAAGCGAGTTTTCCTGGAACGGATCGTTGAAGGCATTTCGCAGCGCACCAACCTCCGGCGGGACTATCACCACGGGTTGTTCCTGGTTGTTATTGATCGCATGAAATTTCAGTTTGGCGCTTTCGTAACGGTCAAAGAATCGCTTGATATCGCCGCGGCCGGCCAAGCGTAATTTGTGTTTCTGCGCATCCGTGAGTTGACAGATGCCATCGATGGACTTGATCCGGATGGCCAGCTGTGCATTAAGCCGGTCGCGTGCCTCCGCACTGCTCTGTTGACGAAAGATCAACCGATCGAGCAAATCGTCGGTGAGCTGGATACGCTGTGGAACGATCACTGGGGCCGGGACGCGCGGTTCAGCTTTTTGTTGAGCCTGCCCGTGCGCGCCGGCGAGCACACCCATCAAGGCCACTCCCATCGCCAGAGTTCGGGACATGCGCCTCCTCCCTATGGTCTTGTCCGGCTCATTGGGTGGTTTTGGGTTGCCGGCGATGCGGCACGTCCCAAAGTCGCCACCCGATGTCGGGTCCACGCAACATTCCCTTGCTCAAGTCGCCACCGTTATCCTGACCGTCCTCACCCACGGAATAAAGAGTGACCCCTTGGGGAAACTGGGCCAGCCGCACCGCAGCTCCATCGTACGGATCGAGTGGCACTTTCTCAAGAAAATCCGGCACCAGGGCGACCAGCGCCTGTGGCCAATGACCCCGAGCCCGGCGGTAGCGCTCGACGGCCACCATCACGATGGCCGACCGCATGAGCGCGAGGTCGAGATGGAAAGACTTGGCCAGCTCTAACGTATCCAGGGGCGCGCCCCGGACCAATCTTGGCAGCTCGTTTTGCGTTTCGGCTAGTTGTCGCAAGGCGCTCCGCTGCTCCTCGGCTGACCGTTTGGCAATTTCCACAATCTGGCTGTTGAAACGGAGGAGTGCGGCACGGGCCATCTTCACCGGCTCGGTCCGCAAGAGGAAATCTTCCCAGCCGTCGGCCGGCGCGGCACGGCCAATGGCGAGGAGCGTCCACAATTGGTTGATCGAGGTTTCGCCGTTCTGCAACGCTTCCAGGGCGCCATCCTGGCGGCCCCGTTCTGCCCGAGCATAGAGCAGCAACAACGGCTCGGCGGCTTCCGCTTCCAAAAGCCGCTGCATGGCTGCGAGTGCGGCTTCCGTTGGGACCCCTTGGGCAAGGGTCCGCTCAAGCCGCTGCATGGTGATAAAGTGCCACAGGATGCGCTGCGAGATCGATTCGGGCAGGGGCTCGTCTCCCAGGGCCCGGGCCGTGTTGAGCATGGCCCGACAGGAAACCAGGGCACCGTCCAGATCCCGATCCTGGGCGCGCAGCAGAACATCGTACGCCAATAAATTGCGAACCAGGCTCGTCTCGCCGGCATTCGGCGAATAGCCACGCAGGTAGTTGCCTGGAGGGGGACCTTGAGCCGGCGAAAGGGGAAACCGTCCCTGCGGCAGATCCGCTACCGTGCGCGCCTCCGCCAGCGCTGCCGCTGCCCGAGACAGCTCCTCCCGCAGAGCCGCGGTTTGGCGGTCATCAAGCTGCACCGCCGGTTGGACCATCCAGAAACTCTGTCCCAACACGGTGGTTGCTTCCGGATCCCGGCCTTTGTTCTCGGGTGCATAGGGCTTGTCCCAGATCGGCCATTGCGGCGGCAAGAGCTTCCGTGCGGTCATCAGAACCAGAGCGGAGTTCTGCGCATCCGGCAACACTGTCCGCTTGGCCTCCAGTTCTTGACTCCGCCAGCCCGGATCCAATTGGTCCGTCTCTGCGATGGCGCGCTGCAAGCGGATGTCTTGCCAAAAGAGGAGGACGCAGCCCATCGTTCCCAACAGCGCCAGCGGCACGGCGACCAGGCTCAGGAGCAAAAGACGTTTACGCCATCGGGAGACGGCACGCGCGCAGGAGTGGTCTTCCAGCGTCACGAATTCATTCATCGGGGAGTTCTCCGCAGTGGTGGGCGCGCAGCGGGACCGCTTTGTGGCGGCCCATTTTCTGGTGCACGGGGGAAGGAATTGGAAACCATCGGACAGCGGCTGCTCACCCCGAGGGCTCGATCAGGAACGCGCATCGCCTGGCCGCGGTACAGACGCCGGGTGCGGAAGGGCATGGCGCACTTCCTGAACTAGGATTCGATGGGAGTTCCCGGAAACCCGTTGCGTTCGGCGAAAACCATCATACAGTTGACTAAGCGCGATTACAAGACAGTGAACCCCGCAGGGAGGCAACCGACATGGCCACGGACCCCATTGGGCACGTCATCGTCCTGATGCTGGAAAACCATTCGTTTGATCAAATGCTGGGAGGGTTCCAAACGGTTTTCTCCGATCTGGAGGGTGTCGACCCCGCCCATCCGCGCAGCAACCCGGATAAAGATGGGAAGCCGTACTGGCAGGCCCCGACCACCGCATCTTCTGTGGCCCCAGACCCAATGCACGAATTGGCCAATGTGCTCCGCCAGCTCGAAAACGACAATGCCAACTTCGTGCTGGACTATGCGGAGTCGTATCCCAACGCCACCTCCGATGAGTTGCAGCAAATCATGGGCTATTATGCCCCCGGCGGGCTGCCGGTGCTCCACGAGCTGGCTCGTCACTTCACGATCTGTCACCGTTGGTACTCGTCGGTCCCCGGGCCAACCTGGGCGAACCGCTTTTTCGTCCACAGCGGCACCTCGCTGGGCCGCGTGCAGATGCCCGAGGATCTTGCCGACAGCGTGCACCATCCCGACCTGTATTTTGGTTACGATCAAGACACGATCTTCGACCGGCTGAATGAACAAGGCATTTCCTGGCGCGTCTATCACGGCGACATTCCCCAATCGCTGGTGCTGAGCCACCAGCGCCGTCCCGAAAATGCCCGGCGGTACGCACGCTTGGACCTCTTCTACCAGGACGCCGCCGGCCCCGAGGCAGCTTTTCCCGCCTACAGTTTCATCGAACCGAGCTACTACTGGCCCGGCCAGAATGACGATCATCCGCCGCACACCGTTTTGCGGGCTCAGGCGCTCCTGGGCAATGTGTACAACGCGCTTCGACAAAATGATGCGCTGTGGAATACAACGCTTCTGGTCGTGGTGTACGACGAGCATGGCGGTTTTTACGATCATGTCCCGCCGCCTACTGCCGTACCTCCCGATGATCATGTCCTGCCCAACTTTGGCTTTGACCGATATGGCGTCCGGGTGCCGGCGGTGCTCGTTTCGCCCTGGGTCGACCGGACGATTCTCAGTACCGAGCTGGACCACACGAGCTTGCTCCAGTACCTGACCCAAAAGTGGAATCTCGGACCTCTGACGGGGCGCGTGGCCAAGGCACAGCATTTCGCCTCGGCCATTCGCGGAACGGGCGATCCCCGCACCGATGTGCCGGGGTCGGTGTCCATTCCTGCGTTGGCGCCGGCTCCACGCCCAACGATGGCCGCCGGGCCCGGCGAACCATTGAACGCACACCAGAAGGCCCTGGTTGCCTTCAGCGAGCATCTGGAGCGGGAAATTGAAGAACCAATCGGCAAACCGGCCCGGACCGCAGCAATGATGGCCGGGCCGGTGTCGCAAGTGGAAACAGCAAAGAGCCGGGTCGAGCTGTTCCTGACTCAGCAGAAGGCAAAGGCAGGCGGGACCCGATGATGTTGCCGAAACGGCGGTTGGGCACGCTGCTTGCAGGAAGGTTGAGGGAGAGACCTGGTAAGAACCAAATCCTTCAGCGCGGAGCACGACAATGGCCGATCAAAAAAGCCGCGGCGGACAGAAGCAGAGCCTTGAGAAGCAGGATCAGGGCAAGAAGAACCGCGATGTGCACGGCACTTCGGGCCGGCACGGACAGCGCAATATGGCCGAGGACGCTCGCCGCGGCGGGCAGGGAAACCAAGGAGGCTACCGGACATCTGAGAAGGTTCGCAAATGATGGCGGTTCCTTCGGGATCGCGTGGGAAAGATTCTGTGCGGCAGTTTCCTGGCGAACTCTACAGTCGCTCAACTTGACGAGCTGCCCACCCGACCATTATCATAATGAACGCTGCAAGTTGTGCGTGTGGATTGGAATCGCGGCACGCCGCTCACCCACAGCTTTTCCTACCTTGAAACCCACCTGCCACGTTTGTCCATGTTGAGGTGCTGGCCATGCTGGTAATTCCAGGACGCTCTGGGAAGGATACGTGTGATGGAATAACCCGCCGGGATTTGCTGCGCGTCGGCGGGTCGGCGGCGCTGGGCCTCTGCATGGCGGATATCTTCGGGCTGCAAGAGGCGACCGCCAAGCAGGGAATCACCGGCGGCCCCGGCTTCGGGAAAGCCAAGAGCGTGATCCTTCTCTATCTTCAAGGTGGCCCGAGCCATCTGGATCTCTGGGATCCCAAGGACGACGTTCCCGATAAAGTCCGCAGCGTCTTCAAGGCGATCGATACCAAGCTCCCCGGCGTCAAGGTGACCGAGCTACTGCCCAAGTTCGCGCAGGTGGTCGACAAGGTCACGTTGATCCGGGCCATGAGTTACACCCCGGTAGGCCTATTCAATCACACCGCAGCCATCTACCAGATGCTAACCGGCTACACGGCAGACAAGGTAAGCCCGTCGGGTCAGCTGGAACCGCCCAGCCCCAAGGATTTCCCCAACGTCGGCAGCAACATTGTCCGCCTCAAGCCGCTGGATGTGCCGATGTTGCCGTTTGTGATGATGCCGCGGCCGTTGCAGGAGAGCAACGTTGTCGGCAAGGCGGGCACGGCCGGCTTCCTGGGCCGGGCGTACGATCCGTACTATCTGTACCCGCCCGGCGACGACATGGACATGACGAAGATGGATCGCATCAAGATTGATGATCTCCGCCTCCGCGATGAGATTTCGGCCCATCGGTTGGAGCGGCGGGCCAAGATTCGCGAGCAGATCGATCACGGCATGCCGGCCTTGGAGCAGGCGATCAAGAAGTACGATCTCGATGCTTATTACGGCAAAGCTCTGGGCCTCGTCATCTCCGGTCGGGCCCGCAATGCGTTTGACCTGACCCAGGAACCGGCCGCAATGCGGGACCGATATGGTCGGAACACTTTCGGCCAATGTTGCCTCCTGGCCCGCCGCCTCATCGAAGCGGGCACCCGCTTTGTGGAAGTGAACTGGCCGAAAGTCGCCAATTCCGACAACCACTCGTGGGACACGCACACCGGGCTGACCAAACGGCTCCGCGATCAGGCGGCACCGATGTTCGATGCGGGGCTTGCCACCCTGATTGCCGACCTGGATGAGCGGGGCCTGCTGAAGGACACGCTCGTGGTGGCGGTGGGCGAGTTTGGCCGCAGTCCGCTGCGCGGCGTGAGCACCTCGGGCAACGAAAACAACGACGATGGCCGGGATCATTGGCCCTACTGCTACACCGCATGCATTGCCGGGGCCGGGGTCAAACGCGGCTACGTGCATGGCAAATCGGACAAGACGGCGTCGGCCCCCCTGGAAAACCCGGTACATCCGATGGACCTGTTGGCCACGATTTACCACAGCGTCGGGATCAGTCCCAGCACGATCGTGTACAACCATCTGAACCAGCCGCGCGAGCTGGTGAAGGGCGAAGTCGCCACGGGCGTGCTGGCCTGAACGTTGGATGATCGTGTGAGATGCGCCGGCACAAGCCGGACGCGCCCGCGAAAAACTACGCGGCCCTTCGCGGGCGCGTCCGGCTTGTCCACGGCTAGGATCGTGCGGTCGGTATCAGATTGTGCTCGGAGTTCTTCCAGCCCATCCGATCTCAAAATCGCTTGACAGGCGCGGACGTCGCTGCTCCAATGTGGACGGCGTGTCTGCTGCTGCGCGGTGTTCGCCGGCAGCAGGGCATCCATCAAGTTCACCGCTCGCGCTGTCTGGTGAGAAAGAAGGTTGACATGCGTCTCTCCCGTCTTTGGCGGAAATGGCCAGGGTTCACGCTCATCGAGCTTCTCGTGGTGATCGCCATCATTGCCGTGTTGATCGGACTGCTGTTGCCGGCCGTGCAGAAGGTGCGCGAGGCCGCCAACCGCATGTCGTGCACCAACAATCTCAAGCAATTGTCCCTGGCGTTCCATAACTACCACAACACCTACGGCAGCTTCGCTCCCGGTGCCTACGCACCTCCCGGCTCCTTCAAGGCGCCGCTGACGCAGAGCGGCGCATGGCAAGTCAACGCCTGGAAAGAACCCAATAGCACCTGCTGCCCGTGGGGGATCTTTAGCTGGTCGGCCATCATCCTCCCCTATGTCGAGGGCGATACCCTTTACAAGGCGATTGATTTTAACGTGCCGGCTTACTCCGAGCACGTTCCCGAAGATCCGAGTTTGTCGCCTTGGGTCGGTTCCTCCGCCGACCGCGGGCCGGGCCAGCCCACCATCCCCGCGGGCCTCCCCGGCGCCGGCCAGCCGAATCCTAACATTCTCGCAGCGAATAGCATGCCCAAGGTGTTCAAGTGTCCGTCCACCCAGCTTGGCCGCTTCGCCACGACCAGCACGATGAAAGACTATGCCATCGTGTACGACGGCGGCGGGCCGCTCGATGATGAAAACTGCTGTCCGGAACGAGTCCAGGTCGGGGGCACGACGCACAAAATTTATCGCGGCATGGGCTGGGTCAACAGCGCCGTGAAAATTGCCGACGTCACCGACGGGACGAGCAATACCTTTTTCCTCATGGAGAAGGCCAATTTCTCCAACCAAAGCTGGTGCTCGCAAGGAATGGGCTGCAATGAGTTCTTCTGGGTCCACCATCAGTCCCAGGGCATGATCACGACGTCCGAGCCGCCCAATTACGTCGTGAACAACAGCCGAGCATCCGAGGGGCCCCACACGAACGGCGTCTTGGCCGCGTACGTGGATGGGCACGTCGGCTTTGTCCCCAACAGCATCAACATCCAGGTTTACTTTGCTCTGGGGACGCGCAACGGCGGCGAGGCGGTCGGGGACTCGGACACGCCGTGACGGACCGGATCTGTGCTCGTTTCGCGGCGGTTCGTTGAATCGCACAGTTCTGCGAACCGCCGCGAAACAGTTACGATTTACCGGATCATCCATTCGAGAGTTGCAGGTTCAATCATGGTTTCTCTCCGCCGGCGAATTATCCCCTGGACCATTCCCCTTTTGCTGGCTGCAATGGTGGGCTGCGGCAGTGGTGGTCCCGCCCTCGTGCCGGTGACGGGTATCTTGACGTACAAAGGCAAACCGGTGGCCAACGCCGGTCTCCGCTTCTTGCCCGAGGCCGGAAGGCCGAGCTCGGGGCAGACCGACGAGGAGGGCCGCTTCACCCTCAGTTACGACCGGGAACACGAAGGGGCCGTCATGGGCAAACACAAAGTCTGGGTCACACGGATGGCCACGCGGCCGACCACCAAAGCTGAGCAAGAGGCGGCCATCATGGGAAGGAAACCGCCCCTTTCCCGGGACCTGTCGGCGTTTTTCGACAAGTACGGCGAGAAGAACTCGAAAGTCGAAGTCGTGATCGACAAGAATACGAAAGAACTCAAACTCGATTGGGACTGAGACGAGGGGCGGGTGAGCGGTGCCGGGGTCAAGATTGGTCGCGTGGCAACAAACGCACCTGCGTCGGTTGGTTTGGGGTTTGATCGTTGCCGCGGTTCTGGTGAGCGGAGCAATCTACCAAGCCGGCTGGCAGCTGTGGGCCCGTAGTCACTTCCAGTCCGCCCAACAAGCGCTCGAGCAACACGCCTGGTCCGAAGCTCTCACGCACGCCGAGGCCTGTCTGCGCGGACAGCCCAAGAATCGCGCGGCGCATTTGCTGGCCGCACGCGCAGCGCGCCGTCTGGAGCGGCTCGATCTGGCGGAAGAACACCTGGACGCCTGCCAACAATTGGAAGGCAGCCAGACCCAGGCCATCCACGTGGAGCGGGCCTTGCTCCGCGTTCACCGGGGCGGCATCGGCGACGTGGCAGGCGTGGGTGGGGTTGAAGAATTCCTGCGGGCTTCGGTCGCACAGGACGATCTCGATGCCGTCGAAATCCTTGATATTCTTTCCGCTGCCTACATCCTTCATTACCGTGTCGCGGATGCCCAAAGCTGTCTCGATGACCTCCTCCGCCGGCAACCGGAGCATTTTCATGCCCTGGTGCGAAGGGGCTGGACCGCCCAAAACATGTCCCTGTATGCCGAGGCGATCGGTTACCTGGATAAAGCTCTGGCCCTTCGGCCCGATGCCGATGCGGTCCGCTTATCGATGGCCGAGATCCAGGTGGCCATCGGCCGCTTTGCCCAAGCGCAGACGCATTTTGAGCTGCTGCGGGAGCGTCAGCCGGATAATCCTTCTGTGCTCTTCGGGCTGGCACGTTGCTGGGCAAACCGCGGTCGAAAGGAGGAAGCGATCCCGCTTCTCGACCAGATCCTGGCTCGATATCCCAGTGATTGGAAAGCCTTGAGCGAGCGCGGCGGGCTGGTCGAACAGGACCGGCCGGCGGAGGCGGAAGGCTATCTGCGCCGGGCCGAGGCCCTGGCCCCGCCCGATCTGCCGCTGCTGGTCCGGCTGGCCGACTGTTTGCGCCTGGTCGGCAAAGAGGAAGAGGCCCGCACTTATCGAGAGAAAGCAGACCGGCTGAAGGCGGATATCCAGCGTGCTGCCCAGCTCGGCGATCAGATTCGCGAACAGAAGCCCAACGACCCGGCGCTGCGTCGTGAGCTGGGCTGTCTGCTCTTGCGTCTGGGCAAACAGCAAGATGCGCTCCATTGGTTCCAGACGGCACTCGAAAAAGATCCCGGCCACCAGCCCACGCACGAGTCCCTGGCCACATTTTACGATCAGGTCGGCAATTTCGAGCGGGCCGCGTACCACCGCCGGGTGCTCCAAAAGCTGAAGGATGGGCAGGGCGGTGGGGCACCGTAGCTTGGCGTTGCCGCCACGATTCCCTAGCGGAAGCACGCAATGTCAGCTACCGAATGGCCACCCGGGCCGTAAACACCTGTCTTATCCCAGTCTGGTTGTCGATCCAGAGTGCGTGAACCGCCCCGGATGCGTGGACCGCTAGCCCGGCCGTGTCGCCGACCCAGGTCTCTAAATCCGGCGTGGATGCTATCTCCGGGTCAGTCCCGACGATGAGCTCCGTGACGCGGACGGAGGGCCGCCAGGTGTTTCCGCGCCGACCGAGGCCCGGAGACGGACGGTCGTGCTGATCCGAGTCCTGCACCCTGATCCAGGGTCCGGTTAGTTGTGTCGGTTTCGCGGCGGTGCGCAGAACCGCGCGGGGGCGCATCCGCACGCGGTTCTGCCAGCCGCCGCTCAACAAAAACGGACACATGCAGCGGGACTGGGTATGAGGGATCACTGGAGAGCGACATGAAGGCCGATTTTGCTGCACGAAACCAAACAACAGGATCGAACGGGATGCGGAGGACGTTATTTCCCCGTGGTGCGGGCTTCTTTTTCGCCTTGATCCAGACCACGGAAGTGCGTTATGATACCCGGACTGACTGGTCAGTCCACGCTTTCTCTGTTTACTTCGCCAACTTATGAAACACACCATCGAGAAGAAGCCGCGCCGCCCCGTGGATCCGGCGCTGGGCGAACGTCGCCGCGAACAGATTCTCGAAGCGGCCGCCAAGCTCTTTGCCAAGCATGGCTATGCCGCGGCCGATACCCAACTCCTTGCCGAAGAGCTCGGCGTTGGCAAAGGCACGATTTACCGCTATTTCCCCAGCAAGGAAGAGGTCTTTCTGGCCGCGGCCGATCGCGGAATGCACATGCTCTGCGAACAGGTCGATTCCAGCATCCAGGGCATCGACGATCCGCTTCACCGCATTGCCGTTGCGATTCGCTCCTACTTGGCTTTCTTTGCGGAGCATCCGGAATTTGTCGAGCTCCTGATGCAGGAACGGGCCCAGTTCAAGGATCGCAAGAAACCTACCTTTTTTGTGCACCGTGAAGCCCGCGTCGAACAGTGGCGGACCATCTACCGCCGGCTCATCGCCGAAGGAAGAGTTCGCGAAATGCCAGTTGAACGCATTACCAATGTCATGAGCGACCTGGTCTACGGGACCATGTTTACCAACTATTTCACGGGGCAACGCAAGCCCTTCGAATCACAGGCCCAGGACATCTTGGATGTCGTGTTCCATGGCATCCTCAGCGATGCGGAGCGCCGCCAGCAAAGGGACGAGGACACGAAGACCTGTCCTCGATCGTCGGAAGATTAAGCTGCGAATCAGTGGCCGGGCTCAGCCCGAACTTTTCCTTTATCTGCTTGTCTAGCTGGAAGGGAAAAAGCATATGCGATACCTAATCCTGCTGCTACTCGGTGGCCCGGCAATGGTCGGCTGCGGACCGGCGCCAGCGCAGCAGCCCAGCGCCGTCCCGCCGCCGCCGGAAGTCCTGGCCAGTTTGCCCGTGACCCGCGAAATCACGGACTACGTAGACTTTCCCGGCCGCATCGAAGCCGTCAATTCCATCGATGTCCGGGCACGCGTGACCGGTTACCTCGATAAGGTGTATTTCCAGGAAGGGGCGGATGTCAAGCAGGGAGATCTCCTGTTCGAAATTGATCCCCGCCCATACAAAGCGGATCTGGCCCGCGCGGAGGGAAATATTGTCCAGTGCGAAGGGCGGTTGCGGCGGATGGAAGCGGATTACCAACGCGCCGCTGATCTGCTTCCCAAGCACGCCATTGGCCGGGAAGACTTCGATCGCATCGCCGGTGATCGCACCGAAGCCGTTGGTGCCCTCGCCGTGGCCAAGGCCCAACGGGACATGGCCGAGTTGAACGTCGGCTTCACCCAGGTCCGCGCCCCCTTGAGTGGCCGGATTAGCCGCCGCTATCTCGACCCGGGCAACCTGGTCAAAGCTGACGAAACGACGTTGACCACCATCGTCTCGCTTGATCCAATTTACGCCTATTTCGACGCGGACGAGCGAACCACGCTGCGCTTGCAGCGGTTGGTCCGTACGCAAAAAATCAGATGGTCCCTGGACGCCGGCTTGCCGGTGCTGCTGGGTTTGGCGGATGAGGAGGGGTTTCCGCGCAAGGGCACAATCAATTTCGCGGACAATCGCCTCGATCCTGACACCGGCACTTGGCGGCTGCGGGCCCTGTGTGCCAACTCCGATTTCGCGCTCTCTCCCGGCATGTTTGTGCGGATGCGGGCACCAGTCGGCGAGCAGTACCGGGCCACGCTCATCTCCGAACAAGCCCTCGGCACCGACCAGGGACAGAAATTCGTCTACGTCGTCAACGAAAAAAACAAAGTGGAATACCGCCGTGTCAAGGTCGGGGCACTGCACGGGGGACTACGGGTCATTATCGAGAACTTATCCGCCACAGAAAAGGTCGTCGTCAGTGGGCTCCAGCGCGTCCGGCCGGACCTGGAGGTTCGCCCCAAGGTCGTGGAGATGCCGGGCGTGGATCATCAGGCAACCGGCTCTCCGGGACGGTAGCGCCCTCCGATTCCAAACGTCGGTTGTGGGGTTTTGATTCCGGATGCCGAGCGGGGCTTCGGCCATGATCTCGCGATTTTTCATCGATCGTCCCATCTTCGCCGCCGTGCTCTCGATCCTGATCACGCTGGCCGGCGGGATCGCCCTGTTCACGTTGCCGTTGGCGCAGTTTCCACAAATCACCCCGCCGACGGTGCGGGTCACCGCCAACTATCCGGGTGCTAGCGCCAAGGAAGTCGCCGACTCGGTGGCGGCTCCGATCGAACAGCAAGTCAATGGCGTCGAAGGCATCATGTACATGTCGTCGCAGTGCGCCAACGACGGCAGCTACAACCTGACGGTGACGTTCCATCAAGGCATTGATATCGACATGGCCCAGGTGTTGGTGCAGAACCGCGTCAACCTGGCCCTTCCGCTGCTGCCGGAGGTCATCAAAGCGACCGGCGTCACCACGCGCAAGCAATCCCCCGATATCCTCATGGGTTTGGCCATCAATTCCCCCGATGGCCGGTACGATCAGCTCTACCTGAGCAACTTTGCGCTGATGCAGATCAAGGACGAGCTGGCCCGCGTTCCTGGCGTTGGCGATGTGTTTCTCTTCGGCCAGCGCGATTACAGCATGCGGATTTGGCTGGACCCGGCCAAGCTGGCGACTCGGCGGATGTCGGCGACGGATGTCGTGCAAGCCATCCGCGAGCAGAATAGCCAGGTCGCCACGGGCGCCATCGGCCAGGAGCCGATGCGCGGCCGGCAGGAGTGCCAGATCACGTTGAGCACGCTTGGCCGGCTTGCCGATGTGGAACAGTTCGAAAACATCGTACTCAAAGTCAGCCGCGACGGCCGGATCATCCGGCTCAAGGATGTCGGCCGAGTCGAGCTGGGCGCCAAGAACGAGGACACTAGCGTCCGCCTCGATGGCCGGGAGACCGTGTTCCTGGCCATTTTCCAGATGCCTGACGCGAATGCCCTCGATCTCCATGACCGACTCATGGCCAAGATGGAGGACCTCAAACAGTCCTTTCCCGAAGGGGTGGATTATACGATCGGCTTCGACACGACGCCCTACACCAGCGAATCGATCCATGAAGTCGTGATGACACTGCGGGATGCGATCATGCTGGTCGCGGTGGTCGTGCTCCTTTTCTTGCAAAACTGGCGGTCGGCGCTCATTCCGCTGGTGGCCGTCCCAGTGGCGATTATCGGCACATTCGCGGCCATGGCGGCCTTCGGCTTCAGCCTGAATAACCTGACGCTCTTTGGACTGGTATTGGCCATCGGGATCGTCGTGGACGATGCAATCGTCGTCGTGGAGGCGGTCGAGCACCACATCGAACACGGGCTATCGCCCCGCGCGGCCACCATCAAGGCCATGTCCCAGGTATCCGGCCCGGTGATTGCGGTGGGCTTGGTGTTGAGTGCGGTGTTCGTGCCGTGTGC
>Ga0070734_10001356_pt1 | contig 36488 bp, 36 predicted proteins | sample Coa_R1_8_FD_66444 | JGI IMG/M metagenome (GOLD analysis project Ga0070734, IMG submission 66444) | Surface soil microbial communities from Centralia Pennsylvania, which are recovering from an underground coalmine fire - Coalmine... | ecosystem: Environmental > Terrestrial > Soil > Unclassified ...
GCTGCCCCCGTTACTTTGACGATGCCCACGCCGTGGGTGGCTACGCCTCCGACGCCGGCAAAATTCCCCACGTTGCTCTTCGACTACACCGGCTTTGCCAGCCAGCCGGCAATTGCCCACAAAGCGGAAATCGGCTGGGTGCAGGGCACAACCGGCAATGGGATCATTGTTGTGGCGACCACAAATTTCCAGAATGGCAATAACACCGTTACCATCCCCGACCTGACGGCTGTTCCGGGATTTTTGCAGATGGCCCCTGCTGGCACAACAATCACATGGCAGTCGGAAACCTGGGGAGGTAACACGCAGTTTTATTTCGGATCAACTGTCGTGCCGCAAACAGTCTCTAGAGTCCATCAGCAGGGAACCTACACGCAACCGTGATGGAGCGTGAGTGACTATCTTTTCGCCGAAGCTGGCGTTTGTTTTTTGAGCCTGTGTGAAAGAGTGTTCGACGACAATCCAATGGGTTTGCCGCGCCAGTTCATCCTCGGCTCTGTGCCAACACCATCCCGGCCAGGCCCAAGCCCATCCCAACGCAGAACGCCGGGCTGGCCACCAGAAACAGCACGACGAAAATCAGCACCATCACAGCCGCGATTTTGGCGTGATGCAGTGTGTAATCAAAAACCAGCAGCACCACCAGCGACGCCAGAATCGCCACCACGCAATAGCCTGCCTGTAACAGTGAAAAATTTCCGTGCCGGTAATAGCGCACGGCGCCGAGCGCAAAAATCGCCATGGCGAGCAAAAGCAATATCACCGGAGCCCTGGCCACGCCGCTTTGTTGTCGGGAATTCACTGGGCGAGAATATCACCGCAGAGGCGCGGAGCCGCGGAGAACAATAAAAAACTTACCGCGGATTAGCGCAGATAAACGCGGATCGGTGCGGAATACAGTATTGCAACCTCTCTGCTTCCTCTGTTCCTCTGCGTTTCAAAGATTTTGTTTTTCTCCGTGCCTCTGTGTCTCCGCGGTAGGTTTTCTTTCGCGTAACTCGCGAAACACTTTGCAGTGGCGGTAATCTGCGATACAACAAGAAGCATGACCCATCAGCAGCTTGTCCGGATGGCCGAGCAGTGGCTTCGCACCCGATATCGTTGTGGAATCGTTCTCTCAGAGCAAAGCTGTGCCAGCGGTGAAACGCCCGACGTGATCGCATGGAAAGGCAAGTGCCGCTCCGTGGTGGTGGAATGCAAGGTGTCGCGTGCTGACTTTTTTGCCGACCAGGAAAAGCCTTTCCGCAAGGATCCTGCACTGGCCATGGGCTGTGAGCGCTTCTATCTTGTGCCGCAAGGCCTCATTCGTGCCGACGAACTGCCGCAAAAATGGGGATTGCTGGAATGTAAAGGTCGCGAAGTTCGCATGGCGGTGAAGCCGTGCCGGCAGGCGCAGCGCAGCCAGACCGGTCTGATGTGGGAAATGAACCTGCTGCTGGCCAGCCTGCGCCGCGTGGAAGTGCGCATTGAGCCGCAGACCATCACTGATTTTCTGAAATGGAAGAACCGGCTGGCTGAATACAACGGTGGACGGTTGCCTGAAGGCGTCGTCGCGCCGGAAGCCGAGCCAAACGTGCATCTGGTGTGACAGAACCAGCCGCGAATGAACGCGAAGAAACGCGAATCGAAACCTGGCCGCAGAGCATGTGCTGCGATTCACTGTAGCGATCGGTTGTTTAGATCAGCGCCCCGCGCTCTTCTTGCGCACGCGTTTTGCTCGCACTAGCGCTGGCTGACCGATGTGCTTTAGCAGCCGGAAGCGAACTGCATCTCCGCAAACTTTACATCGCGGGAACAAATCGCGCGTCCGCAGCAGGACTTTATGTGGCTCCCGATGCGCGTGGTGGATCACCTGATAGACTCCGCTCTGGCTGCAGAGTGCACCCGGAAGAAGATCGTCCCCGGAACCGGCGCCTTCCATAAGGATCTCCAGCTTGAACCTGCCGCCGTGAGAGGTTGGGCGCGTGCGAGAACGGCAGTCACAAGTTTAGATGATGCTCGCGCTGCTTCGGTTGCGCTCGCCGGCAGCTTGTGCGTGGGGCCAATCGCCCATGAGAGGCAGCTTATCGTAGCGGCTCAACCTGCGTGGGGGCCGCCGGACGATCATTAAGAACAAACGGCTTACTTGTCGCTGGGCTTGCGCTTGATTACCGGACGGTCATCGTCCTGGCTTTTACCGTTTTGGTCAGGGGCCGTATCGCCTGGGTTCTTACTTCCAGCGGTGCGGCGCAGGTCCGGTTTCTGCTCTTCCTTGCCGTCTTTTTGCAGCTTGTGTTTCATCACCAACGCCAGCCGCTTCTTGGCTTGCTCAAATTCCGAGCTGCTTACAATGTACTGGTCGCGCGGCGGCAATATGGTGCTGATCTCCTGCTGCGTCTTTGCGATCCTGTCCGGGGGCTGCGGATGATTGCCGTAAAGCCTTTCAGACAAGCCCACACGTCTCTTGTTGTAGAAAGCATCAATCTTTTCAAAAAAGGTGGTCATGCCATTGGGATCGTAGCCGGCCTTGTAGGCGTACTGTACGCCCAGATAATCTGCCTGGGCCTCAAAGTTGCGACTAAACTTGCCGAAGATAGCCGGGATTCCGTAGTTCGCGGCCTCGTTGACTCCAATCCCTGCGAGGCCTCCAGTCATGATGATTACGGGGATCATCGCAATCTGGGCAAAGGCCCCGCGCGTGGATTCGCGCGCCGAATGGCAGGCTGCCACGTGCCCAATCTCATGCGCCATCACCCCGGCAAGCTCGGATTCATCGTCGGCCATCAGAAGGGTCCCGGCATTCACAAACATGTAGCCGCCGGGCAGCGCAAAAGCGTTGGGCTCTTCCACGTCCAGTATCTTGATGGTGAAAGGCAGCTTTGAATCGGAGTTGCGCACAAGGTTTTGCCCCAGGCGGTTTACGTATTCGTTTACCACGGGATCGGTAATCAGGTGTTGCGTTTGTTCCACCTGCTGGGCAAATTCCTGGCCCATTCTTACCTGGCTTTCCAGCGTGTACCAGTTTCCCAGTCCGCGATTGCAGCCCACATTGCGGCTGCCGATGGCATTCAGGTCATTGATTCCCTTGCCGTGGTAGAACTTGTCATCGTCTCCGACTTGCTTGTCCTTGTCCTTTTTTTGTTTGGCATCGGTCTGCTTGTCCTGATTTTGCGAATCTTGGTCCTTCTGCTCTTGCGGTGCAGCAAAGGCCGTGGCAGATAGAAAGCCGGTGGATAGAAGGAGCGCCCAACCCAGGAAAAATCTTCTGCGGAACACGATTTGCCTCCTTCGACGGCCAAGCATTGGAGAAGATGATTATACCGCGATGAGACAAGTGGGCGTGAGCGTGACGAAATCCTGAGTCAGCGAAGAAACTATCGATCGCCGGCGAAGGCGCTGCCTTTTTCTCAGAGCTGGGGATGTTTGAGATGCCAGCCGGTTGAATCCTGATATGCCTTGGCCACAGCCAGCATCTGCGCTTCGCCAAACAGTTTTCCGATAAACGTGAGCCCGGTCGGATGGCCTTTCTCATCGAAGCCGTGCGGCAGCGTGACGCTGGGGTGTCCGGTGAGATTGGTGATGCCGGTGCTTCGGTCGGCCACGGGATTGGGCGTGTAGTCGGCGTAGTCATAGGGCAGCAGATAGACGTCAATCTTTCCCATGAGCTTGTCCATCTCCTGCATCAGCAGCATGCGCGCGCGATTTGCATTCACGTAATCCGCCGCGGGATAGAGACGATAAGCATTTTGGCCGGCAATGCGGTCCGGACGCGCGAGCTGATCTGGATGCGTCTCCACCGGATCGCGCAATGCGGAAATGCCTTCAGCGTTCAGGATTGCTGAGGGATCAAGCTTTGGATTTTCAGGAAGCTTGAATTCTGCCAGTTCAATGCCCAGGCTGCGTATCTTATCCAGCGCGGCGCGATCATTGGCCTCCACTTGCGGCGTCTGGCGCGTATTTTCAAACGCGGCTTTCAGATATGCGATGCGCAGCTTGCGAACATCGAGCGTGGCGTCCCAGTTAAAGGGCACGTCCACGGCGGCAAGGTCAAGATTGTCCGCGCCTTGAATGGCATTGAGCACCAGCGCGCAATCTTCCACTGAGCGACACATCGGGCCGGTCTTGTCCATGCTCCAGCTCAGCGCCATCGCGCCGTAACGGCTGACACGTCCAAATGTTGGACGCAGTCCCGTGACGCCGCAAATGGCCGACGGCGCAAGGATCGAGCCCAGCGTTTCCGTGCCAATGGAGAAGCCCACCAATCCGCCGGCGGTCGCCGATCCCGGACCGGCCGATGAACCTTGCGATCCCATCGACGTGTCCCACGGGTTCATCGTCTGTCCCGCGAACCAAATGTCGTCGAGCGCCAATTCTCCTGTGGCAAGTTTTCCAATGAGCACCGCGCCGGCTTCGCGCAGCCGCGCGACCACTGTTGAGTCCACATCAATGATGCGGTCTTTGAACGGCGCAGCGCCCCAGGTGGTGGGATATCCTTTCACCGCGAACAGGTCTTTGATTCCATAGGGAATGCCGTGGAGCGGCCCGCGATATTTGCTGGCGGCAATTTCTTGATCGGCCCGGCGCGCCTCGCGCAGCGCCAAATCACCAGTGATGGTGACAAAACATTTGAGCTTGGGGTTGTAGCGTTTGGCGCGGGCCAGGTACATCTCCGTGAGTTCGACGGAAGTTATTTGCCGCGTGCGAATGAGTACGCTGAGGCTCATCACCGGCCAGAAGGCCACGTCTTCAAGATTGGATGGCCGCTGCACGTGGAGCGGCGTGCTTGCGCGGAACGGCCGGCGCGTGCGGTCGATCTTCATTCCCGGAAGCACGGGATTGAAGTAGAGCGGCGGAGCGATGCTGTTATCGATTTCGATCTTGCGCAAATCGCGCAGCTTGACCGTGTTCTCGGTGACGCCCTTGAGCATCTTGTCCAACTGCTCGTCAGTGAATTCAAGACCGGCGACGGCCGCGGCCGAGCGGAGCATGTCTTTTGTAAGTTGGGGCGCAGGCGCTTCAGGCGCATTTCCTTCCGAGATGCGGGCTTCAGTCAATTTGCCCCAGAGCACGCCGGGAAAAAGCGTTGACGCCAAACCAAGCGAAGAAAAATAAGCGAGGAACGAACGGCGGTCAGTGGTAAGGTTCATGAGTAGGGAAACATTCTGCACGGGGAAAGAGAGTTTGTCTATTGCGGCGCTGCGTTGCGCGCTGCAAGGAACCTTAGTCTCGGATCTTTGTGGCCATTCCGCCGCCGGGAACGGTGACCGCGATTAGTGGTGTAATAGCCTGATTACGTCAACTATATGGATAAGTTCGGCATTGGCCGTCATCCAACAAGAATCCGGCCGTTAGTTATGAGCGCAATCGCTTGTTATCGCAGCTACGCCTGCACGATAATGGAGTGGATTTCGATAGTAGGTCTTTACTCGCTCTCAGTATAAAAACGCACGCGAGCAAGGGGCCGGTGGCGGTCTGCTGCGACAAGGTCGGCCCAACTTGGGAGGTAGAAGAAATGTCAAAAAATATAGTTATATGCTGCGACGGTACCGGCAATGAATTTGGCGAAAGCAAGTCCAACGTCGTGAAGCTGTATAAAAGCCTGATCTGCGATGCTACCCAGATCGGCTATTACCATCCGGGCGTCGGGACGATGGGTGCACGAAGCGCTCTTACTGGAATCGGCAAGTGGTGGACGAAGGTGATGGGTCTGGCTTTCGGCTACGGTATTTCTGACAACGTGGCCGACGCATACCAATTTTTGATGAGGAACTTTAAGCCGGGAGACAACATTTACGTTTTTGGTTTCAGCCGCGGGGCATACACCGCGCGCGCCATATGCGGCATGCTTCACATTGTGGGACTGCTGACTGAAGGCAATGAAGGTTTGATTCCTTATGCGATTCGAATGATTAAGAACAAGAAGATAAATTTTGGCGTGGCGTTCGATTTCAAAAAAACTTTCTCCCGCGAGTGCAAGCCGTATTTCGTCGGTGTGTGGGACACAGTCAGCTCAGTAGGTTGGGTATACAACGCTGTGCGTTTCCCATACACGCGTGCGACACGGAACCCAGACTTTCAGATTGTGCGGCATGCGATTTCCATTGACGAGCGTCGGGCGTTCTTCCCGTCCAATGGCTTTGGCAAGCACCATGACGCCCAGCAGGACATACTTGAGGTGCTATTTGCCGGAGTGCATTCGGATGTGGGCGGCAGCTACCCGGAAGATGAGAGCCAGCTCTCAAAAATTGCTCTGCGATGGATGTTGGCCCACGCGGAGGCAGCAGGTTTAAAGGTTGATCAGGACCGCAAGGCGGACATTCTGGGCGCTAAAACGCCGTATGTTGCTCCCGATCCGACCTCAGAGAACCAGCACGAATCCCTGCATGGGTTCTGGTGGCACGTGGCGGAAATATGGCCAAAGGTCGTGAGTGTAGAAAAGGCCCCGGACGAATGGAAAAAGCGGATTTGGATTAATTTTGGAAGGCGGCGCAGGTTTACTGAACTGCCGCTTCCGCTCGTCCACGATTCGGTTGGGAAGCGCATGGAATTTCAACCGCCGACCGGTAACGCATCGGCAAAGCCGGGAATGAAGCGCCGTCCTTTTCCTTACAAACCAAATAATTTGCCTGCGCAGCCGCAGTTCGTTCCAGACGAATATGGCAAACCGGGCCCGAACCTTTCGAAAGCAGCCATATCCGGGCCGAAATCCTGAGCGAAGGAAATCCGGGGCACCAGGAGAGTCCTTCGGTAGCACTCCCTGAATCGGCATGGTCACCAACGGCTGCACCGGGGTCCTTCGACTCTACCTCGCTCCTAGTGCCGCGAGGTGCCACTCAGGATGACAGAGGGTGAGAGCATCGCGGAGATTTCCGACATCGAGCGTGATCGAGTGATGGGAAAATCAGGGATGGGCAAGGCAGTACAACACGGCGAATCAGAGTTTGGCCTTTGGGGCCCGCGCGTTTGGAAGTTCATTCCTGGGGGATCAGTCCCTGATGTCGGGCATCCGAAAAGATCCTATCTTTCGCAGCTGCTCAATCAAGGATCGGGCGGCTTGGCGAGACTCCGAACGGCTCATGCCGCCTTCGCGAAAATGTCCAACAAGGCGTTTGCGGAAGATCTCGTCCCAATATTTACGAAACCCGCTATCGCCAAGTTCAAAGATCACTTTCGGACGATCGAAATTGTTAATGAGCCTGTCGTTAGGGCTTTCAGCTCTCGTGAGGTATATACCTTCCCCTGTAAGAGCCTGCTCGACAAGTATGCCCTGCTTGACGATATCGAATTCCAGAACGAAAAAGAGCTGCATTGGGCGTATGCATGTAATAAAGACAGCTACGGTACCATCATGGCCCTCAATCTGTCCCCACTGATACTTGTGGTCACCGGGGCCAAGCTTCTCGTGGATGCGGATATATTCGGCTATATCTGGCCGTTCAGAGGTGTCCAGTAGAAGCACCGGAAGTTGCCTACCCCCGTGCACGCCCCGGGTGCTAATCGCGGCATCCGCGACAATCGGCACAGGCCGTGCTTCTCGCGGGTGGCTAATTCCTATCTCAGCCTTTCGAGGTTTCATTTGTCCATTCCCTCACCATTATGGGACCTGAGTCGGTAGTGATATCGTGTGTATCCTCCAGAAGCAGGCGGTGGGCATCGACCGTTCCTTCCCCGATAACGTTATCGTCCAAGGAGAAAAGGAACCATCCGAAAAGTGTCTGATGCGCATCGATGCGGGACGGGATCGCGAAAACGCTCGCTTCTTGCGGTTCGCCAGCCCGATCTTTCTCCGCAAGCTCGTGATTGTGCGGAATACGGCAGATAGCTTTTACATCATTATTGAGTAAGTAAGTAATTTGAAGCTCTGCGCGTGCTATGGAATTATTAATATCGGACGGATTGGTCACCGATACCAAAAAGCCGAAGAGCTGCTTGCCAGGCGTTAGCCGGCGGTAAGCTTTGGCAAGGTATATCCCCAAGCTTGGTTGTCGCCGCTTTTCCTGGCCTTCACTGATTTCCAATGCTCGGGACGCACGCACTCCCGAACGCCACGAAATCGCCAAGGAACAGAGCGAAACAATGAGCGCCAGCGCAGCGATGATAGTTTTCGGGTCGGCGGATAGAACGTGGTAGATCATTGCCATTCGCAGTTCAATTACCATTCGTATCCAAAACGATGTAACGAAAGCGGAATCAGAATCCCAAGTGCGATGAACGTCAGAGCCAATGCGACTTGGATATAGCGAACGTACCAGGGCTGAGTCCTCAAAAGCGCAACCAGTAAGCTCCCGATTCCAAACACGCAAAACACAATTCCGAAAATGGCAGGGTGAAATTTCATGACTAGCGCAGAATACTCCTGGACAAGCAGAGTTGGCGCAATATCGCCATTTCACTCACATCCTTAGTTCTCATAAACCCAGGGCTTCCACTTGCTCCTCAGTTTCATAGCCGAGCCAGTGTGCAACCTCATGCCAGACCACCTGTTTCACTTCTGCCCGCAAATCTCCTTTGGAACAGCGCAGAATGGGGCCGCGAAAAACAAATATCAGGTCCGGCGCATACCGCAACTGGGAGAATGAACGCTTCGTCCTGAATATGCCGCTGTAGAGTCCCAATAACTCAGTTCCATGCCGCCATTTCTCCCGGTCCGCCATCTCCTTGAATATCTCCGGAGGAGGCTCGTCAACCACCTGAATGCCGGGGAAATCCGGCAAGCGCCGGATCTTCTGGGGCAGGGTGCTGTATGCCCACTCAACAATCTGCTCAAAGCTTTCTGGATCTGTGCCGGCGGCCATGAAGCCAACTTTACCACCAAGGACGAGCGGCGAGGCGCGGAGGAACAAGTGAATCCGAATTTCCCACCCTTCCAGCAAACAGCGCGAAAGGATGGGTCAACGGCGTCGCTTTGGACAAGATCACATATGAGGGAAGTCAATCTTCATGCGATCGTAAATCCGCCGCGCCAGAATGATGGCGTCCCCAATGCGCGCCGCCACGCGAGGTGAATTGTCCCACTTTTCTTCACGGGCCAGCCGCACAGCGGCAATCAGACAGGCCCCTAAATAGATGATCTTTCCCGGCGCTCCATTGGCTTCAGTCACCGGGACAATATAGGCGATATAATAGCGAAAGTCAAATAGTGGCTGAGCAGCCGAAAAAAGGGCGGATGATTGAGCGCCCCGATGTGCGGGCTTAAGGAAAAGCGGGAAAGAACGGCCACTCAGCCACTGTCCGCTTTCGCACTTGATTCGCTTCAAGGCATCGTCTAAAATCTGCCAGCAAAGGGTCTTTACCGCAAAGGACGCAAAGGAACGCAAAGGGAATTTTGGGACTGGGATTGGGTTTGGGATTGGGATTGGGATTGGGTGGCCCTTGGGCCACCCAAGGGCCACCCAAGCGTCGCCCAAGGGCCACGCAGGGGCCACCCGAGCGTCGATTGGCGTAAGCGCCTTTGTTTGCAACAAAAGCTCGAAAAATAGGGTGGGGAGGGGAACAGATCGCCGAAATTGCCAAAATTGAAAAGCCAAAGCAGTTAACCACCAAGGACACGAAGAAGCACAAAGGAGAAGATCCGGGTGGAGCTAAACCAGGTGATCCGTTGATCAGGTTAGTGGGAGGCCTTGGGATGACCCGAGGTAAATGCTTTGGAATCCTAGTTGAGGTGCAGGGGGAGGGGCAGGGGCTCATCGCCGAAATTGCCAAAATCGGGTAATTGCCAAAATCGAAAAGCCAAAATCGACACTGATATTAACTGAAATGAAAGGAAGCAAATGCTAACTCCGATGGTCCGCCAGTCCGATGTTGCCACGCTTGATGCGATTGTGCATGCGCTTTACGAAACGGTTTCCGGACCGGTGGGGCAACCGCGGGACTGGGACCGGTTCCGATCTCTTTTCCTGCCGGGCGGACGCCTGATGCCGATCGTTTCCACGGGCGGGGAACAGGCCAGCGTGCGCCTGCTGAGTACGGAAGATTTTATTCAGCGTGTGGAGCCGATATTTGCGCGGGAAGATTTCTGGGAGCGGGAAACGAGCCGCCAGACCGAAACTGCCGGCCACTTTGCACACGTGCTGAGCTTCTATGAATGTCTGCGCAAACCGGACGGACCGGCGTTTGAACAAAGCGTGAACAGTATCCAGTTGCTCAACGACGGGACTCGCTGGTGGATCGTGAACCTGATGTGGAACACTTCCCGCGCGGAATAGGAGGCATAAAACGCCTAAATGCGCACTTGCTTTGCTGCAAAAAACAAAGCTCACCACGGATGAACACGGATGACACGGATTTACAAATTCAAACGGTCTTATTGAGCCTTTTTGGTCCGGGTAATCATTGGGTATCTGTGATGAGATTTCAGATTTTTGTGCAATGCCGCCATTCAGCCCGACCGCAAATCTACCTTGCCGGCCTGACCATCACTTCTCCATGCGATCAGGAACGCGCGGCAAGGCAGACGCCAGCGCGAGTGCCGCTCCGGCATAGAGCAATGTGTCCGCAACGTAATTTAAGGCTTCATTGATCTCTGGTCCGCCGCGGGCGAGGACCAGAATAGGCAGATACAGGAACAAGGTAACGGCTGCCATCCATGCGCCTATTGATGTTGCTGCCGTGCGAGGTTTTATGTTCAGGGCCAGAGCGATTCCGGCGGCAAGCAGCAGCGCTCCTCCAAGGTATCCCCACGCGCTGGGGAAGGGAACCCATGATGGCGTCATCTTTTCCAAAGGAATATCTGGCACGGACCGTGGATGAAGAAAATGCTGTACGGCATAAAAGACTGCCGCAGTTGCCAGGACGAGGCGCGAAAATATGATCTTGCATTTTGCCACTTGCGGTGAAGACGCACGGCTAAGCAATCCGGCAAGCGCCCATGCGCCCGCGCAAAATGAGAGGTCTCTGAAGACGAAGATCCACGCGAATCGGCTTGTTGGATGCCTGAGCGCGGACGGCAGATAAAGCATGCAGACAAAAAGAAAGAACATCAAGCCGAGCAGCGTGGACGACAAGCGCATGAACTTGCGCACGGTAAGGCTGGTGGCTGCGGCGAGCAGCGCGCATCCCACAAAATACACCCAGGGCCGGTGCGGCCCCGGCATCCAGCGCGGAACCATGTTCTGGACAAACTGCGGGCCGCGGAAATGTTCAGGCGCAAACACGGCAAGTGAAACGGCGATGAAGACCGGGCTCAGCGTGATGAGCTTGTCCCAGCCGCGCGCCGCGCCGAGCTCTTTGCGAAGTATGAAAACTCCGGCGGCAAGATAGAGGAGCCCGGCAAAACACATCCAGAAATTTGGTGATGAAAGCATCAGGACCTCTTTGGCGACGGCGTCGCGGCAGAGATTATATCCGGTCGTCGAGTGGAGCAAGAAAAGGCGGGACGGGACGCACTGAATGCGTGGTGAATTGTTCCGTTATCCGATGAAGACTAACAGTCGTATTGAAAAGATGCAGAATTTATTTGGCGGATCGAACAGAGAGCACGCGCCGGGCCAGACTACGAAATTGGTCCAATGGAGTTTTTTCCACTGCGAATCCTTGCGCGCGCATTTTGCTCAGGCCGTCGTTTAATCGGGTGCGAGCTACAGGTCCCATGGCGATGAATCGGAAGGCTTGCGCATTGTTGCTGGCCATGGGCAAGAGCTCAATCGCGGCGGAGAAAGTTCCGGAAGCAGTTTGTATCCCGATGTCAGCGAATGTGCCGGAAGCGAAGCGCTTGTCCAGACGAACTGTGCCACCAGTAAGGGACAGCATATGAAGAGTGCCTTTGAGTTTTTCAGAGCCAACGGAAACAACCGCCTGCTCATTATTAGGCACAACAAACCTGGGTGAACGAACGCGTCTTTGATTCTTCATCCTTTATTGCTCCGGAATGACATGTTTGAAGATGAATGGTAGCAATCTCCTCAGGCGAAAGGAACGATGAAGTGGGCTTGCGCGCCACCGAAGGACATGGCAGAACATGGCCATTCAGGCACGCGTCGGCGGAGACGTCCGGCTTGGCTGGTTGGCGATAGAAAACCAGACCATAGCACTAATGACGAGGTACTTAAAGTAAACGCCTGTTATTGCCGGCCATGTATTGAAAAATCACTCGCAAAATCGCTCCACAACCAGCCAAGGGCACTGTCAGTTCTACCAGTTGTGCTCTCCCGTGATGCAGTTGATCATCGTGCCCACGCAGAACTGTGCGCTCTTAAAAGGCAGTTTGCCCGCGAGACGAAGGCTTACGGCGAGGCCTTTTGCAGTAGAAATTCTGGTTCAACCCAAGCCCGCGAGAGGGCCCAGGCAGGAGATGAGCATGATCAATCGGCGTTCCTTTATCAAGTCTACCGGCATAGTTGGAGCAGGAGCGCTGGCGCTTCGCGGTAGAGCGTGGCCATTCTCCCAGGGCCCAGCCAAAGTCCGCAAATTTGTCACTTCACTCCCTGGTCTGGGGCCATCCGGAAAGAATGAGATCGGCCAGTACATTCCCCTGGCCACAAAAAGCACAATGAACTTTGCAGGCCTCACGACCGATATTTACAGCCTTGCAGTCGGGAAGCTCACTGAAAGAATGCACCCTGACCTGCCGGGGCCGACTGATTTTTTGGGTGACTTTGATCTCTCCACGCTTGACCAGAAGTATCTTGGCGGCATCATTGTTGCAAAACGGAACACGCCGGTCATCCTGAAGGTGGAAAACCGTGTCCCCAACCGCCCCATCATTCCAGTGGACCCCACCGTTATGGCAGGCCCCGGTTTGATGGTCGGCGATCTTCCCTATAACCGGATCGTCACGCACCTTCACGGCGGACTTATCCCGTGGTTCAGTGATGGAACGCCGTTCCAGTGGTACACGCCAAGCGGTCAGCATGGCGCCAGCTTCCTGAATGTGCCTGGCTTCCCGGCCCCTCCCACCGGCACGGCAGTGTATTACTATCCCAACCAGCAAAGCGCGCGCCTCGTTTGGTACCACGACCACGCCATCGGCATCACCAGAACCAACGCCTATGCCGGAATTGCCTCGGGCTACATCATCACTGACGATTTCGAAGCTAACTTGGTGGCTTCGGGGCTGCTTCCCGATCTTGTAGGGATTCCCCTCATCATCCAGGACAAGGGCTTTGTGCCCGCAGACTTTGATAAGCAGGACCCAGGCTGGAAATGGGGAAAACCAGGAGATCTCTGGTACCCACACCAATATGAAGCCAATATCCTTTCCGGTGGCGTTCGGAACCGCAAGGGTAGATGGGATTGGGGTCCAACCGCCGTTCCGCCCGCAAAGGGGACACAGGCCCTTCCGGCGGTCTCGCTGGTGCCGGAAACTTTCTTTGACACCACGCTGGTCAACGGCGGCCTCTACCCAAAAATCAGTGTTCCTTCCAAGCGGGTGCGGTTCAGGATGCTCAACGGATCTCAGGCCCGGTTCTATCACATGAACCTCTATGCTGAAGATCTCTCCAATGCAGGAGAGGCGAACCTGAAGAAGCCGGGACCCGTCATGTACCAGACGGGCACGGAAGGAGGCTTTCTTCCGGCGGTGGCGGTGCACAACAACAAGACACCGATTCCGCTTTTGCCTCCGGGAAAAGATCCTAATATGGCGAATCCGGATGGACCATTCAACCTGCTGCTGGCTCCGGGGGAGCGCGCCGATCTGGTGATCGACTTCAATGGCGTGCCGGCCGGCTCAACTTTCATTCTTTATAACGACGCGCCGGCGCCGTTCCCGGGCGGGGATTCTCGTAATGACTATTTCACCGGAGACGGCGACCAAACAGCCATCGGCGGAGCGCCCAACACCCAACTTGGCTTCGGGCCGAATAGCCGCACACTCATGAGGTTCGTCGTAACGGGCGGCGCAGGCGACAGCGTTGCGTCCCCAACGTGGCTTGCAAACTTGAACGTCAAGTTGCGGACCAACTTCCTTGACGGAAATCAGCTGGGTCTTCTTTACCACGGCAGTGATCTCTCTGTACCCGGCGCCTTGCCGTACACGGGGCCAGTTGACCGCAAGTTGACTCTGGTTGAAGAGTTTGACGACCATGGCCGCCTGATCCAGCTCATCGGACCTTCACCCCGAATGGAGTCGATAATCAGGGACGGCCTGCCTGGGGACGGGTTTATCTGTCACCCACCACGGAGAATCCATCTGCCGGTTCAGTCGAAGTCTGGCAGATCATGAATCTCACCAGCGATACTCATCGCATGCATTTTCATCTTGTGAATTTGCAGATGATCCAGAGGCAGCCGTTTCAGGGAAATCCGGGTAAATGGAGTTACAGCGGCCCGCCAAGTCCGCCCGCCGCGAATGAGATTGGCTGGAAGGAAACGCTTCGCATGAAGCCGGGCGAAGTGACAACGGTGATCATGAAATTTGACCTGCCAAACCTACCCACGGCCGGCATGAAGAATGCCGTGAGCCCCAGAACAGGCGGGCACGAATATGTTTGGCACTGCCACATTCTTGAACATGAAGAGCACGATATGATGCGTCCGATGATTGTCACCTGATAATCATGAGGCAAAAGCTGGCGGAAGCGTGTGAGAGTCGAACTCACCAGAGCCAGCAAAGCTAACTCTCGCCGGTTTTGAAGACCGGAAGGGTCACCGGACCCCATGCGCTTCCGCGTATGTGTAAATCTACCACGTAGGCATGGAGACACGGAGAAGAGCGAAGGATCGAAAACTCCAACCGCAAAGGGAAGTGCCTGCGAATGGCGTTTTCTAGTTGGGAACAGAACCCGATTCTTGCGTGTGATTCGAGACAACCAACTAGGAGGGGTAAATGCTATCGCTTTTCAGAGCTTCTCTCATTTTCGGTCTGATAGGCTTTGCGCTAAATTCACTGAACGCACAGCAGATCAGCGCGCCAATTGTTCACCCGGCCAGCGCCGCCAAGACGTCAGCCAGCAATGACATCAGATCGATGATCGGGGCCGCTCCCGTGCGGATATGGAAAGAGGGAGATCCTGTGATCGTGAAGGATGACTTAAGGAAGCAGGGGACGCAACAGCTGCCATCGGCGGTAAAACAACCCGATCAGGCGCTCGGTGATATTGCAAGTTCCTCGCAGTTCGCCGCGGATGCGGCAGCCCACAAGCCACAAGTCGTAAAGGACTTCGACGGCATTCCAGCCACCGGGGTTTTGCCTCCTGATACGGTGGGCGCTGTAGGGCCGGACTACTACATCCAGATGGTGAATTCGCTATTCGCCATCTTCGATAAAAAGGGGAACTTAAAGGCCGGACCGGCCCCAATCAATTCATTGTGGAAGCGCTTCAAAGGCCCCTGTGAGACCAAGAATGAAGGTGATCCTATAGTTAGGTATGACCACCTTGCGAATCGCTGGTTGGTAAGCCAGTTCGCATTGCATGACCATTTCCAGTGCATTGCGACTTCGCGCACCAGCGACCCTATGACCGGGGGCTGGTTTCTTTACGCATTTCCTACGGTCGACGGCCAGGGCAACCCGGTTGATTCAGACTATCCTAAGATTGGGGTCTGGCCTGACGGGTATTACATGTCAACGCAACGGGGATTTCCGTCGGAGGGGATGGATGTGTGGGTGTTTGAACGCGATAAAATGCTCCAGGGGCAGCCGGCGCGACAGGTTCAATTCACTGTAAACGCGCCCTCCATCATCCTGCAGCCCAGCGACCTGAATGGCCAAGCACCGCCCGCTGGAACACCGAATTTCTTTGTGAGGCCGGTGAGCGGCCAAGTCTTCGCGGGTGGCGCTGACCGGGTCGAGATATTCGAATTTTCTGTCAATTGGAACCAACCCTCGTTATCAACTTTCAAACAAACTTTAACGCTGCCGACCACTCCTTTCAATTCTTCCATTTGCGATGGCAGTCTGGGAGATCCATGTGTTCCGCAGCCGGGAACAAACGTTAAACTCGATACGCTCTCAGTATGGCCTATGTTCCGTGCACAATATCGGAACTTCGGCGACAAAGAGGTGCTGTTGCTGAACCACACCGTAGATGCCACAGGACGGGGCCAAGCTGGTGTGCGTTGGTATGAATTGCGGCGCATCCCAGGGGGCGCATGGAATATTTTTCAGCAGGGCACGCACGCACCCGATGCGGTGCACCGCTGGATGGGCAGCATGGCCATGGATGCTGCCGGCAATATTGCTGTCGCGTATAGCGTCTCCAGTTCCCAGACCTTTCCCGGGCTGAGAGTGGCTATGCGGGAGGACTCTGATCCGGTCGGCACACTCGGTCCGGAAAGTCTTATTCAAGCTGGAGGCGGGTCACAAACCGATTTCAGAAGCCGATGGGGAGATTACAGCTCCATGGATGTTGATCCAGCCCACCCGTGCGATTTCTGGTTCGCATCTCTTTACTACGAGAGTATGTCCCAGGCAGGATGGAAGACCCACATCGCACAAATACGTTCTCCGCTGTTCTCTCCTGATTGCGAACCGGTCGTTCCCAATCTGGTGGGAACAGACGTCAACACTGCCGCGAAGATATTGAAGACCGCCGGTTTGGAACTCGGCGATCAGACCACTGTGCCGGATGCGGGAAAGCATTCCGGCATGATCTTGGGCCAATCAAAGGAACCAGGAACGAAAGTTCCGAAAAACGCACGCATTAACGTAACTGTGCCGCAATAAACGGGAAAGGCGGGATGGCAATCCTTTTGTGCTGCCGGCGCTCTTTGCTGGAGCGTTCTCAGGGGCCATTCCGTCTGATCAGCACTAGAAAGCCGAGAGCATGTGCTAAGTAACTTGAGAGATGCCGTTCAACTCGGACGTCTGATCGCGTGGACCGGTTCACCCAGATAACGATGGTGCTAAATGCTGACCGCTATCACTCAGAGCGCAGCGCCTCCGCTGGATCGACCCGAGCAGCGCGGGCAGCGGGCAGCGCAGACGCGATTACGGCTGCAGCCAGAATCACCGCAGCGGATGCGATCAAAGGCAGCACACCCGGCAATTGCACCACGCCAATATATTTGCCGATGGTGCGTTCCAGGGCAAAGCCAACTATAACGCCCGCGACTACGCCTGCGCTGGCAATCACCAGTCCCTCCGTGAGAACTTTGGCTAGAATGCTGCGCGGCTGCGCGCCCAGCGCCTGGCGGATTCCGAATTCGCGCGTGCGGCCGCTCACTGAAAATGCCAGCACGCCCGCAACTCCCACAACGGAAATCAGCAGCGCCAGTGTGGCAAATCCGCCGAACACGATTGCGTTGAGCCGGTCAGGCGTCAGCACTTCCGCCCGCACATCTTCGAGCGAGCTGGCCCGCTCCACCGGCTGATCTGCTGACATGTCATGGATTGTTCGCGTGATAGTTGGAATCAGCGCATACGGATCATTTTGCGCGCGCACAAAAAGGCGGCCGTTAAAACCTTCCTGCATGGATGGCTGATAGATCGTCATGGCCAGTTGCGGGATGATGTTTTCATCGTCCACGTCAGGCACCACGCCGATGATCCGCCGCGGCTCCGTGCTGATGCCGATAAATTTCATCACGCCATCCGTCCATTGCAGATGGCGGTCCACGGCTTCGCGACCGGGAAACAGCCGCTGGGCAACGCTCCTGCTGATGATCACCACACGCTCCGCGCCGTCACGGTCAGTGTCCCTGAAGTCACGGCCTTCGATGATCGGAACACCCAGGGTTTCAAAGAATCCGGGTGAGATCGAGCGGAAGCGTGCGCGTAGGTCTTCGCTGTTTTCGCGTCGCGCGCCCTCTACAGAGAATGTAAAACTGATGCTCAGGGCGCGGCCATCGCGCCACGGCACGCCGAAGCCTGAAGAAACATGTTGCACTCCGGGAAGCGTGCTCACGCGGCGTGACACCTCACGGTAAAAATCCCGTACCTGGTCCGGAGTTTTTCCTTCCGCCATCACGGGCAGGTTCACGGCCAGAACATGCGCAGTTTCAAATGGCGGCTGCGTTTTCTCCAGCACCAGCAAAGTTTTTACCAGCGCACCCGCACCCGCCAGCAAGAGAAACGATGCCGTAATTTGTGTGACGGCAAAAATACCGAGCCGACGGCTGCTTCCTCCGCTCACGCGCACACTGCTTGACAGGCTGAATCCCGCAGAAGTATCCGGAGCAGGCAGGCGAGGCACAAACGCCAGGAAAACCGCGGCGACCATCGCAAGCGCAACGCCAATCCAAACCATGCTGAAGTCCAGGGTAAGGTCGAGAGCGCGCACTGAAAACCTTGAAGCATATTTAGCCAGCACGGCCACCATCGGCGCGGCGATTGCCATCCCTGCCAGCGCGCCGCTGCCGCAAAGCACAATTCCTTCCGCCAGCAGTGACCGCCTGAACGCCGAGGTGGTTGCGCCGAGAGCCGCGCGAATGGCCATCTCCGGTTCCCGGCGCACCGCACGCGCCAGAATAAGGTTGGCGACGTTGGAGCAGGCAATCACAAACAGCAGCCCGGACGCCGCAAACAGTACCCACAAAATCGTCCGCGCGCGTGAATTGATCTGATCATGCATGCGCGTTACTGCTATCTGGTAATGGTCGCCGGGCTTGTAAACCTCTGGATGCGCAGACACCATGGCAGCATGCACTGTACGCAACTCCGCTCGCGCAACGTCCAGATCTGCGCCGGGAGCAAGGCGCGCAAACACCTCGGTCATGCGATGCTCGCGGCCCGTCACCATGGTTGCCGAAAGATGATGCGGGCTGGTTACGATGTTGGCAATCATCTCGGTTTCCACCGGATAAGGAACTGACGGCTCCAAAACTCCGACGATGGTGGCGGAACGGCTGCCTTCAAAGCCGCCGAGCTTGACCACTTTACCGATCACGCCGCGATCAGAGTGCAGCGAGTTCACCCAGAACCTATATGTCAGCACTGCGGCGCCCGCGGCGTTGGGGCCATCGTCGTTGGGATTGAGCAGCCGTCCCAGCACGGGGCGCAGGCCCATCACTTCAAAATAATTGCCATCAACCACGCCGGCGCGGATCTCGCGCGGCTCGCCCAGCCCGACGATCGTGAAGTCCACGGCGGAAAAAGTGCCGAGTTCCTTGATGCTCTTCAGCCCGCTGCCTATGTCATTGATTTCCGGCACGGAGAAGGTGGTATTGTCCGCGCCAATTCCCGGAGCGCTCTGGCGCACGTAGAGCAGGCGGTCTTCGTCGCGATTTGCCAGCGGCCGCAGCAGCACGCCGCGAATTACGCTGAATATCGCCGCGTTCGCGCCGATACCCAAAGCTAGAGTAATGGCCACGGTGAACCACAATGCGCGCGCACGCGCCAATGAACGTATGGCAACTTTCAAATCGCGAAGAAAAGACATGGGGGCCTCGTTGGGTGTGTTTATACCAATGTCGGCTGACCGGCGCAACGGTGGTGCCGATTTAGGTTAGACGTGCAAGGGGTGGTTAGAGAAAGCGGCCAGGAAACAATTCATTTCACCACGGAGACGCGGAGCGTTCAGATCGGGTGATCGCGCGTGATCTGGTGATCGGTTGACCGGAAAGACCAAAATCGACCGCGTAGGGCGCGGAGACGCCGAAGCGAACTAAGCGGTTCTACGCCCCAGATGCCAATGCTTGTCTTACAGGCTGCTTTCGCGGCGTTAAGGCAAGCAGGGCGACCCCGATAATGGTAAGAATAGCCGCGGTAATCAGGAATCCGGTGCGCAACTCTGGAATTTCAAATCCCAGTGTTCCCATGATCGCAGCGTGAGCAAAACTGGACCAGGCGGCAAAGGCAATCAGGCTGCGGTGGGCCGACGGATTTCGTGCCGCAACAAGGAGGAATATGCCCAGAGTGGCGTAGATGGCCATCTGCATGGTGTCGCCCGTATCGGAGTTGACCGGGTTGTGCAGGCCCATGATCGCCGGATAGGCAGCTGCGGTAAAAAACAACCCCACCATTACTAGTACGACTTTCAGAGCGCGCTCTCGAGTCATGCCGTCTCTCCTCTCAGCCCGTTCACGTGATTGGAAACCAGAATCTAACACGGAGGCCACGGAGACAAAAAGAAAAAGATCGGGTGATCGCGCTATGCTTGGGACAAGGCGTCCGGCGTAATCCGCAAAATGTCATACTTCACTTCTACGCTTCGTCCCGGGAACTCGGCTTCGATCCTCTGCTTGAGTTGAGGTACCGTGGGCGAGCCGTTCTGGCCGTTGAGGCCGCGTGCATCGTCCATCAGGATCACGTGCTGGTAGCGCGAATCTTTCAAGATGGATTCCAGTTCGCTGGTCAGCCGCTGCTTATCGCCCTGGAGGCCGGCCCAGCCGTAATAGCCGGCGTCCAGCCAGAAGAGAGCGGGCTCCTTGAGCGACTTCAGCAGTTCCGGTACAACTTTCTGGCTGTCGCCTTCATGAATATGCACGTGCGGCCTGTCAGAAAACTTTTTTGCGGCGCGTACGGCAAGCGCTGAATCAAACTCCACGGAATGGATTTCCGCAAAACGATTTTTCATGGCTGCCACCATTTCGCCGTAATATGTTCCGGTCTCAACCAGCACGCGCAAGCCGTAGCGCCCGGCATATTCACGGACGGTGCGCTGCTTCAGCAGGTGCGGAGAGCGGATCGGCTCGCCACGCAGCTTCCAGTACCAATAGTCAGGATAATGGCCCAGCGATTTGTAGACGCCGTAAAACGGAGTGCGAGCTAGTAGCTTTCGGAGAGCTTTCATAGTGAGAGGTGGGCGGGCGTGGGAAAGATTTTAGTCATCGTAAACAATTGCCAAAAATGCCAGAATTGCCAAAAATTGAAAACCGGATGTGCAGGCGTGCTCGTTGATCGGTCTTTATATTGAAATCTCAGAGTAGGGTTGGATGAATCCGATGTCAAATTCAAAACGCCGTTTGCCGTTTGTGCAGGTGGATGTATTTACCTCAGTGCCGCTGGAAGGTAACCAGCTAGCGGTCTTTGCCGACGGCAGCAGTCTCTCTGATGCGGAGATGCAAGCTCTGGCCAAAGAGACCAATCTCTCTGAAACCACCTTTATTATGCCGCGCGACGCCGCCACTGAGCGCGAGCGCGGCGTGCGCGTCCGCATCTTCACCACAACGGAAGAACTGCCTTTCGCCGGACATCCAACCTTGGGCACGGCCATGGTTTTAAGAGGCAACGGCGGTGCTGAGGAGATTGCGCTGGACCTCAACATTGGCCGCATCCCTGTGCGCTTCTCCACCCGCGACGGCCTGCCCTTCGGCATGATGACGCAGCGCGACCCGGAATTTAAAAACAAGCATTCGCGTGAAGACGTGGCCCGCGCTTCGGGGCTCGCTGTCGAAGACATTGCTGACGATCTGCCGATCCAGACCGTGAGCACCGGCCTTGCAATCGCAATTGTTCCGCTGAAGTCTCTCGCAGTCCTGCAAAAACTCTCGCCCGCGTGGGCCAGCATGAAAACTTATCTTGACAAGTCCGACGCAAAATTCTTTTACTTTGTCTCGCGTGAAACCGTGAACCCTGAAGCCAAATTGCAATCGCGCATGATCTTTTATAACGGTGAAGATCCTGCCACTGGCTCCGCGGCCGGCCCATGTGCCGCGTGGGCGGTGCAATATTGCGCAGTCCCTGCCGATCAGCAAGTCCTTATGGAGCAAGGCGTGGAGATGAAGCGCCGCAGCCGGATATTTTTCAGTGCCGGACGAAATAGCGACAAGATCGTCAACGTGCGCGTTGGCGGACATGTGGCGGAAGTAGCACGCGGGGAATTTATCTTGTAGGCAAAATTTATTTTTGCAGACCATTCACGCAGCAAGCGGTCTATTTTCCGCGTTTTTCTGTCACGATTTCAGGCCGAAAAAAGTTCTCCACAGAGTTTTCCACCTGTTGGCGTTTCGGTTACTTGCTTCCCCGCTTCCAATGCCGTAAAGTTCCTGAACCAAAGTAACAAACACCCAGCCGTAAAAACTTCCGTGAACGCCTTGCGCCGGTCAGCGACGGAAAAATCCCAAGGGGGAAAGAAAGATGCGACCGAAAAGAACGATTCTGTGCGTGGATGATAATGAGCAGGCGCTTTCCATTCGAAAACTAATGCTGGAGACGCGCGGCTACCGCGTGCTGGCATGCAGCAATGGCCAACAGGCGCTGGATGCCTTTAAGCAGGGTGGCGTTGACCTGGTCCTGAGTGACCTGCAAATGCCAGGACTGGATGGCGCCGAACTGGTGGCAAAGATCAAAGAGCTTTCCTCCTGCACTCCGGCCATTCTTTTTTCCGGCAAGACACGCTTTTATGAGAAAGACACGCGCGCCGATCTGTTTTTGCCCAAAGGTATGTACGCCCCTATTGAGTTGCTGGAGCGCATCCGCCTGATGCTGGTGAAAAAGCGCGGACCCAAGCGGCTGAACTCGGTCGAACCTCCGCGGATGTCTGCCGCCAGCTGAACGGCTTTAATGTCGCTGTTTGCCGCTGTTTGTCCCCGTTTTCTCAGTGCGCGGTCTGGTAATATCGACTGAGTGGCCCCGATCATTCAAGCTGAAAACGTAACCAAGGTTTACCGCATCGGCAAAGTCGATGTGCCCGCGCTCAGAGGCGTAAGCTTCAGCGTGGAGAAGGGCGAATTTGTCACCATCGTCGGCCCTTCCGGCAGCGGAAAATCTACTCTCTTTTATATTCTGGGTGGACTCACGCGCGCCACATCCGGTCGTGTGACCATTGATGGCGCGGATTTTGCCCAGCTTTCTGACGCGCAACGCACGGAGATGCGCAAGCAGAAGATCGGCTTCGTCTTCCAGAAATTCAACCTGCTGCCCACCCTGACCGCCAAGGGAAATATAGAGATTGCCCGCGAGATTGCCGGCAAGAACGGCTTGGACAAAAAGCTGTTCGACCAGGTTACGCAGATGCTGGGCATCGCCGGTCGGCTCGACCATCGACCGTCCGAACTTTCCGGCGGAGAGCAGCAGCGTGTCGCTTTGGCGCGAGCGGTCGTGAACGGCCCAGCACTGATTCTGGCCGACGAACCTACCGGCAACCTGGATTCGCAGAACTCTGACATTGTGTTGAAGATGCTCCGTGACGCCAACAAGCAATTCGGACAAACGGTGCTGATGATCACGCATAATCCCGAGGCCGCTGAAATCGGCGACCGCATCATTCATATGCGCGATGGCCTGATTGTGAGCGAGCAGGAAGATCCGCAGTGGGCGGCAAGGCATTAATTTTGTCGCTGTGCTCCAACCCGCTTGCGATTTTCGTTTCGCCTACAAATCCTTCTGCTCCTGACGCATACCGCTCGCCGCGCTAGCCGGGCTCGCGGTTCACCCGCATGCCAGGAAACACTAATCGACGCCGGTCGCAGCGGCGAGGCCCGTGTACGCCGAGCCGCCAGCCACGGGCGCTCGGTGATAAATGTCTGAGACGATACTCTTGAGCGGTTTGGAGCGAAGCGACATGACGAATTGACCCTGATTTTTCAGCACGTTATAATGTGTTCATCCTCTGAGCGGGAGTAACTCAGTGGTAGAGTGCGACCTTGCCAAGGTCGAAGTCGCGGGTTCAACTCCCGTCTCCCGCTCCATGATTTTTCTTGCGGTTGCCCCACGCGCCGAGAGGGGTTATGCTCTCAGGGCCAGCACAGGCGGGCATTCAATTCAGGGCGCGGTACCCAAGTGGTAAGGGAGAGGTCTGCAAAACCTTTATGCGTCGGTTCGATTCCGACCCGCGCCTCCAACATCTGAAAATCAATCTTTCGGATTCTCCCTGGAAAAACACGCTAACCAGGGACCTGCCAGGTGCCACTCACGCCAGCTTGGTATGATTAGGTGTATCCAACAATCTCATCCGCTGACGGCCTAACGTGAAATTCACCAAGAAGCGAATACTGGTCATCATCCTGCTCGTGGCAGCGGTTGGGATTTTTGCTGCTTTCAACCTTCGCGGCAAGGGACCGGTGCAGTACTACACGGCCCCGGTGGAAACTGGAGAAATCAAGCAGGTGGTGGAAGCTACCGGCACGATCAACGCCGTGATCACTGTCCAGGTGGGATCGCAGGTCTCTGGCACCATCTCCAAGCTTTACGTTGATTTCAACTCACACGTAAAAAAAGGACAGTTGATCGCTCAGATCGATCCGCCGCTTTTTGAAGGCGCGCTTTCCCAGGCCAGGGCCGATCTTGAAAATGCCCGTGCGAACCTGGCCGTTGCAGTCGCCAATACGGCCAAGGCCCGCGCCAGTGAGGTGCAGACCAAGGCCGACTACGAGCGAAATCTCGGCCTCAGCAAGCAGGGCGTAATCAGCCAGCAGTCGCTCGACGTGGCCAAAGCCAACGCCGATAGCGCGGCCGCGCAGGTTACTGCTGCGCTGGCCCAGGAAACCCAGGCCCGCGCGCAAGTCCAGCAAAAAGAAGCCGCCGTTCAGGTGGCTCAGACCAACCTGGATTACACCGTCATCCACGCGCCCATTGACGGCACTGTGGTTGCCCGCAATGTAGATGTTGGCCAGACCGTGGCTGCGTCTTTGCAGGCCCCCACGCTCTTCACCATCGCGCAGGACCTCACCAAGATGCAGGTCTATGCCAAGACTGATGAGTCTGACGTAGGCCAGATTCGCTCCGGACAAAAAGTCACTTTCAAAGTCGACGCCTATCCGCGTGAGACGTTCAGCGGTACTGTCTCGCAGGTGCGTATGAACTCGACCGTCGTCCAGAATGTTGTGACCTATGACACCATCATCGACTTTGATAATCCCGAGTTGAAGCTCTTCCCCGGGATGACCGCCTACGTGAGCATTCCCGTGGCGACTGCCGCCAACGTTCTCAAGGTCCCCAACGGCGCTCTGCGTTACAAGCCTGACTTGCCGCCGGAAGAGATTCGCGCGCTCTACCAGAAGAGCGGTATTCCTGAAAACACGGGCAGCAGAAAGAACGCAGCAGCCTCACAGGCGGAAAGCGTCCCGCCGCCAACCACCGCACCGCGGCCGCAGACAATTGGATCAAAAAAGGGCGGCGGCTCCAGTCCAATAGCTCCTGAAAGCCAAACGCCAAGGTACGATTCGCAAGTCGTATGGAAGCTCGCTCCGGATAAATCGCTGCAACCTGTACGCATCAAGACCGGGATCACCGACCACACCTATACCGAGGTCATCCAGAACCTGAATGGCGAGCTCAAGGTCGGCGACGAGCTTGTTACCGGCGTGGCGCAGGGCCGAGCTTCAGCCACCGCTCCGCGCCCCGGTGGGCCGACAGCGCCGCGAACACGTTAGTCCGCCATGAACGCACACCAGACCAACTCGCTTCCCGTCGCCGAGCCGCCAGAGCAATTCAATCGCGACCAGGTCATTATTCAAGTTGAAGACATTCACAAGACTTACCAACTGGGTGAAACCCAGGTCCATGCTTTGCGCGGCGTGAGTCTTGAGATTCGCTGCGGTGAGTTCGTGGCCATTATGGGCGCCAGCGGCAGCGGCAAATCCACCTTCATGAACATCCTTGGCTGCCTTGATAAACCCAGCTCAGGCCGTTACCTGCTGGAAGGCGTCGATGTCTCCAGCCTGGAAAAGAAGCAACTTGCGGGCATTCGCAATCGTAAGATCGGTTTTGTCTTTCAGGGATTCAATCTGCTGGCCCGCACCACCGCCTTGGAGAATACCGAACTTCCTACGCTCTATGCGCGCATCGATAGAGACGAGCGCCATCGCCGCGCCGTTGACGCGCTGAAGATGGTGGGCCTGGGTGATCGCATTGACCACTTCCCATCGCAGCTTTCTGGCGGACAGCAACAGCGCGTCGCCATTGCGCGTGCGTTGGTGAACCGGCCTTCGATCCTGCTGGCCGACGAGCCCACCGGCAATCTCGATAGCCGCACGTCAGTCGAGGTGATGGAGATTTTGCAGCGGCTGAATGACCAGGGCCTGACCATCGTGCTGGTGACGCACGAGCACGATATCGCGCAGTTCACCAAGCGCAGCATTGTCTTTCGCGACGGCAAGATTCGGCGCGACGAGCCGATTGTGAATCGCGGCATTGCCACTGAATCGCTCAAGGCCATGCCGACTTTGGAAGAATAGTATCAATGGATTTGCTCTCCACATTGCGCGTTGCTTTTCGCGCGCTGGCGCGCAACAAGATGCGCTCCATTCTCACCATGCTTGGCATCATCATCGGCGTGGGCGCGGTCATCGCCATGGTGGGAATCGGCCAGGGCGCGGACCAGACTGTGCAAAGCCAGATCGCAAACCTCGGCTCCAATATGTTGTTTGTCAGCTCCGGCTCCATGAACCGTGGCGGCCTGAACCTTGGCTGGGGCGCAACCAAGTCTCTGGTGCGCGCGGACGTTGCCGCTATCGTAAGAGAATGCCATGCCGTGGCCTCCGCCGCGCCGGGAACTCAAACCTCGGCCCAGGTGGTCTACGAAAATGACAACTGGGGCACGCGCATCACCGGCACCACGCCGGAATATTTTGATATCCGCACCTGGCCGTTCCAGAGCGGCGCGGGATTCACTGAAGAGGACGTAACCAACGCCGCCAACGTCGCCGTGATTGGTGAGACGGTGCGCAAAAATCTTTTTGCTACTACCGATCCCGTCGGCAAAACGGTTCGCATTGGAAATCTTCCGTTCATTGTCGTGGGTGTACTCGTTGCCAAAGGGCAATCGCCGGCGATGAATGAAGATCAGGACGATACGATCATTGTCCCGCTCACCACTTTGCAGAAAAAAATTACCGGGCAGCCTTGGCTGCGTTTTGTGATGGTTTCCGCCAAGTCCCGCTCAGGGAGTTACGCCGCACAGCAACAGATTCAATCTTTGCTGCGTGACCGCCACCGCATCCGCCCGGAGCAGCCGGACGACTTCACCGTTCGCAACCTTGCCGATATGGCGGACCTGGCTTCAGAAGCCAGCAAGGTAATGACCGGCTTGCTGGCATCGATTGCCGGCGTGTCGCTGCTGGTGGGTGGAATTGGAATCATGAACATCATGCTGGTATCCGTGCGTGAACGCACGCGCGAAATCGGCATCCGCATGGCCATCGGCGCAACAGAGAGCGATGTGCAACGCCAGTTTCTTACTGAGGCCGTGGTAATGAGCCTGATCGGCGGTGCCGTGGGGATTGCCGTTGGCGTGCTTGCCTCGCTGACGATTGCCTCCACTGCGGGCTGGCCCATTCTGGTTTCCGGCGGCGCCATAGCTGGGGCCGCGCTTGTGGCCATGGCGATTGGAATTTTCTTTGGCTACTATCCCGCGCAGAAAGCCGCGCGGCTTGATCCGATTGAAGCGTTGCGTTACGAGTAAGCGGAAATTTCGTCCATGCAGCTGAGCACAATATTCCGTGAAGCCTTGCAGGCGCTGGTCCGCAACCGTGTCCGCAGCTTGCTCACCATGCTTGGGATCGTGATGGGCGTTGGGTCATTCATCTGTGTTGTCGCTGTCGGCCGGGCCGGATCCAGCCGTGTGGAGAACCAACTCAGCAATGTCGGCGACAACCTGATCTGGGTTGAAGCGGGCAGCCGCGCGCGCAACGGCGTCCGCATCGGCAGCCGTGGCAGCAAAACCCTAGTTGAAGGTGACAGCCGCGCCGTGCTCGATCAGGTCCCCGGCGTCAAAAGCGCTTCGCCCAACGTCGATGGCCGCATCCAGGCGGTTTACGGCAACCTCAATTGGGGAACTCAATATCGCGGCGTAAGCCCGGAGTATTTTGAGATTCGTAAATGGACGGTGCGGCTGGGCGCGGCGTTCACCCAGGACGATATGGAAAGGAACGCTCCCGTCTGCGTAATTGGTAACACCGTGGCAACGAATTTATTTGAAGAGGATGACCCCATCGGCAAGACCGTCAATATTCAGTCCGTGCCGTTCAAAGTGGTGGGCGTGCTTGAGGCCAAGGGATTTTCCACGACCGGCCAGGACCAGGACGATTTTGTTGTGATGCCGCTTACCACGGCGCAGAAACGTATCACGGGACAAGAATGGCTGGATGATATCTTCTTCTCTGCCCGGTCAAGGGAAGAAATACCGGAGGTCACAAAACGCATCATCGGCGTAATGCGTGAGCGGCATCACCTGCGCGCGGGCGAGGACGATGACTTCAACATTCGCACGCCGGAAGAACTCATTCGCGCCCAGCTTGCCTCGGCCAATGTTTTTACTCTGCTGTTGGCCAGTGCCGCATCGCTCTCGCTGCTGGTGGGCGGAATTGGCATCATGAATATCCAATTGATCTCCGTCACGGAGCGCACCCGGGAAATCGGCATACGCCTTGCGGTCGGCGCCACGGAGCAGGATATTCAAATGCAGTTTTTGAGTGAAGCCATCGTCATGAGCCTGATCGGCGGCTCGTTGGGCGTGCTGGCCGGAATACTCGGCTCCCTTGTACTCAAAAACACTCTGCACTGGGAAATGCAGCTCTCGCCGCAGATTATGGTGATTGCCGGCTTGTTTTCCGCCGCAGTGGGAATTTTCTTTGGTTATTATCCGGCACAGAAGGCGTCACGCCTCGATCCGATTGAAGGCCTGCGTTACGAGTAAGCGGTCGGCCGCGCAACACCTCGGTGTTCGCGACCAATGCATCACAGATCGCCAGGCAGCTATCTACCATCTCCGTTTTGGTCCGCCGGTTATGCGTCACAATAAGCAGGCTGGCGGTGCCGTGCACCAGAAGAAAGAGCGCGTAATAACTCAAAGCATAATCTTTTGGTTTGCCGCCGAACCGCTCGGCAAATTTTTCCAGCAGCCACTCCTTGATCGGCCGCGGACGTCCCGGCCCCAGCAGTTCTGACCACGCGGGTCCCCACAGCAAGCGATACTCGTGCGGATGCTGGTCGGCAAACTTTAGAAAACGCCGGTAGGATTCCTCGATGGTCGGGGCCGATGTGGTCTTTTCGGTGATCCTAAGCTGCACGAGCTCCGCCAGCGCCAGCAGAAGCGCTTCCTTGTTGCGAAAGCGCTTGTAGACGGTAGTGGTGGTGGTTCCAGCGGCCACGGCAACGGCCCGCAGCGTCAGGCTCTTGGACCCATGAAGCCGCCAGAGGCGGTGGGCGGCTTTTAAAATTTTTGCTTCAAGGGACTGATCGGCCGTGCGCGGCATCATTTCACCCCTTAATAACTTGCACAATGTTACACTAACGCTGTAATATTAACAGTCAAATTCCCCGGTGGTGGGGGTTTTGGCCCACGGCAGGGGTTCCTTCATCCGTCCCAGCAGGCCGCCGGGAGGAATGTGCCAGTTGTTCTCTTGTGTTGTTACCCTGCCCATTCAGGTCCCTGGTTCCCGTCCCTTCGTTGAATCCGATAAGAGGTAGCAAGAAATAAATGGAGTATCTGGAGTACACAGTCTTTACCAAGGCAAGCCCCTCGCTCGCCTGGGAAATGTTTTGCGACTATCGCCATTGGCCCCGCTTTTCCAACATCTATGGAGACATCTGCTGGAGCAAAGGCAAACCCTGGACCGCCGGAAGCCGGCTTAAAATTGAAATCGTCCGTCCCAGGAAAGTCACGGTCGATCACGTGATTACCATTTGCTCTCCGGCGCAGCAAGTTGCGTGGATTGACCATGTGCTTGGCAACACAATGGAGCAGTGGGTGACGTTTGAAGCCCTTCCCGACGGCAGGACCCGCGTGCATACCTGGGCGGACATCACCAGTTCGGCGCCGTTTGTAACAATAAATTTCAGCGATTTTGTTCGCGGATTTATCCGGCAATGGTATGACAGCTTTTGTGCGGCATGCGATCAATTGGTTGACGGTAAAGCTCTCTGCAGCTAAACCGAATTGAAATAGCGGCCTAAGAAAGGGAGGATTTCCGTGCAAGGAAATCCTTCACTACAAGGGCCGCGTCTTTCTTTTGTCCGTCCACGGCATAGTTCATGCGGCGCATATCCTCGGCAGTGATGCGGCCGCTCAGCTTCTGTAAAGCCGCCGCAACTTCAGGATGGCGGTCGAGCGTTTCACGACGCACCATCGGCACTGCGTCATAGGGCGGAAAATAGTGCCGGTCGTCTTCAAGCACCACGAGATCGAGCGCGGCGATCAGTCCGTCAGTATTCGAGCCCGCAACTATGTCAACCTGATTATTCTGCAAAGCGCGATAGAGCAGGCCCAGATCCATCACGCGCGGGGCCTCCGCGAATTTGAAACCGTACTTGGCGGCCAAGCCTTTGTAGCCATCGGGACGTTCCAGAAATTCATAGCCAACACCGAGACGCAATTGCGGCGAGATGGCAGCAGCGTCCGAAAGAGTTTTCAGGCGCAGCCGGCGCGCATCATTGCCGCGCATGACCATGGCAAAGGTGTTGTCGAAACCGAGCGAGGGCAAGACTTCCAGGCCGAATCGCCGCGAGTAAAGCTCTTTCACGGTATTGAAGACCGCGGCGTGATCGGAAACCGGCTTTTCTTTAAGGATGGCGACCAAAGCCGTGCCGGTATATTCCACGTACATGTCGATGCGTCCGGCGAGCAGCGCCTGATGGCATATATAAGTTCCAGCCAGGTAGAAACGCCGGTCAATAGGCAACGCGCAAAAGCGCGCAAGATATTGCGCCAGCAACTCGCCGAGCACCAGTTGCTCAGTGAAATTCTTGGAGCCGACCGTGAGCGTTGAACGTTTTGGCGCACATCCGGAAAGCATTAGGGCAAGCGCGGCGAGAAAGCTGCGGCGGTCCATCAGTGGCGCGTCCGCATCGGTCTCCGCACTAACGACCGCTGAATCGCGCCGAGCGCAAAGTCAGAGCAAAGCGCCATGAGCGCGGCGGGAATTGCTCCGGCTAGGATCACGTTGTTATCCACCATGGCGAGTCCACGAAAAATAAATTCACCCAGCCCGCCTGCCCCGATGGCGGCGGCAATCGTGGCCACACCCACGGTGATGACCGTAGCAGTGCGAATCCCCGCGACTATTACGTTTGAAGCCAGCGGCAACTCCACCTGCCAGAGCAATTGCCGCCGCGTAAGTCCCATGGCAACCGCGGCTTCGCGCACCGGAGCGTCAACGCCGGCAATGCCCGTATATGTATTGCGGACCACGGGAAGCAGCGCATACAGCGTGAGCGCCAAAATCGCCAACCGATCAGCGCGCGCGCCGATCCACGGCACCGGAAGCAGCAATCCAAACAAAGCGAGGCTTGGTATTGTCTGCATGATGTTGTTGGCACCCAGGATCAATGACTTCAACGCTGGCCGCCGGCTCAGCAAGATTCCCAGCGGCACGCCGATTCCGACGGCCAGCAGCATGGAGACGCCGACCAGCCATAAGTGCTCGCCGGTAAGCGTGAGCACTTCACGCTTGTGGGCGATAAAGAAATCTGGCAGTGACATGCCGCTAAGCTCCGGAGTTCAGGATTTGCTGCGTGGCCCGGAATGCGTTTACGTATGGTTGAACAGATTCGTCTGGGGAGCGCAGAAATTCAGCCGGCGCAAAAACACCTTTGAGCTTTCCGGAATCAATAAGGGCGATGCGGTCACCCAGCATCAGGGCTTCGGCGACGTCATGTGTGACGAAGACAATCGTCTTGCTCAACCTTTTTTTGAGCTGCATGAATTCGTGCTGCAGTTCCGCGCGCGTAATGGGATCAAGCGCGCCAAAGGGTTCATCCATCAGTAGAATTTCTGGATCGGCGGCGAGCGCTCGTGCCAATCCAACACGTTGCCGCTGTCCGCCGGAGAGCTGGTCAGGATAGCGATCTGCATATTCACCAAAGGGCAAGCCGACGAGTTGCAGGACTTCGCGCACACGCGCGTCAATGCGTGCAACATCCCAGCGCTCCAGCCTGGGAACGAGCGCGACGTTATCTTTCACAGTGTAATGCGGGAAAAGCCCGGCTTCCTGGATGGCGTACCCAATGTGGCGGCGAAGCCGAATCACGTCCCACTCAGCGGTGGAATGTCCATCGACAAGGACCCTGCCTTCACTTTGCTCTAAGAGGCGATTGATCAGTTTAAGCGTTGTCGTTTTGCCGGAGCCGCTGCGCCCCAGCAGCATAAGCGTTTCAGCGCGGCGGATGGAAAGATTCAGATCAGAGATAAGCGCGCGATTACCGTTAACGCGGTAAGTGACATTGACGAATTCAATGGCCGCAGCCGGGGAAGCATTCATCGCAGCGGAAAGCGTAACAGATTGGCCGTGGATTTACGCAGATGGGCGGCAAGCCGCCCCGGGAGTTCATCTTGCTGAAAGATTGACCTTGCCAGCGAGCCCCGAGGCTGATCTTCTAACGAGCTAAAACCTGGGACGAGCTAAAACATAGGAATTGGTCGGGGCGACAGGATTTGAACCTGTGACCCCCTGCGCCCAAGGCAGGTGCGCTACCAGGCTGCGCTACGCCCCGACAGAATGAAGCAGGGAGATTTCCATTCTAACCGATTTTCTTGATCTCGGGATTTGGCCCGGTTTTTGGTCTCGATTTACCCTTTTCGGTTCGATCATTCGGTTTCCGGAATAAACTCTTGCGCTCGATCTCCGGACGAATTCGAAAAGATTTTGGGGTCGCTGTTACGAAAACCAGAAAGGGCTTCCGCTGAGCGTCGTTTTTCCCGTCAATATGCGCTGCCTTTCGCGGACATTCCTTGCCTTATTTGCGAGGCGTTTAGTTTCGCTTAAAATTCGTTCATAACATTACTCTTACTCTCCTAATTATTAGGATGAAGTAATCGTAAAGATGCCGTGGGACTCTCTCCCGCATTGGCCCTTGGTAAGCCCATTCTTTGTTACTGAATGAACTCTAATAATTGAACGGATAACACCACTCCCCTCGTATTCCCAATTCGGGAAAAAGCTTTTCCGGATTCGGAAATTCTTAAATAAACCCAATAGATTCTTGTGGATAGAGTCTTCTTAGGCAAACTCAATTGAATCTTTAAAGGAGATCTTCTTAATGTTGAAACACACCGCACGCTTCGCAGCTTTCGCGCTTCTCATGTTCGCCGCGAGCGCACCCTCCCTAACCGTCAAGGCCAGCAGCACCCAGTTCGATTGCCCATGCCCTTATCCACCAGTGCCACCAACCCAGCTGCATACCATTCCCCTTGCCTTGTCAAGTTGGCATCAGGTAACAGGAGTAATGTAGGCAGGGGAGCTAAAGACAAGAAATGCTTGTTTGATGGCCTACTAACGCTGTATGCTCTTGGAAGCATTATGCCGTTAGGGTCGCTCATTCACGATTTATGGGTTGCAGGCTTTGCTCTGCAAGTACTCTTAGCAGGGGTACTGCTGGCGAAGAGAGCATGGCGAAAGTATCCACTGTTCACTGCCTACATTTTCTTTAACCTGTTTGAAACCGCAGCAGCATTGTCGGTTTACCGGATGCACGCGTATTTTTATACTTTTTGGATATGCGAGGCGATTGGCATCTTTCTGGGTCTGGCAGTGGTGCGGGAAATATTCACGAATATTTTTGCTCCCCATCCGGCTTTGCGCAAGCTGGCTATCCTGGTATTTCGCGTGGCGGTGGTGGCCCTCGTTCTATTGGCTTGCGGGGCGATCTACGAACAGTCAGTCAGCGCTAAAACCATTGCTCGTGTTGTGATGGTGGCGACCGACGGGACTCGTATTGTTGAATTGGGCTTGATCATGTTCCTGTTCCTGTCTTCCAGTGCGTTTGGATTGCACTGGCGCCAGAATGAATTCGGGATTGCCTTGGGCTTGGGAACGTGTGCAGCCGTAGAGCTAATCAACGTAACGTTGATGACACATTTGAGCCCCGCGGCAGGGCAGATTTTTAGTGTGGTACGCAGCTTTTCTTTCAACTTCAGCCTTCTTATCTGGCTTGGCTACCTGCTGTTCCCGGAACGTGCAACCAGCAGCGGAGAGCTTCCCAAGAAGGCCCAGTTGGAGCAATGGAATCAGGCAGTGACGGAGCTAATTAATAGATGATAACTGTGATCGTAATTGCGCTTGCGTTGTGCGCTGTCGTGTTGTTTTACATGGCGGTACGTAACCGCAGAAAACAGGCGGTGCAATCGCTCCGCCCGGTGGATTTAGCCGCGTTTCATACCCTGCTGGACCGCGATGATGAACTTTTCATCAAGGAAAAGCTGCCCCGCTCAAAATTTGTGCGTCTCAAGCGCCATCGCATCCGCGTGACTGTGCGCTATGTGGCCAGGATTGCGTCCAACGCATCCACGGTCTTGCATGAGAGTGAGAACGCGCGCCTCAGTCCCACGCCTGAAGTGGCTTCCACGGCCGAGCAGGTAATGGAACTGGCGGCGCAGATCCGCGTGCAGTGCATGCTGGCTATATTCAAGCTGTCTCTTGAATATGCCATGCCGTCATTGCAGCTCACTCCGGCAATGCTGGTGCCCACATACCAGACCTTGCGGGAGAACGTGCGCCGGCTCGGCGATCTGCAAACGCAGAATGCCATTCCGTTGGCCAACGCTATCTAGCTGTTTCTGGCGACTGTTTTTTGGCGAAAACCAAAGCCCTGTGCGGCAAGCGCGGGGCTTTTTTTCTATTAACCAGATAACGCGCTGAAGAACACCAGATACCTCTGTGATTTCCGTGAAATTACAATAACCAATAACCAAAGAAGCGTAGATACGAGCTGCCTGGCGGTACGTACCTTGAAGTCCCTTTGTGCTCCTTAGCGCCCTTATATGGTCAGGTCTTTGGATTTAGAATAGACGCATGCTTCTCCAAGGCATTTTCCCCGCCGTGACCACGCCGTTCTATCCTGACGGAGCGGTGTACTACAAAAAAATTGAACACAATATTGATCGCTATTCCCGCACGCCGATTGCTGGTATGGTGGTGCTGGGTTCCACAGGTGAAGCCGTGATGCTGAGCGATGATGAGCGGCGCGAAGTGTTGCGCGTTACGGCTGAGGTAGCGTCCCCGGAAAAAGTGCTCATCGCGGGTACGGGCGCTGAGTCAGTGATTGAAACGCTGCGCCTTACGGAGCTTGCGGCAAAACTGAATTATGACGTGGCGCTGGTGCGCACCCCGCATTTTTACCGTCCACAGATGAAGCCAGAGGCAATGCTGGCCTTTTATCGCACCGTCGCGGACAAGTCTCCGCTGCCGGTGCTGCTCTATACCGTGCCGCCGTTCACGGCCTATGACCTGCCTCTGGAAGTGATTACGGCGCTGGCGGAGCATCCGAACATTATTGGCATCAAGGAATCAAGCGGCAACGTGGAGAAAGTGGCGGCCATGGTGCAGGCTACGCGTCATATAAAGCGCACCGCCACCGTCACAGAAGTACAACAGGCGGTTACGGCGCGCATGCTGGCCGCCACGGCTACCGGCGATAATGGCGGCCAAATGGTAAGTGTGAGCCAGTTGAATGGCGGGTCTGATGTTGCCGTCGCTGCCCGCCCCAGGATCAAGACCCGCGGCAAGGAAGTTGGTTTTCAGGTGCTGGTGGGAGCGGCCCACACGTTGCTGGACTCATTGCTGGCCGGCGCCAGCGGCGGCGTGCTGGGATTTGCCGCACCCGCGCCAACAATTTGTTTTGAAATCCATGCCGCCTTTAAGGACAACGATATTGAACTTGCCCGGTCAAAACAGATCAGCCTGGCTCCGGCGACAAAACGCGTAGTTTCCGAACTGGGAATTCCGGCAATTAAATATGCCATGGACCTAAATGGTTATTATGGAGGACTGCCGCGGCTGCCGCTGCTTCCTCCCACACAGGCGCATAAGATGGAAATTGAAACTATGATGAATTCCTTCCGGAATTAGCATAAGAGGAAAAGAAATTCAGCCGCAATCCGTATTTCCATGCTTTTATCGAAGGAAAATGTTAACGTAATCAGCTTTAAGTAGCGTTTGATCGGTCCGTGCTTTAGTCTATTCCCCAACCAGAAAAGGTTTGTTTACCCAAGTTGGCATTGTTGGGGTTAAACTAGAGGACAGCTTCAGGGTGAATTGCCACTACACTTATAATCTTCCGGCGTAAATGATTAGAAATTTCTCTTGTTGTACTTTTGTGGAAGTTGGGCCTCGGCAAATAGTGGAACAAGTTTGAGGACATATAAAAGTGTTGTCAGCTGGCAAGAAGTTACGCGACTTACGTGAACAAATGGGCCTCACCCTTCGGGATGTGGAGCTCTCCAGCACTTCCTTGGCTGAAATCAGAGGCATTGAGGAATTTGTCATCAATCCCAGCCGCCTGTCTGATATTGAAACCAAGGGCGTGATTCCCAGTATTTTCAGGCTCTATGTTTTATCGGTGATTTATCGTTCGGATTTTACAGAGTTGCTTCGCCTGTATGGCGTGGACCTGAGTTCCACGGCGGCCGATTTTGCCATTTGCCGTCCCGGCAAGACGCATCGCGTGGAAATTGCTGATGCCCAGGCCAGCGTGGAACTTCCCATCAGGCTTGATCCGGGCTTTGATCTGCTCCGCACGAGTGATCTGGGCCGCATGATCCAGAAATGGGGCCCGATTCCCATGCTGTATCTGCAGGAAATCGCCAAGAAAAAATTTATCTACGCTTATATCGGCACGGAAGACCTCACCATGTATCCGCTGCTGTTGCCGGGTTCATTCATTCAGGTGGATGAAGAGCGCACCCGCGTGGAAGAAAAGAAATGGCGCTCAGAGCTGGAGCGCCCGATTTACCTGGTGGAAACCCGCGATGGTCACGTGTGCTGCTGGTGCTCCGTGCGCCGCGGTGAGATTGTGCTGCAATCCCATCCGCTTTCAC
>Ga0070734_10001357_pt1 | contig 36374 bp, 39 predicted proteins | sample Coa_R1_8_FD_66444 | JGI IMG/M metagenome (GOLD analysis project Ga0070734, IMG submission 66444) | Surface soil microbial communities from Centralia Pennsylvania, which are recovering from an underground coalmine fire - Coalmine... | ecosystem: Environmental > Terrestrial > Soil > Unclassified ...
CAAGTTCTTTAAATACGAGGTCGAACCATGTCCGGCCATTCGAAATGGGCCACAATTAAGCATAAAAAGGGCGCGCTTGATGCAAAGCGCGGCAAGATATTCACCCGCCTCATTAAAGAAATCAGCATCGCCGCCAAAAACGGCGGTGGTGATCCAGATTCCAACCCCCGCCTACGCGGCGCCATCGTTGCGGCCAAAGCCGAGAACATGCCTGCCGACAATATCAAGCGTGCCATACAGCGCGGTACCGGCGAGCTTCCCGGCGCGGTCTACGAGGAATTCACGCTTGAAGGCTACGGTCCGGGCGGAGTCGCGGTCATGCTCGACATCAACACTGACAATCGCAACCGCACGGTCAGCGAGATTCGCCACGTCTTTGGAAAAAACGGTGGCAACATGGCCTCGGCGGGCGCTGTCGCGTACCTATTCCACAAGAAAGGCGACATCATCATTCCCAAAGATGCGGCGAAAGAGGACGATCTGATGAATATCGTTCTTGAAGCTGGCGGCGAGGACCTGAACGATGATGGCGACAACTGGGAAATCACGACCGATCCGTCTGCTTACGAAGGTGTGCTCGAGGCGGTGAAGAAGGCCGGCATCACTCCTGCGTCTTCCAGCGTTTCGTTTATCCCGCAAAACTACATCAAGCTCGAGGGCCAGCAGGCTGGCACCATGATCCGCCTGATGGAAGCACTCGAAGAGCACGACGACGTGCAGAACGTTCATGCCAACTTCGATATCGATCAGAAGTTGCTCGAAGAAGTGGCTGGATAAGTTCGCTAGGGAGTCTTTGCGGCCGCCCGTTTACCGGGCGGCTTTTTGTTTTGCATTCTGCGAACCACAGTTTTCAACACCTTCGTGGAAAATTCTGTGCAAAACGGGCAAAGTACCTTCGTAAGTGATTCGCGGAGTGATGGTTCAGCAGATTGCACTGGAGCGAGTGCTGGCACTTTCGTGACAGATTTAAGAAGAGTCTTACTTTGAAAGTTCGCCTAGACAAACTAATCGCGGACCGCGGACTTGTTGCGTCGCGCGAGCGCGCGCAAGCCCTCATTCTCGCCGGCAAAGTGCTGGTAGACGAACAGAAGATCGAGAAGGCTGGCGCGCAAGTCGCGCAGGATTGCCTCATTCGTCTGCTCGACGCCGACCTGAAGTATGTTAGCCGTGGCGGACTCAAACTTGAACGGGCACTCGAGTACTGGCAGGTCGACGTCACGGGCAAGGTTTGCATGGACGTTGGAGCATCCACCGGAGGATTCACGGATTGTCTGCTGCAACACGGCGCCGCCAGCATCATTTCGATCGACACCGGCTACGGACAGATGGATTTCAAGCTGCGCCAGGACTCGCGCGTGCGGCTGCTCGAAAAAACGAACGCTCGCTACCTTAAAGCCGATGACGTAGGGGAAGCGGTCGACTTCGTGGCAATGGACGTATCCTTTATCTCGGCGACCTTGGTCCTCCCAGCGGTCGTTGCCGCTGCTTTTCCGCATGAGAGAGAGGGACGACGCTTCGTCGTTTTGGTCAAGCCTCAATTCGAAGTCGGCCGAGAGTTAGTCGGGAAAGGCGGTATTGTCCGCGACGAAGATGCTCAACAGTCTGCCGTTGCCAAGGTGCGCACGGTACTGGAGCAACTGGGCGCGAAGCACACTGATGTGATCGATTCTCCAATCCTGGGCGCCGAAGGTAACCGGGAATTCCTGCTCTACGGAGTCTTCTAACTCCCGCGCGGTGTGGGGAATCCGCCGACTTCCGATACAATCACTCTTTCATCATGGGAACGGCGACTCCGCACTCCTCGAACAAAACGGCAGCCATCATCTCTCGTCCTGATCGCCCCCAAGTGGCGCAGATTCTACCCGGACTTCTGAACTGGTTGCGGGAGCATGGATACAAAGTTCTTATCGACGCGGAAACGGGAAATTATTCGAATGGGGTCGAAGTTGTGCCGCGTGACGAACTGGGTGCACGGCCGCTTGATCTGGTCATTGTTTTGGGTGGGGACGGAACGCTGCTCTCGGCGGCGAGGCTCACGGCAGCGATTGACGTTCCACTGCTCGGGGTGAACTTGGGGAGGCTCGGTTTCCTGACAGAAGTCCCGCCGGAGTCGCTTTCTACGATGCTGGATGCGATCGCGAGCGGCCGCGCCCCAGTCGAGACTCGTTTCCTGATGCGGTGTGACTTGGTTCGAGGAAACGAAGTTCGTGGCAGCTATCTCGTGTTCAACGATGCAGTAGTCAACAAGACCACGCTGGCACGGCTGAATACCTACGATCTCTACATCGACAGGATGTTCGTTGCAAGTTATCGCGCGGATGGCATGATCGTCGCCACCCCGACCGGATCTACAGCATATTCGCTCTCGGCGGGCGGCCCGGTGCTCATGCCTACCGTCAGTGCGTTAGTGGTTACGCCAGTAGCACCGCACTCGCTTACCCATCGCCCGCTGGTGGTACCAGATTCTGCAGAGATCGAGATCCTGCTTCGCAGTGAAGAGGAAGTCGCGTATCTCAGTCTTGACGGGCAACCGGGCTTCGACTTGAGCGACGGAGATAGAGTCCGGTGCCGTCGCTCTGAGCATCAGGTCAAACTCTTCCGAACAGGATCAGACTTCTTTCAGGTACTGCGCAGCAAGCTGAAGTGGGGAGAGCGCCAGGACTAGGACTCGGTTCGCAGCAGGTCTTCCAGCTTTTCTCTTCGCCGAATCATCTTCGTCGTTTTTCCGGACACCAGAATCTCCGCTGGCCGTAAGCGGGTGTTGTAATTCGACGAAAGGGACATTCCATAAGCCCCAACGTCCAGAATGGCCAGAAGGTCGCCTTCTTCCACCGCGGGGATGGCTCGGTCTCTGGCAAAAAAATCGCCCGTCTCGCACACCGGCCCAACGATATCGACGGTCTCCATCTTGGTGGAGTCGTCTTTCTCGCGGATCACCGGCACAATCTCATGGTGCGCACCGTACAAGGCCGGACGAATCAGATCATTCATGGCCGCGTCCACAACGAGAAATCGTTTGCTGTCGTTCGATTTCTTGTAGATCACGGAAGTGAGCAAAAGCCCGGCGGGACCGATGATCGCCCGTCCGGGTTCAAGCAGCAGATGCACGTTCAACTGGCGCAGCGGTGCAGCCAAAATACCCGCATATTCCGTGACCTGAGACGAGAAGTCCGGGGTTGGCTTGTTATAAGAAATTCCTAAACCTCCGCCAGCATCGACGTATTCAATTTCATGTCCGTCGCCGCGCAGTTCCCGGACAAGGTCTGCGACGCGCGCCATTGCCTCACCGAATGGAGCGGCATCGGTGATCTGTGAACCGATATGAACGCTTACGCCCTTCGGTTTGAGATATCGCGCACCCGACGCTTTGGCGTAGAGCGTTCGAGCATCGCGAATCGGAATGCCAAACTTGTGTTTATGCAGCCCAGTCGAAATGTAAGGGTGTGTCTCTGCGGCGACATCGGGATTCACTCGCAGTGCCAGAGGCGCCGTCTTCCGGAGTCTTCCCGCACACTCTGCCAGGGCCCACAATTCCGATTCACTTTCCACGTTGAAGAGCAGAATCCCGGCCTTCAATGCAGCCGTCAACTCTTCGCGCGTCTTGCCTACGCCTGAGAAGACGATGCGTTTCGCAGCCTTTCGGTCAGCCACGAGCACGCGTTCGAGCTCGCCGCCAGAGACGATGTCGAATCCTGATCCTCTACGAGCCAGCATCCGGAGGATGCTCAAATTCGAATTCGCCTTGACGGAATAGCAGACGATGTGAGGCGCATCGCCAAAGGCCTGATCAAATTCGCGATAGCGCTCCTCAATCATGCTCGCCGAATAAACATAAAGCGGTGTGCCATATTGTCCGGCGAGTTTCAGCAACGAGATTTCGTCGCTATGAAGAACCATCGAGCCATCACGACGCAGAAGTCTGCGGCTGCTCTCGCGATAGGAGAATCCAGGCGCACGTAGGGGAGTGACATTCGAACTGCGAGGAGTCATTTTTTCTTTGAGGAAGTGTGCGCTCCACCGCGCACCCGGATGGCTACCACAGTTTGGTCGTCAAAAGTCTCTACGCCGGCAGAGTGGTCGGCGACCGCCTTGAAAATCGCGTCGACGACTTGTTCCGCAGTGCTGGCAGCGTTTTCAGCGACGATGGCCTCCAGGCGTCCGCGGCCAAAAAGGTCGCCCTTGCGGCTTCGTGCGTCGAGCATCCCGTCACTGAAGAAAACGAACAGATCGCCCGGTTTCATGCGGAATTGCAGTTCGTCGTACTCCGCCTCATCAAACAACCCCAGAGGTAACCCTGTGGCCTCGATCACTTCGGTCTTGCCCGCGTGAACATAGACTGGCCGAGGGAGTCCTGAGTTCGAGACCGTCAACATGCGATGCGCATCGTCCCAGACGGCGTAGATGATTGATACAAACTGTGCCTCGACGCGGCGCTCCGCTAACGACAGATTGACTGCTGAGAGCATCTCCGAGGGCGAAGGTTCGATCGGGGCATGCGACCTCAATATCCCGCTGACTAGCGCAGCGTAGATCGCGGCGGGTGCTCCTTTTCCACTCACATCGCCGATGGCGATACCGAGCCGCGACATCGAGTACGGGATGAAATCATAAAGATCTCCGCCAATCGTTCGCGCGGGAACGAATTTCGCCGCCACGTCGAGATGCGCGAGTTTCGGGCTTGCCTGCGGAAGCAAGCGGCTCTGCAATTCCCGCGCAAGGGAAAGATCGCGCTCGAGCCGCCGCTCCTGCTTTTCGATCTCTTCGTAGAGCCTGGCATTCTCAAGCGCGATGGCAATCTGCGCGGCCAGGGTCGTCATGGTGCGCTGATGCTCTTCGGTAAAGAATCCCCGTCGTGTGTGCTCGAGATCGAGAACCCCAACTACTTTGTTCTTGTAGATCAACGGTACTGCTAGCTCGGACTTTGTTTCCGGATTTGCCTGCACATAGCGCTCATCCTTGCTGACATCGGGAACAAGGACTGCCTGTTTTTGCTCGGCCGCATAACCGACCAAGCCGCGTCCCAGAGGAATCTCATGCTTCAAATGAATATTCTCGTTGAAGCGCAGCGAAAACCGGTGCTGCAATTTCTCCCCGGCAGGATCGAGCAGCAGAATGCTGAACATCTGATAGTCGATGAGACGCCGCACCAATTCCGCGATCCGTCCAAGCAACTCATCAAAATTTAAAATCGACGTCAACTCGCGCGCAATTTCATTGAGCAATAAGAGAATCCGCGCCTGTTTCGTCGTACGCGTGTAGAGTTGGGCATTTTCGATGCCGGCGGCCATGCGCGAGGCGACCAGCGTCAAGATGTTGACGTGTTCGTCGGTGAACGCGCCCGGCTCGCGCGCTTCGATATCAATGACTCCAATCACGCGATTCTTGGTGATCAGGGGGATGGCCAGCTCTGAGCAGACATTGGGAACGGCCTCGATGTAGCGCGGATCTTCGCGGACATCGTTAATCAGCACGGCCTGTCGTGACTGTGCGGCCAGCCCGGTTACTCCCTCGCCGACCTTGACCCGGGCCCGGTCGGCAAATTCAGTTGGGTATCCAGTCTGGAAACGGAACCGAAGTTCCTGAGTCTTTTCGTTCAGCAGCAGGATTGCGAAAATCTCGTAGTCGATCACCTTGCGGACGACTTCCGCCACCCGGCGCAGCGTGGTGTCGAGATCGAGAGACGTGGCGAGCACGTCGGCGACGTCGAGCAGCAGCGACTCGGCTGGAAGACGATCCGGTTTGGACACGACAGAACCCATGGCACGTATGATAGCAGCCGCGTTGCGGCTTCCAATTCGTTCTAGTTGTGCAGCTTAAAGAATGCAGACCGAAGAAAGCTCTGGGCGCCTATTCCCGCGGCACGATGCAAATGTCTGCAAGATTCCGATATTTTTCTGCGTAATCGAGACCATACCCAACGACAAACTCATCAGGAATTTTAAACCCAACGTAGTCGCCTTCCAATGGCAGCTTGCGCCGCGACGGTTTATCGAGCAATGCCGCCACCTTCAACGCTCGCGGCTGGCGCGCCTGCAGCATCCTCTTCAAATAGGTCATCGTCAGCCCAGTATCGAGGATATCCTCCACCAGAATAATGTTCCTGTCCTTGATGGTCTGGTCCACGTCTTTGGTGAGCTTCACCTCGCCCGTAGAATCCCAGCCGCTCTTCAGTTCCTGCGAGGGTGTTGGACGATTGCCGTAGCTGGAGACGCCGATGAATTCGAACGTCGCATCAAGGTTGATCTGGCGGGCCAAGTCCGACAGGAAAATCGCTGCTCCTTTGAGCACTCCCACGAGAATTACCGACTGATTCGAAAAGTCCGTTGTGATTTGTTCCCCAAGTTCACTGACGCGCTTCGCGATGTCCTGCCGCGAAATGAGCACCTTGAGTTCTGACATGGCGTTTCATATTAAACTAGCTGAGCCGATAACGGGAAAATGCTTAGCAGTCAGCACTCAGCATTCAGATTTGAATGCCGATTGCTGAAAGCCAGGAGCTATAGCGACATGAATTTGAAAGGCATCAAACTCACGTGGCTGGGCCATGCGACATTTCGTATTGAAACGCCCGCCGGCAAGATCGTCATCATCGATCCCTGGGTCATGGGCAATCCGATGTGCCCTGAGTCCGAGAAGAATGTAAAGAAGGTCGACATTCTTCTGTGCACGCACGGCCACGGCGACCACATCGGCGATGCCGTAGAGATCTGCAAGAACCACAATCCGATTGTCGTCGGCATCCCGGAACTGGCTCGCTGGCTGGGCAAGAAGGGTGCCAAACAAATCGCCGAGATGAACAAAGGCGGGTCGCAGACCGTCGGCGACATCAAAGTGACGATGGTTCACGCCGATCACTCCTGCGGCATCCAGGACGGCGACGAAACGGTCTACGGTGGCGAAGCCTGCGGATACGTCATCGAGTTCTCCTCCGGCGCGAAAATCTACCACGCGGGCGACACCAACGTTTTCGGCGATATGGCGATTATTCGTGATCTGTATGCGCCCGAAATCGTGATGCTGCCCATCGGTGATCATTACACCATGGGACCGCGCGAGGCTGCCTACGCGTGCAATCTGCTCAAACCAAAACATGTCATCCCGATGCACTTTGGAACCTTCCCGGTGCTCACCGGCCGGCCCAACGACTTGCAGAAGTTAGTTCCTGGCGTCGAAGTTGTCGAGATGAAGCCGGGACAAACCATGGGCGGTTAATTCATCCATAGATCTGCTGAACGTCTACTGAAAGGGAATCTCGTGACTCCAAGCAAGAAGAAGACTGCTCCTCCAAGTTGGCGGCATTACAACTTCACGACCGCCGGGCCGGTCGATGACTATCTCTACTCCATGCTTCCTGCCCGAGACGAAGTTCTTGTCGAGATGGAGCAGTACGCTACTGAACACAACATTCCCATCGTAGGCCCTGCTGTGGCTCGCGTTCTCCAGCAACTGGCGCTGATGATCAACGCACACACCGTGTTTGAACTCGGCTCTGCCATCGGATACTCGACGGTTTGGTGGGCGCAGGCTGTTGGCGATAGCGGACGCGTCATCTACACCGACAGCGATTCCAAGAATGTGGAGCGTGCTCGAGGGTACTTTGCGCGTGCCGGCGTTACCAAGCAGATCGAGCTGCATACAGGCGACGCTTTGGAAGTGCTCTCCGAGCAAAGGCAGGAATTCGACATCATCTTCAACGACGTCGATAAAGAAGACTACCCGCGCGTGCTGCGCCTGGTAGCTCCTCGCTTGCGAAAGGGGGGATTGTTCGTAACCGACAACGTTCTCTGGAGCGGCCGAGTCGCCGAGAAGAATCCGACCGACTCACGGACCAAGGCTATCCTCGAGTTCAACCGAAAGCTCTACGACTCGAAAGAGTTCTACACAACAATTCTGCCCATTCGTGATGGACTGGCCGTGGCTCTGAAGAGATAGCGTCACATCTGGAGTCTCGGTGCAGATGGCGAGTGGCCCACCCTTTTGTCCTGTATTCCTGACTGCCCATCTTTTCGTCTTCTGCGATTGGGAGGTGCATAAATGAAGAAGTGGCTCATTCGTGGCGTGGCGAGCATGGCCTTATTGTTTATCGTTGGATTCATCATTCTCTACGGCCTCTCCATTTACCAGCGACATCGTGCCCAGTCGTTTCTGCAAGAGCTTGCCTCCTTACAGCTCGGGGTCTCCTCGTTCTCAGATGCTCAACTACTAGCCCAAAAATACGGCGGTCAACCCTGGGACGTTCCTTTGCGCGCCCCTGTATGCTCCGCTCAGTCTTGTTTCCTCAGATTTGTTTTCGAAAACAAGATTCTCAACCATACCCAGCACAGGCGGGAAATATCACTGGCAGCGGGCCTGACAGTCAAGGACGGATATGTGGTAAGCAGGGAAGTCGACTACGCGATCCTAGGACCGATTTTGTGGAGCGATCATTTCGTCTATGAGCTCTCCGATAGTCTGTCACCGCACGGTCTGCCGAGTTACAACGTGACGAGGCTTAAACTCGATGCTCAGGGAACGCCGCATTGGGTCAAAGTCGATCTCAGTCCAGATGCACCGGAAGACCTCAGAGGTCGCGCATATGCGCTAGACCTTACATGTCTCGCTAGCCTACACGGTTGTCACGATCTTTCAGACGTGTTGCCGAAGGGACTGTGAGGAAGGCAGCCGGGTACCTATCCTTTCTGCGGGGACTGAACTCCGAAAACCATTTACCGAACAGGTTCACAGCCACCAACACACCCTAAGCCGCCACCGTTTAACCTGCCCGTAACATTCCTTCTCTATAGTGCGGCAATTCGATCGGGCTGAACGCTATCCCCAAGCCCGCAGGAGTGTTTATGGCAACTGCTTCCACCGTACTCGATGCCAAGATCTCTCGTTCCCCGGGCAAGATAGGGATGATTGTCTTCGGAATTGTCCTGGTCATCGGATTCGCTTACGCGGGGTCTCATCTGCTGACTGACCTTTCCACAATGCATAGCGAATCGGTCCTGCCGTTCGTGCTGCTGGGCGTCGCGCTACTGGTCGCTCTGGGGTTCGAATTCGTGAACGGCTTTCATGACACAGCCAACGCCGTCGCTACCGTGATCTACACGCATTCTCTGGAACCTCACGTTGCCGTCGTCTGGTCGGGATTCTGGAACTTCCTTGGCGTGATGGTTTCTTCTGGTCTGGTCGCCTTCGGCATTGTTTCCCTACTTCCGGTCGAACTTATTCTGCAGGTGGGAAGCAAAGCCGGTTTCGCCATGGTGTTCGCGCTGCTGGTGGCTGCCATTATCTGGAATCTGGGCACGTGGTACTTCGGCTTGCCGGCTTCGAGTTCGCACACCCTGATTGGGTCAGTCATCGGAGTTGGAATCGCAAATCAGCTGATTTCTGGAAGAAGCGGAACTTCGGGTGTCGACTGGGGACAAGCCAGAAACATCGGGTGGTCGCTGTTGTTGTCGCCGGTGATCGGATTGGGTGTTGCCGCTCTGCTGCTGCTCGCCGCACGTGCTTTGATTAAAGATGAGAAGCTCTATCGTGCCCCGGAGGGCAATACTCCGCCGCCGTTTTACATTCGCTGCCTGCTCATCCTCACCTGTACTGGCGTGAGTTTCTTTCATGGCTCCAACGACGGGCAGAAGGGAATGGGCTTGATCATGCTCATCCTGATCGGAACCGTTCCCACTGCATACGCCTTGAACCATGCTGTCACGTTCCATGAGTCACAGGATTTCATTGCTGCTTCTCAGCAGGCTGCTACAGTTCTCGATCATTACGTTCAACCAGGAGCCACCATCGGCGATGCCCGTGACGATCTGACGGAGTTCATTCGCACCAAGCAGTTCACGCCCAACACCATGCTGGCGATGCGGACCTTGGTCAACGACATCGGCAACGAGACCAGCATCTACAAAGAGCTGAAGAACGTTCCCCATGACCGCGTACGCAACTTCCGCAATGATATGTATCTGGTGAGCGAAGTGCTGCGAATCACGGCGAAAACAGGGAACCCGAAGTTTTCGGCCTCTGACGCTGCTGTGCTGGCGAACTACAAAAAGCACGTCGATCATTCCACCCGGTTCATTCCAGTTTGGGTGAAAGTCGCAGTCGCCATGGCGCTCGGTCTCGGCACGATGGTTGGATGGAAGCGGATCGTAATCACAGTCGGCGAAAAGATCGGCAAAGAGCACCTGACCTACGCTCAGGGCGCTGCGGCGGAAATCACGGCTATGGCAACGATCGGAGCTGCTGACGGCTTCGGCTTACCCGTCAGTACAACGCATGTCCTGTCATCGGGAGTTGCCGGGACCATGGCTGCCAATCGCTCGGGTATCCAGTTGAGTACTATCCGCAATCTCGCGCTGGCTTGGGTGCTCACTCTTCCCGTAGCCATGTTGCTGTCTGGATCGCTGTTCTGGCTGTTCCGCAAAATCTTCTGATCTCTGGAAAAAAAGGCGATGGGAGCTCGTCCCATCGCCTGATTTTAACTTCTGTCGGTTGGCTAGTTTCCCAGCAGCCCGTACACGGTCACTTCGGTTCGCGTGCCCACGTACACCTTTCCGTTCGCGATCGTCGGGGGAATGAACTTCACCGCATTGCCCGCCTGGTCGCGATTGTTGGGCGCCTGCGAACTATTCCAATACTCCTGCGAGAGATTGGTCGCATTGTAAGCGTGGAGAATCGCCGGACCGCTGCACGCGGGAGGCACCGGCACCTGAGAGCAATTCACTCCGGAAACATTCGGGCTGGCATAACCATACAGGCTCGAATCAATCGCCCAGACAACGCCGTGAGAGCCAGTCTGCGACGATACTGATGGACTCGCCCCCGGGTATCCGAATGATTCGGGCGTCTGCGAAGCAACACTCGTGTTGAACAGCTCCGTGCTGGGATTGAATGAAAACTGCCGCACTGCGTCGTATTGGCCTCCGGTGTAGAGATTGTTGTGCCACAGCGCGGGCACACCCCACTGACCGTAGGTTGGGCCATTGAAGCTCTGCACGATCTGGCTGTTGTTGTTCTGGTTGTACTGGCCCATATTGTCGCGATCGATGAGGTAGACGACTCCTTCTTTTCCAACTTCAGTCAGCAGGTGCTGTGGACCCGATCCCGTTTGATTAGGAAACAGAACCACGCCGCCCGATCCCAGGTCGCCGTCCTCTCTCTGGAGCGTTCCCTGGTCGTATGGCGTGAAATAGCCGGAGATGCTCAGATTGAAGCCATTCAGAGTATTTCCCGTGACATAGTGCAGGCGCAGAATCGTGTCGCCGTAATCGTCGTTTGGCGGCGGAGGCAGTTCATCAAACACTCCGTTGCCTGTAGAAACGTAGACGTCCCCGTTGCTATCGAGAGCAGGCGCGCCGCCACCGGCCCAGATTCCGCCATCGGCTCCGCCCACTCCATTTGGAGTCGTGTTAAACACCGCGACCTGCTGCTGCACGTTCGAGGCTTTGTAAGCCAGCAACCACCCGTGATACGGGGTTGCGTCTTCGTGCGCCGAAAAAGCGACATAGATCTTTCCGCCGTATTCCGCCAGTCCCGAACGATTGTGCTCCAATTGCGATGTGAAATACACGATGCCGTTGATCGATCCGTCGCCTGTACCCGCTACTTGCGCAGCGATTGTGACTGGCGCACTGAACTTTTCGCTTCCGGTTCCCAGATCGAGCGCGTGCAGCCGATGATAGAAATTCCCTGACGTCCCGGAGCAATTTCCCGGGTTCGTAGGATTACTTTCAGAAGCGCTTACGAGATAGATCGTCTTAGTCGAACTATCGATGACCGGTGTTCCGGTTACTCCGACTTCAGGGTAGATATCACCGAAGCACTCCCCGACATCGTTCCAGGTTATCGGGGCCTCGCCCGCAGTCCCGCCATGCAATGTGTCGAGCAGATTGACGTGCCAGTAGGTCACACAGGGATGAATATCCGCGTCGAAGAGGTATGCGCTGTCGTGTTGAGTCGCCACGAAGATGACATTGTGCGTGCCTCCGGCGATGCTGAATCCCTTGATCCACAGCGGCTGTGTGTAGATGGCGCCATCCACCGCGCATGAGAAGAGCTTGCCGAAGTTCGTTGTTGTAAGAGTGATCGACGACAGCGCGAACTCTCTCGAATTCACCCCGTCGCGCGCCTGATCGTTGTGATAGGTGAGAACGCCGGCAAGGTCTGTCACCGCTACGTGCGCTGTTCCCGACGAGCCGCCGACTGTGGCTGTGACCGTATGAACTCCAGCTTTGGCTGGCGGCGTGTACAGCCCATTAGTACTGATCGTACCTACGGTCGAGTTTCCACCAACGATGTTGTCCACACTCCAGGTAACGCCATTCACAGAAGCAGTGAATTGCTGGGTCTGTGTCGACGTTGCTACCGACGTCATCGCGGGCGATACTGTGATCGCCGCACTCGCCGGCGCCGAAGCGGAAATCAGAATTGTGCTAAGGACGAAGAAAAGGGAAGTGACTCCCGAACTGCTCTTCATACTGCTCCCCCCAGAGGCGGTATTCAGAACAACGAGGATCTACTGCGGCGCCGGTAAGTTTACTCTATTTCGCCGCTGGCTGGATTAATTCTGTGTCAATCGTGATGCTTATGTCGTCGCCTACTACTCCAGGTGCGCCATTCACGCCAAAATCTTTGCGGTTGACCTTGGTTGACGCCGACGCGCCGATGCGCTGGTTTCCCCAAGGGTCCTTGATAGGAGCGCTAGGTCCATCGACATCCAGCACAACTTCCTTCGTAACGCCGTGGATCGTCAGATCGCCGACGATCTGCAGCTTTCCGGCTCCATCCGATTTCGCTTGCTTGGACTTGAAAGTGATCGTCGGATACTTCTGCACGTCGAGGAAGTTCGGACTGCGCAGGTCATTGTCCCGCATCTGGACGCGCGTATCGACCGAACTCGCATCGATCGAAACGTCCACCGTACTTTTGCTTGGGTCCGCTGGATTGTAGCTTGCGGAACCGCTGACCTTCGTGAATGCGCCACGCACGGTCGATACACCCAAATGCTTTACGGCAAATTGAGCCGTCGAGTGATTGGGATCGATCTGCCAGGTGCCAGCCTGTGCAACTGCCAGAGCCGAGATCGCTAAGACTGCAACAATTGTTAGAGCAATGCGGGACATAGGTAAACTTCTCCTTCAAGTAAAAGTTCATCAATCCTATATGGACTTGACCGGAATCGCCAAGAGGTCATCGACCAGCCCGACCTCTTTCTGCAGGAACGGCTCGCCATAGGTCACGCCGCCGAGTATGCCGTAAAAGCGGGCCATAGCATCGACGCGCGCCCGGATCTCCTGATGAGCAGGGAAGAGATCCTTGCCAGCCTCCTGATCGCTGAACTGCGACTTATAGGCGAGGATCGACGCAAACTTCCCCTCAAACTGGTCGCTGATGTCGACCACAAAACTGGGCCGGATGTCGTAATAGAGCGTAGCGTAGATGATCTTGAAGGGCCGATGCGGAGCAAGCGAAGCGAGCTCGCGGCTAGGTTGGCCGAGGTCCGATGTCTGAGGTCTGAGGTCGAGCTTCGCCAGTCCCGCCTGAAAGCAAGCCTCATATCCCAGAATCGAGGCCGTGTAGTGATCCGGATGCCGTCCCTTCCAATAAGGCAGTATCACAACGCGCGGCCGCGTCTCACGGATGACGCTGGCAACTTTCAGCCGGTTCTCCCAGGTATTCTCAACGCGCCCGTCGGGAATATCGAGCGCATGGCGCCATTCCGCGCCTAGAATCTTCGCCGCGTCGTTGGCCTCGCGTTCGCGGTCGTCCGCCGTGCCGCGCGTACCCATCTCCCCGCGGGTGAGATCGAGAATGCCTGTCTTTTGTCCGCGCTGTGCGGCTTTCAGCAGCGTTCCTCCGCACGTCTGCTCTACATCATCGCGGTGTGCGGCAATTGCCAGAATGTCGAGTTTCGTCGTCATCGCTCACGTAGTCTACCAAGCGAATTTCTAACACATTCATACTATTTCCCGGAGAATGGAGCTTCCTGTAGATTCCGCCGATCTGTGGACCTTGTTGTGGGGAGGACTCCGTGGCCGTCCAGACTTCCGTCTTGAATGTGGATTTGCCGGTAGCCCGCGTCGGTACGTGGCGCAGTCGCACTTTGATTATTGTCTTGATGGCAATGATCGCCGGCATGTTCTGGGTTGACTCGCGTTACCCCGCCCTCATGAAGCGGTACCACGCGGGTAGCCAAATCAAGGCATCTGGTGCATTGACCTTTGGAACCGTGTACAACGTCGACCGCTCCATGCCTTACACCGATCGCGTCTCACGGACAACAATAAATTGGCTGGAAGCAAATCGCGTAGGCATGACGTTTTCCTTCTTGTTTGGTCCAGCCGCTCTGGCGTTCCTTGCAACGCTCCGCCGACGACGGACCGGATCACGATATATGAATACATTGCTTGGAACCCTTGCCGGAGTTCCGCTGGGGGTGTGCAGCAACTGTATCGCTCCGATTGCGCGCGGATTCTACTCGTCAGGCATGAGCACAGAGTCGGTGCTGGCGGCAATGTTTGCCTCGCCAGCGCTGAATGTTGTTGTGTTGGCAATGACGTTCGCCCTGTTTCCGCTCTCCTTGGCGTTATTGAAGCTTGCCAGCGTGCTTTTCCTGATCCTGATTTTCGTGCCGTTGATTTCGTCTCGGGAACAAACGACCACTCCAACGCTCAATTGTGTAATTGATGTTCCATTGGCTGAGACGTGGGGCGAGGCGTTGATCGCCGTCGCGCGGTCCTATGTGAAGAGCTTTTGGATCGTCTTTCGGCTTGCTTTCCCTCTGATGATCTTGGCAGCCCTGTTGGGAGCGATGGCAGTGGAACTGATCCCCCAAAACGCGCTCGCAGGACACGCAACCCTGTTCGGGATCGTCGCCGTCTCGGTCATTGCAGCTTTCCTACCAGTGCCGATGGCTTTCGACGTCGCGATAGCGTTCATCCTCATGGCGCACGGAACGCCGCTCCCCTATGTCGCAACGATCCTGTGCACGCTGGGAATTATCAGCGTGTATTCGCTCTCTGTGATCGGCAAAACGATTTCCTGGAAGATTGCGGGAGCAACATATGCAACGGTGGCAGCTATCGGCATAGTTGCGGGATTGATCGCGCGAGCATTCGCATAAGATCTGGAATAGGAGCGAAACTCAGTCGAGGTTCCCCTGTTCAAGCACGACATTTTCGCGAACGATCAGCCGGTGCGACGCCATCTCTTTCAGCGTGGGCAAAACACGGTTCACGTGCTCGTCGGTATCGACGAAGATGATGATCACCGGCAGTTTGCCTCCGACATCAACCAGGTGCGCCGTTTCGACTTGGTGCCGCCCGAGGAATCCCGCCACGCAATGGACGGCGGTTGCCGCATAGACATTCTCGCTACGCAAATACTTCAGGATCTCCATGTGCAAGGAACGATGGTGCCACTGATCCGCTTCGTTGAGATAAATCGTGACCTGTACCGCCATGGCATTTGGCATTTTACTCGCGCCTCTCCCATTCACGCCGCAAAAGTCCGTACATTTCCGAATCGACGAATTCTCCCCACTTCAGCAGATGCTCGCGCTGGCATCCCTCATAGCGCATGCCCAGTTTTTTCAGAATGTTGCCCGACGCAGGATTGTGCTTGAAATGTGTGGCAAAAATACGGTGCAGCTTGAGATTCTCGAAACCATAACGCAGTATTTCGCGCGCAGCCTCGGTGGCGTAACCCTGTCCCCAGTACGGCGCGCCCAGCCAGTAGCCGAGCTCGGCATGCTGATGCTCGTCGTCGATGCGCATGCCGATGCCGCCGATCTGCCGCCCATCGTCGCGCAGGGTAATCGCCAGCCACATCTTTCCGGGTTCCTGGGCAAGTTCCAGAAATGCTCGTGCCTCCCGCTCCGTGTAGGGATGCGCGATGCGCAATGTCGTCGCCGCAACTTCTCTTGTGCCGATCAGCGGCAAGAGCTCGGGGATGTCCGCCTCGCTATACGGACGAATCCGGAGCCGCTCGGTTTCCAGCGTGGGAAGGGAAGTCATGCTCAGAGGGCCCGCGCGACCGCCATGCCGGCCAGTGCTCCTGCCAGGCAGAGCAGGTTATTCGCAAAGATGTTGGCGAGCATCAGTCCCCATTGGCCTTGCTCGAAGAACGACATCGATTCAAACGCATAGCTGGAAAACGTGGTAAACGAGCCGCAGAATCCAACCACCACGAGCAGCCGCCAGCGCGGATCGACCAGTACGCGCTCGGTTGTCCAAATGACGAACAGGCCAACAATGAAACTGCCCACGATATTGATGATCAGAGTTCCGTAAGGGAAGACAGGGCCAAATTCTTTTACGGCCAAACGGCTGATCAGGTAGCGCAGGTTCGCGCCGAGAATGGCAGCGACGGATATAGCGAGGAAATCCTTCAAGCGATATCTCCTACAAAATGGCTCTCACTTCTGTAGGAGTTATCAGCCCGCGTCGAGCAGGCGGTTATGGCGAACTCCATCGCCCTTCCACTTTTTTACCACAGGGGACACAGAGGAGCACAAGTACTTCGGTCAGAAGGTTATTTCTTCCGTTCGACCAGAAACCGTGCCAATTCTTTCAGCGTCTCCGCTCTTTCACCAAAGCTCTTGAGCTCTTCAAATGCGTCGTTCACCAAGCCATCGGCTTTCTTTACCGACGATTCAATCCCAAACAGAGCCGGATATGTTGCCTTCTCCGAAGCTGTATCTTTCCCCGCGGTCTTTCCTAACTGCTCCGAAGTCTGCGTTACATCCAAGACGTCGTCCACGATCTGGAACGCCAGTCCAATTGCCAATCCGAACGCACGCAGCTTGGCCACTTCACTTTCTTTCGCTCCTGCATACAATCCTCCGCTGACCAGGCTCGCCGTAATCAGCGCCGCAGTCTTCGAACGGTGGATATATTCCAGCATCTCCGGCGTCGGCTTGGTGTGCTCTGCTTCCAGATCCACGACCTGCCCGCCGATCATGCCGTCGACGGTGCCGGTTCCGCGCGCAATCTCCTCGATGATCTTCACCCGCGCCTCTGCCGGACACTTCAGGCGCGCGAGCACCTCGTATGCCTGCGTCTGCAGCGCGTCTCCCGCCAGAATTGCGATCGCTTCTCCGAACGCCTTGTGGCACGTCGGACGCCCTCGCCGCAAGTCATCGTTATCGAGCGCCGGCAGATCGTCGTGAATCAGCGAGTACGTATGCAGCATCTCGAGCGCGGCGCCGAGTTCCTCGATGCCTTCCGGCAAAGACCCGGCGACCATGCGGCCCGCCTCTATACAGAGCACGGGGCGCAGCCGTTTCCCACCGGCAAACACGCTGTGCCGCATGGCTTTGTGAATCGACACCGGATGCTGCGTCTCCAGCGGAATCAGCCGATCCAGCGCGGCGTCGGTCAGACGCTGCCCTTGTTCAAGCGTTTCTTTCAACATGTCGAGGCAGTATAACAAGCGAGGGTGTGGCCAGCCGTGTCACGGGACTGATAGGAAAACGTTTGCTAATGCAAAAAGGACGCCCGCAGGCGTCCTCGTGAGCAGATATCGTCGCTACGCCGCCGCCCTACGCGATAGCTCCGTGCTCCGCAGAACGGAACTCAACACGTTCCCCACATCATCGGCAGGGCACACGTCGCTGGCACCGGCTTCGAGCGCGGCCATCCACATTTCCTCGTCGGGAATGCGGTGCGTGCAAACAATCGGCAATTGCGGGAAGTCGTGGTGCAGACTTTCGACGTCGGTCAGACGCCAGTATTCGATGTTGAGAACCACGGCTTCCGGGTGGTTCCGTTCCACTCGGTCCCGCAGCTCTTCGCGGGAACCCGTAATGTGCACGGAAAAGTGAGAGCCCAATTCGCCAGCAAGAGAGCGGGCCAATCTTGGGTCTTTCTCTAGAAGTACAACGGTTTGAGCCATAGCAAACCCCCGATCTTTAACGGCGTCAACGGCACACGTTAACGGTCGACAAGGCTGCGGGGTGGCTGGGAAAACCACAACTCCACAGACAGCTTACGAATGTTCGAGTGCCAGAGTTCAACGCCGCGCAGGCGCCTTTTCACTCAGCGGCTCGAATGGTTCGGCCTGGAGCTTTCCATTCTTCTTCAGCAGAATCTCGACTTTTCCTTCCGCTTGCTCAAGTTCTTTCCGGCAGGCAGTAGAGAGTTGCATACCTTCTTCGAAGAGTGTCAGAGACTTCTCTAACGGCACATCGCCCTTTTCCAGTTCCTGCACGATCTTCTCCAGTCGCTGGAGGCACTCTTCAAATTTGGCCAACGAATTTCGCTCCGATACTTATTTTATTGCAATGAAATCCCACGACTGTCCAGTCTTTTTTATAGGTGGGATCGAAAAAAAAGCACACACCAGTTCCCAAAAAAGAACATGGAACTAGAAAAACGTTCTTGCAGTCGTACGATGCAAAATTGGGAGGTTTGGATCCAATGCTTCCTTGAATACTAGCCGGTATAACCGCCTGACCGATCAGGCAGAGGCCGCCGTGCCCCCGCCGCCGAGTGCCTCGAGCACATCGACCGCAGAACTATACCGCCCCATCGGAGCACTGATCTGTGCTCCTTGCGCCATCTGCCGCGTCGCGATCAGCATCTCGCGAGCTATCGCCACGCCTTCGGCCCGCGCCGCTTCAGGAGTCTGCGCCCGCGCCATGCGCTCCAGGATCGAATCCGGCACCGACACCCGCAGCTCGTTCTTCATGAACTCGGCGTTCCTGACGCTTACCAAGGGCCATATCCCGGCAATGACTGGAATGCGGCAGTGCTCAATGCGCCGCAGGAAGTTCTCCAGCAACCGCAGGTCGAAAACCGGTTGCGTGACAACATACTCCGCGCCGGCTTGCACCTTGTACTCGAACCGCCGGATTTCCTCGTCCATATCGGTAAGTCCCGGGTTCGCGCCCACTCCGATGACGAAGCCGGTTCCTGCCCCGATTGGATTGCCCCCCAGGTCAAGTCCGTGGTTCAGGTTGCGCACGATGTTCACCAAACCGATCGCGTCCACGTCGAACACTGCGGTCGCATCAGGATAGTTGCCCATTTTCGGTGGATCGCCCGTGATACAGATCAGGTTTCGAATTCCCACCGCCGCAGCGCCCATCAGATCACTCTGGATGCACAAAACATTTCGATCGCGACAGGTAAAGTGCAAAATCGCATCGAGGCCGACGTCGCGCTGAATCAGCAGAGATAAAGCCAAGTTGCTCATCTTGGCTGAAGCTCGTGGGCTGTCAGGAATGTTTACGGCGTCGATACCAACAGACTTCAAGAATCGCGCCCCTTCGACCTCTTTTCGTACGTCGATTCCTTTTGGAGGCACGATTTCAACCATCGTGACAAATTCGCCATGTGCCAGCTTCGCGCCGAGTGGCGACCGGGCTTCTAGCGGAATGGCCGGAACTGTCTTCGGCGCGGCATGAGTGGTTACCTGAGCCGCCGCCGCTTTTCCCCGAGCTTCGCCCACACGTAGCGCCGACTTCATCACCCGGATGTGATCCGGCGTCGTTCCGCAGCACCCTCCAACCAGCTTTACCCCGGCAGCCACAAACTTGCGCGCATAGCTCGCCATGTACTCCGGCGAGCACAAATAAATATTTCGGCCGTCCACCGACCGTGGAATTCCTGCGTTCGGCTGCGCTGCGAGCGGCAGGGAACTGGCGGCCCGTACGCGCTCCATCGCGTCAAGCATTGCAACTGGGCCGACACTGCAATTGCAGCCAATGACGTCCGCGCCCCACTCAGCCAACTTCGGGGCGAACGTCTCCGGATCGGATCCGTCCAGGCAGTTTCCGTCCTCATCGATCGTCACCTGCGCCACGATCGGCAACGTCGCCGATAAGTCCCGCGCCGCCAGCAGGGCCTGGTGAATCTCTTCTAGGTATCCGAACGTCTCCAGGATCAGTAGATCGACACCGCCTTCGAGCAGCGCCTCAATCTGCTCCCGAAACGAATCACGAGCCTCCTGGTACGAAGTTTTCCCCAAAGGTTCAATCCTGGTCCCCAGCGGGCCAACCGATCCTGCTACCCAAACATCGAAGCTTTTGGCAGCCTCGCGCGCCAGGCGTGCGCCTGCGCGATTGATGTCTTTCACCTTGTCAGCCATGCTGTGCCGGGCCATACGGAACGAGTTCGCTCCGAACGTATTGGTTTCAATGACTTCGGCTCCGGCCTGCAGGTAGTCGTGATGAATGCCACGGATCAGTTCCGGCTGCGACAGATTCAACTCGTCGTACGAACGATTGATAAAAATGCCCTTTGCGTAGAGCAGCGTTCCCATCGCTCCGTCACAGAGCACTGGGGACTGCTTCACTCGGGCCAGGAAATTGTCTGCCATATGAATGCTGAGAATACAGGATGAAGGCTGCTTCGCGCATCCATACGCTTAACAGGCGCGGTGGCTAGTCTGTTATAATCCAGCATTTCGCAACTAAATCTATCTTTTTCATGTTCTTAGGAGCCAGCTGTTTGAAGAATCGCGTTCTCGCTCTGATGGTGGGATTGTGCGCGGCCGTCGGCGTTACCTCCTGTGGCGGCAGTAAGTCGACCTCGAAGGTCAGCGGCCTGCCAGAACGCGTCCTGGCTTCTCAGGGTGTTACGACCAATATCGTCTTTGGTGGACTCGTCATCGTCAACGGGACGAACGATACGATTGCCCGGATCGCTCCAATTAGTGCGGGAACTACTCCCGGAATGATGGCGATCTCCCCCAGCCGCAACATAGTCGCAGCGTTTGATGCGTCCAGCAACTCCGTTTTCGCGGTCAACACGACCACAGAGACCGACATAGGATCCAACGGTGTCAGGCTCCCAGGTCCTACTTCCAGTTTTATCGTTCCGACCTCCAGTCAAATTGGTTACGCTGCCGTGCCCTCGGCTGCCGTGAACGGCTTCGCCTATGTCGGGGCGATCGCACAAATGAATTTTGCGGCCGGCCTGTTCACCACGATCGCGGTGAACAATGCCCAGACGGTGGTGTCCAATGCGACAGGTACGCAATTGTTGGTTTTCAGCGCCGATTCCGATTCCATGACCGTTCTGAATCCTCTGGCAGCCGTTCCCCCTGTCGATACCAGTTGCTTCTACACGCCGAATGGCGTTTGTACGATCATTCCGGGATTTGATCGTCCAGTTTACGCGGTTATCAATAACAATACGGCCTATGTGCTGAATTGCGGTCCTCAATGTGGCGGCAAGCAGGCCAGCGTGATGTTCTTCGATCTACCGAGCCTCACCATCACAAACACGATTCCCGTCGATGCAGCTACCTTTGCTGTACTGAACAATTCCAAGCTCTACGTGGCCGGCACTTCTCCCACCAACCACTCCTGCGCGGGACAGCAAACCGCCGCGACCAGTTGCGGACGCCTCGACATTGTCGACGTGAATGCTGGAAAGGTGGTCGGTACTGCGGTCATCACCGACGGCTATCACACCCGCATGGATTACAACGTCTACAACCAGCTCTACATCGGATCTCATGACTGCACCAACATCGGAAACGTGAACAATCCTAGCGGCGAGGTTCGTGGCTGCTTGACAATCTTCAACGCGGCGAACGGCTCCGTCCTTGTTCCTCCCGACAATGGCAACGTCGACGGCCTTCAGGGATTTACCAGCCGCACGATCGAATATGTGGCTCAAGACGGAAATTTGCGCGTCTATGACACGACCACTAACCAGCTCTTGATCAATTCAGATTTCTTGCCGACCGGAACCATCGACATCGTGGGATACGTCGGGGATGTAAAAGCGATCGACTTCTTCTAGTCGACTGTCGCAAACTCAGCGCTGCCATCGCAAAATCTGAAAACTTGTCATCTTGTGCGGAATCGAAAGATCCCTACCAGCTCAATCTCATCTGGCCCACCGCGGGGAATTGTCCCGTGCTCGCAGTAACGGATTCGCTGCAACTCCACGAATCGCAGCTCAAGAGCTGTGCCCGTTGCAGCGCATCACGCCCAGATAGGCGCTCCACGGACCGACCGTTTCCCGGTACTGGTAAGCCATGATCCTGGAAATCTGGTGAATGTGCGTCAGATCGTGCGCCGCCCATGTCGCCAGTAACTGCGACATCGTAACCCCACCCAATGCGGGATGCTTTCCGCGCCGTGCAAAATCACCAGGCTGCAAGTTTAGGCTCCGCAAGGCAGCAATGTTCTCTGACCGAGCCTGGGCGAACTCGTCGAGCAACTGCCCCGTCGATTTGCCCTGAATCTCCTGCTTGTGTCCTCCGCGGTCAAAGACATCGAACGGACGGCTATCGCCATGCTGCAGGATCATTCGAGCCCGTGGCATCCAATCCGTCCGTTCCCCGTGGATGAGGTGTCCCACGACTTCAAACGCAGTCCAACTATCTCCGCCTTCCCGCCGATGGATCCAGGTTTCAGGCAAATTGCGCAAGAGCGCATCTAAGGCTGCCGGAGTACTCGAAAGCAGCGCGATCGTATCGTCCAACTTGAATTCACTCATGGCTTCCTCGGTTCAAGCGTCAGTTGATGAGTCTTTGCCGACGCCACCGCCTTTGCGCTGAAGGGAAGCGTAAATGTCGTGCCTTCGTACCACGCGGGCCACTGATCCATGTAGTACGGGCTGAGAAAATTTCCGCCTTGTCCCGTGACGGTGTTCAGCGTCGACTGGTCCAAGTCCGCCAGGTTCGCCGTGAAACGCTCGGACGGACCGTGATATCGCGTTACCGCTTTCACCGAATATCCGCTCCCTGATTGTTCCTTGGTTCCAGGGCCTGACCAGCGATTGATTAGAGGAATGCGTCCGAGGATCGGATGCTGAATTTTCACCGCATTGAAGCTGCCCCAATGCCACGCGGCCAGATCTTCCGGAGCGTGCGGATCATTTACCGCCGCATCCAATGCTGCCGTTAGCAACTCGTCGTAATTCGGATATTTCTCCGGCAACCAGCGCTTCGGACGGTGCAGCAGGACGTTCTCCAGCCAAACCGAGCGCTGCAGCCAGGTATAGGTTTTCCAGTCGACATTCGTATGCTCGTCCTCTTTGTACAGTTCAGAGTCTGAGTCATGCTGTTTTTCTGTTGGAGCGCTTCCCAGCTTCGCCTCAAGAATCAACCGCCGCAATTCGCGGATTGCGTTTTCGGCGATGGTCGGCGCGGCCGACGACGCTTCCATGCGCCCATCCCATCCCCGCATCAAATCCGCCGCCTGCTTCACTCTTGCCGAAGGTTTCGACGCATGGTCGACTGCATAAACAAACCGCTCGGCCGCGAACGCATCAGGCTCTGAATGAATATCGGTCTGCAGCGCCAGCATGTCGGCCGCGGAAAACTTCCGTCCCGACTCCAGCACGTGATAAATCCGCGCCGTTCGCCACGGAGCTTCCCACTCCATGCTGATCGAGTGCGGATAATCATCCGGAGTAATCCTTCCATTTGCCGTCGCGATAATTCCCGACGGCGGATTGTACGTGCTCGGGAGTTTGTCGAACGGAATGTAAGAAGTCCACTCGTGCGAATCGTCTGCGCCGCTCACCGCCAAACTTCCGTCCCCGGCCGCGCGGATCGGCACCTTTCCCGTCGTGTGATATCCGATGTTCCCGTCGACGTCGGCGTATACGACGTTCTGCCCAGGTGCATCCCATTGCGAGAAGGCCTTGGTGAACTCATCCCAGTTCTGGGCCGCATCTACATCAAAGAGCGGAACGCGCAGACCGTCGTAGAGCGTCCAACGCAACGCCAGTTGCCGCGTCTCGCCCGGAACCAGTTCCGTGACGATCGGCCCGTGTCGCGAAATCCGCACATCGACGTTCACATCCGGCCCGCCTTTGACGTGGATGACTTCCATCCGATGTTCCGGCTGCACCCATCCCTTGGGCGTCTGATAGGTGCCGTCCGGGTTGAAGTTCTCGATGTAAACGTCTGTCACCGTCGGACCGACATTCGTGAATCCCCACGCAATTCGCTGATTGTGGCCGATGATCACGTATGGCATCCCGGGAAGCGTCACACCCGCTACATCGAGTGCCCCTGATTTCAAGTGTGCTTCGTACCACAAGTTCGGCATCTGATGGCCAAGATGCGGGTCATTCGAAAGCAGAGGTTTTCCCGTAACCGTATGCGCGCCTGATACAACCCAGTCGTTCGAACCGTCTATGGGCGTAGCCTCCTCGATGCCGGGCTCCATGCTCTGCTGTGTTACCGAATTGTCCGGCGCATCTTCATCGTCGTCATCATCGGAGTCGCTCGGAGCCTTTTCCGGCGCGTTTACATCCTCCCGCATCACCGTTGGCGGGCGGTCGTGCCACGATCGATTTACATATAGATCCGCAGTTAGCTCCGGACCCAGCTTGGCCAAAACCTTCTCGTGGCTGAGCGCGTCGAGGAAATAGCGATAGTTCATGTCCTTCACTATCGTATTTGCCACGACCACCGAGTCTTCGGCCGTCCATGGCTTTGGTGCATAGCCCAAAATCCGAAATTCAATCGGAAGGTGACTCCCATGCGCTGCGATATAGGCGTTCACTCCCCGTGAATAGGCGTCAAAAAAGCTGCGATCCCGGGGACTCGCCATGGTCAACGATTTCGCCGCTGCCGCGCGCAATCCAAGGATTCGCTGTTCCCGGTCCAGCTTGAGCGTCTGTTCGCCCAGAATCTCTGAAAGCTCTCCGCTCCCAAATCGCCGCATCACGTCCATCTGCCAGAGCCGATCCTGCGCGGTCACATAGCCTTGCGCAAAGAAAAGGTCTTCAAGGGAAGAGGCCTCGATCGTAGGCACTCCGTGACTATCGCGCGTGACGGTGACCGGAGCATTTAGACCTGCGGCTTGTGCCTGCCCGTCGAGCTGCGGCAGAGCCGATTCCGCCACATAATAGGCATAACCCAAAGCTCCAGCCACCACGAGGACAACCACAAGCAGCAACCACAGGAAGATACGAATAAGAGGAGAGCGGCGCCCTGCGGGCGCTCCGATTTCTGCCAGCGTGCTCATATGGGAATCTTTGATTGTATTCCAGATGGGACGGCGTCATACTGAAAATGAATTTCATTTTCAACTTGCCGATGGTATTCTGACTCGCTACCCATGCTGCAAAAGCGCATCGACGATCAGCCCACTCTCTCGCGCCAGATGGTGCGCGAGGCTCAGGACATCCTCCACCGTCACTTGAAGGAAGTTGGCCTGAAGCAAACCGCCCAGCGCGATACGATCCTCCGCACGTTTCTCGAGACACGCGACCACCTCTCCACCGATGAGTTGCACCGCCTGGTCCAGAAAAAAGATCCCGGCATCGGCTACACCACCGTCTACCGAACGCTCAAGCTTCTGGCTGAGTGTGGGCTCGCCTCTGAAGTAGCCTTTCACGACGGCATTGCCCGCTATGAGCATCAGTACAACCGCCGCAGCCACCATCACATGGTGTGCACCAGCTGCGGCAGTTCCGTGGAATTTTTCTCTCAGGAAGTCGGCCAACTCGAGCAGGAAATCGGACGCAAATACCACTACCTCACCACCCGCCACACCTTTCAGATTTACGGAATCTGCGAAGACTGCAGCAAGAAGGATAATTCGAGCCGGACCGGAAGCTTACCAACCTGAGATAGCGCTTCAAAGACATCGACATCTATAAGTCGCCACTTTCCCCTGTGATCCTCTGTGCCCCCCTGTGGTGAAAAGTCTTTGACCTCCTCGCGGAGCTCCACGGATTCGAAGCGCATTAGACTAGAAGCGCAACATCGCACCCGGCGCCAACCAGCTGAACGGATGCATCGGAAGATTTCGAATCACTCCGAACAAAACAATGACGCATCCCAGCGAATAAATCGCTGAAGAGGAAAGTCTGGGCTGCGGCAATCCGTGCCCGCGGAATCCAATCAGAAGTTCGGACAACAAGCCATAAGCGATGAAGGGAAGCAGCAGCATCGTCAACGGATTCATCGCCCACGCGTCGTGAAAGCTGGCATGTAGAAGCGCGTGAATCGCCCGCAGCGAGCCGCATCCCGGGCAGTACCACCCCGTCAGGTAGTGCACTGGACAGGGTGGAAAAATCCCTGACCTCGCCGGATCGAATATGCGTAGCAAGATTAATCCAACGGCGGCGATAGACAGACCGGCTACCGCTCGTTTCGTGAAAGTCAATTGCATGGTCGCTACCTGAGGTGTCGAAGCATTCCCGCTCCGGCAATCAAAATCCAGAATAGACTTCCGAAAAGGCCAATGCCAAACGAGACCCAGCACCATATCTTTGCATTGTTCGACGCTGCCTGAGCCCCGGCATAATCGCCCGCCAGCAACTTTCCGTTCACCTGCGCCGCATAAATGATGGCCGGAATTCCAGTCGGAAGGCAGCAGAACACGGTGGTAAGAATCGCGAACACCAGATAGTTCGGAACAGTTGTTCCCGCTGGCGGCATGACAACGCCCGGTACATTCAGCGGAGTCGCCGGGGTTCCCGCTTGCAGGACCCTTCCACACTGCACGCATACAGCCGCTGTGTCCGCATTATTCGCGCCGCATTGAGGACAGAACATTCGTCTCCTCCAGAAAACGCCAAAAGGGATTTACGACATGATGCCACTCTCAAAGCAGTTCTCGATCGAACCACACTAACTCAATTGCTGCCGTTCGTCCGAGGAAATCCAGTGATTGAGAGTCGCGGGAAGGATAACAAAAAAGCGTGCGATTGTTACTCTTCGCACGCCGACGATCAATTGTTTCCGAACTGCAGATTAAAGTCTGTCATCCCCTGACATCGAATCGCCCTCAGTCATGGAGTAAGGCACGGGTCTGCAGAAGCTTCTCATCCAGCTCCTGCTTCTGTTCGATTACCTCTTTCGGCATCGGAACGACGTCTCGAAGCGGTTGCGGCACGGTTGCCAACACCTGCTCCAGCTTGGACAGATGGGAAGGATCATTCATAGCCGCCACATAGGCCTGGGTCACTTGCGTCAGTGAGATCGACTGCTGCCATGGAGGCCGATTGAGCACACTCATCTCCTTCTTGATGGCAGATGGCCAATCGATGCCGTGCATGCCAAGTGCATCCACAGCTTGCTGCAGGCGACCTCGCTGCACCGGCGTGAGCTGTTCGAGGTGCAACGAATCAGATACCGCCCGTAGATGCAGAACGAGAAGGTCTTTGGCAATCACCGTGGCAAAGAGTGATCCGCCATTCGCGACATCATGAGAGAACTTCAACCCTGCAGTGAGCGCGCGAATGCCTTCATCCTTTTTTCCGGCCTTGAACAAATGGAACGCGTAAAGCACGTTGAGCCGCCCGAGCACCAGGGACTTTCGCACATACTCCACCGGAGTATTGTCACCAAGGCTATAGTCGAGTCCCCAGTCACAGTTCGGAATGACTGACGCGCGCGCCAGAATCTCCATCGCCAATGCGTTCTTGTCCAGCAAGTCCTTGTACTTCAAATCGTCGTATGGAGCCGTGCCATCGAGGATCGCATTGAGTTCCTTCGCCTGCGGATCCGTGATGCCGGAATCCTGAACTTCTGAGAATGCCGACCAGTAGCGGAGCGCCGCGTTCTGGGCGAGAGACACGTTTTGCTGCGCCGATGCTGGGTTCGGTATGCACAGCCCGGCCAGGATCACAAAAAGAATCGTGACTTTGGATTTCATAACTTGATCTTCTCCTTGCTCAACAGCGCGACGGCGCTCTGCTGGCCCTGACGAACCGAATTGTCTGAGGAACGGAACGCCAACGCATCAACCGCTGCGTGAAATGATGGAGCTCGGGCCAGCCATGCATTTGCGCTTCGCAGTGTCAGAGGTTCTGACGCTGCACGATGCTCCATCGATGCCACGTCGCGTGGCGCCTGCGGCGCGACAACCACACGGATACGGCGCATCACAAGAATCAGAGTCCCGAACATAAGAAGCGCCGCAAGTGCTGCAACCCATGCTCCCAGCCTGAGTGAGCGGTGTGATCCGAGGCTAGTTCCGGCAGCCGGTAGCGCCTCCGGAGCAACTGGACGAAACTGCTTTAGATAGCTTTCGAATTGTTCGTCATTTGGAGTGTGCACAGGCTTTCTCCTTGGCAAACATTGCGATTCGCAACTTCTCTAGCGCATATCGGTATCGCGACGCTGCGGTATTCGCGCTGATGCCCACTAGCTCGGCAATCTGTGCGAATGTAAGTTCGCCCCATATGTGCAGAACGACAACCTCTCGCTGATCCTCGGGAAGAGAGCCAAGTGCACGCCGCAGATTCTGCTCTCCCGCATAGTCACGCTCGGGAGGGACGAACCATTTCGTCTCTATCTCGAGCGGTGCGTTCCGGTTTTCACGTTTGCGATCGTTCAGAAGGGCATTGCGTATGCACGCAAAAAGATATGCTTTCTTGTCGGTCGCTTGATTGAGCGTTCCGTTCTCAATCAACTTCAGAAATACCCGGTGAAGCGCATCCTGCGCATGCCCGCGATCGCCTGAAATCGACGCCGCAAACAACAGCAGAGCCGCTCCATGTCGGCGGTACAGATCCTCGATCTCTTCGGTATTTCGCCCTGTTCCGCCCACGGTGCGATCTCAATGGTAAGACAATCGTCCCTGGTAATTTTGTCTATCGAAGTGAACATTTTTGTCAGGACCCCTGGTTTCCAAGAGGTTCCTCTTCAAGAGAAGTCCAACGCGATCTGCGGTTTGGTCGTTAGAAGCCGCGATCCGAGTGATTGCTCCGCCGTAATTCGGTATTGGTAACCCGTTCCTTGCACTTGATATGTTGCTCCAAAAGGACGAGAGTGGGATTAACCAGAGTAGCCATGGACCAGATCGTAACGGCGCTGAAATCGTGCACCGCCTGCTCGGCGGAGATGCCGGAAACGGCGGCCTTCTGCCCGGGCTGCGGCCGGTCGATGCGATCGACCCAGCGCGCCTTGGGTAAGGTGGGTGCTCTTCCGGAGAATATTGCCGGAGCTCTCGCCTATTTCACTTTTGTGCCCGCGATCGTTTTTCTTCTGCTTGATCCTTACCGCAAAAATAGATTTGTGCGCTTCCACGCGGTGCAATGCCTCGTTCTGGGGCTTGCGGCGATTGTGGTTGGCCTCGGGCTGCGGGTTCTGGGCATGGCGGTATTCTTGATTCCGATCATCGGTCCTCTTCTCATGGTTATCGTTGACGTAGCCGTCATTCTCGCCGCGCTCTTGCTCTGGGTGGTGCTCATCATCAAGGCGTTGCAAGGCGAGATGTTCGCCGTCCCTTGGCTCGGCACGGTTGCTCGCCAGGATGCTGATCTCCCGAACTAAACCCGGTGCGCAATAAATTGCTCATTGCTTTCATGTTTCGTTTCTGTTAATTTCCCGCCGACGCCGCTGGGTAGCGAGCCTTTGCTGCTTATGCTTCTCCGCTCCCAACGCCCTGGAGGACATCTTCATGGCTTTCTGCAACATGTGTGGAGCTCAAATCGCCGATGGCTCTTCGGTTTGCGCCGCATGCGCCGCCCGTGTTCCCGCTAGTGGCCCTGCCCCTGCGGTGGCACAGCAGGGAATGACCGACAACGTTGCCGGCATGCTGGCCTACATCACCATCATCCCAGCGATCATTTTCCTGGTGATGGAACCCTACAATCGGAACCGCTTCATCCGTTTCCACTCGTTCCAGTGCCTGTTCTTCGCGGCCGCACTGATCGTGCTCCATGTCGGCCTCGGCATCTTCGGTGTCATACCAGGAGTGGCGCTGCTCACGTTCCCGTTGCACATGTTGATCAACGTCGGCGCATTCATCGTCTGGATCGTTCTGTTGATCAAGGCCAACCAAGGCCAGATGTACAAGCTGCCCTTCATCGGAGATCTCGCTCAGCAGCAGGCGAATGTAGTGTAGGCTCAAATTTTCAAGTGCAACAACGTACCGGCGTCATCCCGATGCCCCGCGCTTTCACCAGCGGGGCGAGGGATCTCGCGTGAATCCGAGCGGGCGGCTGAGCACTTGCCGAATGACTCCCCTTGACTTTCTTCCCCTAAGCTGTCAATCCTATTAGCTTTTACCTAGCGACGTGAGTCTGCCCACGAAGGATGCCTCAGCCGCAGGAATTCTTGGACGATTGGGGAGTGCATTGCGAGTTCGGGTCTTTTATCACGACAAATGCTTTGATGGGGCTTCCTCAGCGGCGTTATTCTCGCGCTTTTATCGCGAGCGCATCCGCAGCGACGTCAACTTCGAATTCACCGGCCTGGTCCACCGCGCCGGAGCTTTGTTTGACGAAAAACAGTTTGATGGCGACGAGAACGCCATCGTCGATTTCAAATATTCCAGTTCGCCCAACATCACCTGGTGGTTTGACCATCACGAGAGCGCTTTCCTCTCGCCCGCCGACGCCGAACATTTCGAGCAGGATCAGAGCAATCGCAAGTTCTACGATCCCGATTTCAAGTCGTGTACCAGTTTCATCGCCATGATCGCGCACGAACGCTTTGGATTCGATCCCGCACCAGTCGCCGATCTCGTCCACTGGACGGACATCATCGACGGCGCGCTTTATCCCGACGCCGAGACGGCGGTTGAGATGGAAGCTCCCGCGATGAAGCTCACGATGGTGATCGAATCCGCCCCGGACCACGGATTTGTCCCCAATCTAATTCCGCTGCTGGCCACGAAGTCTCTCGCCGAGATTCTGAATGAGCCGTTCGTTGCCCCCCTGCTTCCGCCGCTGCTGAAGCGTCACGAACTCTCCATCGGAATTCTCAAACAGCGCACCGAGTGCAAGGACTCCACCATCTTCTTCGACGTTACCGATCACGACCTCGAAGGCTACAACAAATTCGTCCCGTACTATCTCCACCCCGAATCTGTGTACAGTGTGGGCCTGAGCAAGAGCAGCTTTCGCGTTAAAGTCTCGGTGGGATCGAATCCGTGGGCGCCTCAGGAGCCCGAAGTGAATTTGGCGAAGATCTGCGAACGTTACGGCGGAGGCGGTCATGCCCGCGTCGGCGCGATCTCGTTTCCGGTGGACCAGCACGCAGCGGCAATCCGCGCCTCGGAAGAGATCGTCTCCGAACTCCGCGCAGCCATTCGCCAGAAGAACGGTTAAATTTGTCTTACTGGTGAGAGTGCACCCTAGCTGGCGTCATCCTGAGCGGAGCCGTTTTTCAGGCGAAGCGAAGGATCTCCCGTGCACATGCCCTCGAGGTAACCGCAAATGAAGAACAAGCTACTAACAGTACTCGCTCTCACAGCCACTCTCGCCCCCGCCCCCCTCGCCGCCCAAACACCCAGAGAAACCCTCCTCGCCCTCAGCAAGCGCGACCACACGCTAGCCATCGTCGATCCCTCAACCCTGAAAGTGATCGCCAAAGCCCCGGTCGGCAACGACCCACATGAAGTGATCGCCTCGTCAGACGGCAAGACCGCCTATGTCTCCAACTACGGCGGAGGCGCGTACAACACGCTCGCCGTCATCGATCTCGTCGGCCAAAAGGCGCTGCCATCCATCGATTTGGGCGCGCTCAGAGGCCCGCATGGCTTGGACTTCGTTGGCGGCAAAGTCTGGTTCACAGCCGAAGCAGCCAAGGCAATCGGCAGCTACGATCCCGCCACCCAGAAAATCGACTGGATCCTCGGCACGGGCCAGAATCGCACCCACATGATCTATGTCTCGAACGATCTCAAACACATCTTCACGACGAACGTCAGCTCCGGCACAGTGAGCATCATAGAGAAGACTCCGCCTCGCACCGGCGGTGGTCCTCCGGGAACGCCGCCGGCGGGAGCGCAAGGCCCGCCTCCCGGTTTTGGACCTCCCGGCGGAGATTGGGACCAAGCGGTCGTCAAGGTCGGCAACGGCTCTGAAGGATTCGACGTCTCACCCGATGGCAAGGAAATCTGGGTCGCCAACGCTCAAGAGGGAACGATCTCGATCATCGATGTCGCGAGCAAAAAGGTCACCGACACGCTCAACGCCAACGTGCAAAGCGCCAACCGTCTGAAGTTCACTCCCGATGGCGCACGAGTCTTCGTCGCAGGCCTTCGCATGGAAAATGTGATCGTCCTCGACGCGCACACACACAAAGAGTTGAAAGAGATCAAAGTCGGGCACGGTGCCGCTGGAATTCAAATGCAGCCCGACGGTTCCCGCGCATTCGTAGCCAGCAGCCCCGACAACTATGTTTCAGTGATTGATCTAAAGTCGCTGGAGGTAACAGGACGAATCGATGTAGGCACCGAACCCGATGGCCTGGCTTGGGCAGTCAGGCCGTAAGAAATCCTCTGTGTTCCCCAGTGGCCCCTGTGGTGAAAAGATATGCCTAAGGAGTCACCCGAGCCACGTTCCCGCTGGCGAAGCAAGAAGCTGGATTCCCATCCTCCGCGGTCCGGATCGTTCCTGACTGATCCGCGCAGAAGGCCTTCCGTCCAAACGTATTCGCATTTGGCGCAACAGACAGATGAAAGCTGTTCGCCGGAGCACCGCTGCAACCCGAAAGCGTGAATACAAATCCATACCGCTTGCCGCTGGCCAGTCCGCTATTGATCAGCATGGCCTGATGCTCATTGGGTTCTCCGCCCCCAAATCCATCGAGATCTGAAAGCGTGCATGTGTACCCAACCTTCGGATAAGTCACCGCATACGTCGTCTCGGCGGTAAGAATCGTCCGCATCGCAGCCATCACTGTGGCATCGCCGCCTGCCGGGGGCCCGGAACTCTGCGGTTGCGGCGTGAATGTACCTCCCGTCGAAATGTGCGGTGTAATAAATGTCGTTGTATTTGGATCAGGCTTCATCTTCTCGGTGATCGCCTTCAGCAGATCCGGATCCGCCAGCGGCAGCCGGATCGTCACCGCAATCTCATTCAACTTCCAGACTTGCGCTTCCTGCTTCATCGAAAACGTAATCCGTGGCATGAAGGGCGTACGCTGCGCCTGTCCATCTTTGTATGTTTGAAATGAAAGCTCGATGTCATCCTGATCTCCGCGCAGCGCGTCGTCCTCGACCGTGATCTCAACCTTCTGGCCAGTCTTCGGATCTTCGCCCGTTAACAGCACCGACCCCGTTTCAAACGTCTTGAAGTTTTGTCCTTGCGTCTGAAACTGGCTGGCCATCACCGAATACTGCTGCAGCGTTGTCATCGCTCCTGATTTTTCCAGCGCCGCCCGTGTCGCTTCCGGCAAATGCTTCACCAATGTTCCCGGAGTCTTGCTGAAGAACATCTCCAGCAGCGCCTGCCGCGCGGTCTGCGGCGCAGAACTCTGCTGCCCCAAGGACATCACTGCGCACACTGACATCAAGGCCAAAGAAGACACGATCTTTCGCATACTCATTCCTGGTCTGATCGTGACATGCGGCAATCCCCTCATCTAGTTACGGAGGTAAGAGCGTGCCTTTTGTTTCAATGCCTTCCTGTATGGGAGATGCCTGCTGCTCGTGATACCCTGCGATTACTGGCATTCATGCGAGAACCCGGAAAAAAGCCAGACCCTCACCTCCGCCAAAGGCGCGTACTCCGGGCCGTCGCAGCTTTTGAATTCTTCAAGGGAACCTTTGTGATCGTGATGGGCATCTGCGCCCTCGCCTTGGTCCACAAAGACACATGGCTTATTGCCGAGAGTCTGCTCGCGCTCCTGCACATCAGCACCGATCATCGCTACGCGCAAGTATTTCTCGATTTTGCCGATAGTGTTACCGATGCCCGCCTCTGGGTCGCCGCCCGCATCGCATTTGCCTACGCGATACTTCGCTTTACCGAAGGTTATGGCCTGTGGAGAGGACGTACCTGGGCCGAGTGGGTCGCCTGCATTTCCGGAGCGCTCCTGCTTCCTCTGGAAGTCCGGGAACTCCTCCGCGGCGTGACATTCATTCGCTGTGCTTTCCTGATCGGGAACGTGGCCGTTGTTCTTTATATGATCTACATCATCCAGGCTAACCGCCGCGAACGCCGTGAACGCCGCAAAGCCGCCTCTGCTTCCACCTAGTCAAAACCAGCTCCCAAGGCGGCGTTTGGGCCAAAAGTCCCTAGTATTTCCTTTCCCATCGGTCCATAATTCAATCCCAGTGCGCCGGTTCTCTGGAGGCACCATGCGTCTCTCTCTGGTCCTGTTCGTCCTCTCCATATCCGGATTTTCTTTCGCGCAAGACACTACATTCGCACAAGGCCCGCAATACCTGGTTGTGAATGGTTCTCCAATGTTCATGAATTCGATCGCGACACCAACGCTGTCTTTCAGTTCCGCAATCACCGATCCGTATAACGGAACCGAGTTGGCGCCGTCGCATATTGCCTCATCCACAACAGCACCACCCAATACATTTCTGAGCGAAGTCTATTGGGGAGAACGCAACCTCAGTGAGTCCATGCAGCCCCGCATTTCGACGCCGATTCTGACTGCCGAGCAAACGGCGTTCTACACCTACGCAACCGCGAACGGTGTCGCCGCCGCGCTTTCCGCTCCGCCTGTCATCCCGATCGAACTCCCCACCGGTACCAGCGTTATCGAGATCACTTCCGCGCAGATGCCGGCCAACTTGCCTCCCAGCATCTTCGATCCTGGTGTGTCCCGTATCGTCGATTCTCAGTCCCTCCACGACCGCGGATATGGCGTCTCTCTGGGAGAATTCGCCGCCCAGCTTCGTGCGCACAAGCGCACCGCGACGCACGTGTTCACCAACGAGGACCTTCACAAATAGATTGAGCTGGATACTTTATTAAGGCGCCGACTACTTTGCCCTTGGATGCCCGTGCCACTTATGATCTTTACGAAATCTTTATGCCATTCTCGCTAGCATATGCCATAAGTGCGGACGCACTTCGTCAATCCCAGTTATCAACATAGGTGCGCAGTTTCAGCTTTTCTTCAGGTCACAACTGTATTGTCCGACCGGGCCTTCTATCACCTCCCAAAGGGATCATGCCGGTAAGAGAGTTCGTCAAAACTGATGTCCCGCAGGTGGTGGACCTGTATTGGAAGTTCATGTCGCCACATACAGGGCAGGTTCCCTCAGCCCTCCTTAGTTCCTTCGCCGATCTTTACTTCGCGAATCCCTTGCTCGACTCCAGCGCTCCTTCGTTTGTTTACGAAGTATCTGGAGAAATCCTCGGATTCTTCGGTGTCACCACACGAAGGATGTGTTTTTCCGGGGAAGTCATTCGAATTGGATTGGCCGGGAATTTTGTGGTTCACCCCAAGGCACGCGGTGGCGTCGCTGCTCCAGGCTTGCTCGGTGCCTATGCGGCATCAAACCACGACCTGCTGTTAACCGATTCCGCGAACGACATCTCGCGCCACCTCTTTCATCGCGTTGGATTCAAAACCATCCCCGCAATGAACCTCCATTGGGCTCGCCCTCTGCAGCCCGGCATATACGCTTTATATGCCATGTCACGAGGAATGAGTTCGAAGGCTGCGGCCGCGTTTCGCCTCGCCACGAAGCCGCTGTGTGCCGTTGTCGATAGCATGTCCCACAAAATCATTCGCTCGGGGCCGGTGCCTAAGACGGCTTTGTTCGCAGAAGACCTCAGCCTTGAAACGCTACTTCAGTGCTTTGCCGAATATCACAAGAACTACACGCTCTGGCCGGCGTACGATGCCAAATTACTGCAGTGGCTCCTCGAGTTCATGCAGCGGAATCAGAAGCGCGGGACCCTCCGCTCCGTCGGGCTTCGTGACGAAAGTGGCAAGAATGCTGGTTGGTATCTTTACTACGCTCGGTCCGGTGCGATCGGTGAAGTTGTGCAGGTGTGCGGAAAACCTGACTTGTTTAAAGCGATCCTCGAACATCTTTTTCAGGACGCGCGCGAACAAGGCGTGATTGCCCTTCACGGCGTGGCGGAATATCGCAGGATGTCCGACTTCTCTGACCAGGGATGCTTCTTTACTTGTCGCGGCGGATGGACGCTCGCGCACTCACACCGCCCTGAACTCCTGGACATTCTCCAACGTGGCGACGCATTTCTCTCGCGTCTGGACGGGGAATGGTGTCTGAATCCCTCGGTGTAAGACCAAAAAGAAAATCACCATAACGACCAGCACGCGATAGCCTTCTTCTCTTGGTCAAAACTCCTATGTTCCGCAACGAGGTGTCCTACCGCTGCCGCGCTGACTCGACATCCTCTCGACTGCGCTCTCTATGGGCATTCGCCATGTTTACCAGCACATGGTAAGCGACGTTGTCCCAGGCATTGTGGATGCCGATGAAAAGCAACATTAACACCGCGCCTCCCACGGCAAACAAGGCATCGTGTGTGTGCGACGGAGCCAAGAATGCCGAGATCGCGAGCATCGCATACGCGATGAAGGGCAACCCGGTGTGAAACAACCAGTCCTCGAATTGTGGTTTGTATACCGGCTGCCTTCGCATTCGTCCGATAACGATCGCCGTATAGGCCATCCCGCCGAAGCCCACAAGACCCCAACACGACGCCGCCATGGTAATTGTCTGCCACGGCACATGCAGAAGTGCCGACAGAAGCAACGCGACGCTGAAGTGGACGATCGTCGGACTG
>Ga0070734_10001358_pt1 | contig 36353 bp, 21 predicted proteins | sample Coa_R1_8_FD_66444 | JGI IMG/M metagenome (GOLD analysis project Ga0070734, IMG submission 66444) | Surface soil microbial communities from Centralia Pennsylvania, which are recovering from an underground coalmine fire - Coalmine... | ecosystem: Environmental > Terrestrial > Soil > Unclassified ...
ATTGGCGCCGTCTATCGTGGCGCGAGAAAAAGAAGGCTGCACCGAGGAAGGCCAGGGGATACTGATGGGTAGTTCGTCCGGGAGCAGGACGACTGTGGGGATCGCGTCACCATCCACCGGTCGGCCTCTCGATGTAGCCGTCTCGAGTCTGAGCCAGCCCCGGGGGCATCCTTATCAGCGGATGCCGCAGGCAAATGTCGGCGTTTGCTGACGTCGAGACAGCGCGCGCGTGCTTGCGGGCCCGCGCGGGTCGCCAACGGCTCGCTGGGCGAGCCGCACCCCGTTCCTGATCCGCCGCCGGAGGCGGCCTCAGCCGCTAGTGCGCGGCGTGAGTATGGTGGTGATGATGGTGATGGTGGCTGCGGTGATGGTGCTTGTGGGGCGGATCGGCCCAGCTCGCGTTCGCCGCCAGCAGCATCAGCACCATCATCCCGAGTAACGTCTTCATCGTCAGTGAGGTTCCCTTGGTTCCGATCCCTCGACCGGTCGGGCGCCAGCATACTGATTGGCGGCGGTTTCGCCAGTCCCGCAAGGCCTGCGGCAGGGGCCGCGAGCGGACACCGGCCCTCCGCTCTGAGGACTTTCGGCAACTGAGTCGCGGCTCGCGCCAGGGCCGCAATACGCACTCCTGCGCAGCGTGCGGGCCATCCGCGTCTTTTCCGCAACAGCGCGTCCATTTGACAAAGGGAACGAAGGCGTTTCTCATACGGCGACAACTATTCCGGGGATCGACGGGATGCGTCATTGAATACTGTCTCTGAGCCGAAACCGGTCTCGGAGCCTGTTGCGACGCTGGATGTCGCGGTCACTCATGCCAAGCGGCTGCTGGAGAGCAAGCCTGACTTGGCGGCCGAGCAGGCGCGCGCGATCCTCGAGGTGATTCCGGGACTTCCCCAGGCGCGGCTCATTCTCGGCGCGGCCCTGCGACGGACCGGCCGTGCCGCCGCAGCCCGCGAGATCCTGGAGCCGCTCGGCCTCGAGCAGCCCAAGGCGGCGCCGGTGCATCTGGAGCTCGGGGTCGCTCGCGCGGAGTCCGGCGCACTCGAGGCAGCCGTCGAATCCATCCGCCGGGCGGTCACTCTGCTTCCTGAATCCGCCGATGCTTGGCGTCTGCTCGGCGATTATCTCGATGCGCAGGGCGATTCGGAGGGCGCGGACGCGGCGCGGCTGAGCTACGTCAAGGTCGCGGCCCGCGATCCCCGGCTCAACGCGGCGGCCACGGCCTTGCTCGACAACGACTTACCTCAGGCTGATACCCGCCTGCGGGCGCACCTGAGCGCGTATCCGACCGATGTCGCCGCCCTGCGCATGCTCGCGGAGGTTGCGGGGCGGCTGCGCCGCTATGCCGATGCCATCGAGCTGCTCGAGAAGTGCCTGCGCCTCGCACCGAGCTTCGACGCCGCCCGGCATAACTATGCGGTCGTGCTCAATCGGGCCGCGAAGCCGGCCGCGGCGCTGCCCGAAGTCGAGAGACTGCTTTCGAAAGAGCCGCGCAATCCCGGCTATCTCAACCTCAAGGCCGCGATTCTCGCCAACCTCGGCGAGTACGCGCGCGCGATCGAGGTGTACCGGGCGGTGCTCGATGCCCACCCCCGTCAACCCAAGATCTGGATGAGCCTCGGCCATGCGCTCAAGACCCAGGGCGAGTCCGCACAGAGCATCGCCGCATATCGCTGCGCGATCGAGATGCAGCCGGGTCTGGGCGAGGCCTACTGGAGCCTTGCGAACCTCAAAACATTTCGCTTCGGCCCAGAGGACATCGCGGCCATGCGGCGCGCGCTCGAGCGCGGAGACATCACCACCGAGGACCGGCTGCATTTCGAGTTCGCGCTCGGCAAGGCGCTCGAGGACACGCAAGCGTACGAGAGCTCGTTCAAACACTACGCCAAGGGCAACGCCATTCACCGCCAGCTGCACCCCTACAGCGCGGAGGAGAATTCGCGCTTCGTTGAGCGCAGCCGGCGGCTCTTCACCCGGGAGTTCTTCGAGCGGCGCGCCGGCTGGGGATCGCCGGCGGCCGATCCCATCTTCATCGTCGGGCTGCCGCGGGCGGGCTCGACGTTGCTCGAGCAGATTCTCTCGTGTCATTCCCGGGTCGAGGGCACCGTCGAGCTGCCCGACATGCCGCAGATCGTCAGCGAGCTCGCGGGACAGGACACGGACGAGGCCGCCTTCTTCACGGCGGTCGAGGCGCTCGAGCCCGGGCGCGTGCGCGAGCTCGCGGAGCGCTACCTCGCCTCCACGCGCGTGCATCGCAAGCGCGGCGCGCCGCTGTTCATCGACAAGATGCCGAACAACTGTCTCAACGTCGGGCTCATCGAGCTGCTGTTGCCGAACGCACGCATCATCGATGCCCGGCGCCATCCGTTCGGTTGCTGCTTCTCGGCTTTCAAGCAGCACTTTGCCCGCGGCCAGAGCTTCACCTACGACCTCGCCGACCTCGGGCGCTACTACCGCGATTACGTGGGCTTGATGGCGCATTTCGATGAGGTGCTGCCGGGACGTGTGCACCGCGTGTTCTACGAGACCCTGATTGCGGACACCGAGCGGGAGGTGCATCGGCTGCTCGCCTATTGCGGCCTGCCCTTCGAAGAGCAATGCCTCAGGTTCTACGAGAACGATCGTCCGGTGCGGACCGCGAGCTCGGAGCAGGTGCGATTGCCCATCTATCGCGAAGCGATCGACCAGTGGCGTCATTATGAGCCGTGGCTCGGGCCGCTGAAACACGCGCTCGGGCCCGCGTTGCAAGACCTCTCGGGAGAGGTGTCCGTGCATGATTGATGAGAGCCGGATCGAGTCGCACGCGACTCGGTCCGCGCTGACTTTCCGAACAATTCAATCGAAGGGGGCTAGGGGAACATCATGATTCGCAGAACCGCCATCAGGCCTGACCGCTCAGCGGCCGCGCCGCGCCTGTCCGAGCGTCCAAACCCGGCGCTCGGCCGGCTGCCGCTCGCCTCGGCCATCTCCGCAATCCTTGCCGGCAGCGCGCCGCTCGTACATGCGGACACGACTGCAAGCGACACCCTCGAGGAGGTCGTGGTCACGGCGCAGAAGGTGACGGAGAACCTGCAGAACGTGCCGGTCAGCATCGAGACGCTCAGCACCCAGAAGCTCGAGCAGCTCAACATCGTAAACCTCGACACCTATGTCGAGTATCTGTCGGGCGTCACGACCATCAAGAGCATCGGCCAGGGCGGCAACGGTGTCGGCACGACGCACGTCTACATGCGCGGTATCAACTCGGGCCAGGACGGCAATCATTCCGGCTCACAACCGACGGTCGGCACGTATCTCGATGAGCAGCCCGTGACCACGATCGACGGCACGGTCGACATTCATACCTACGACATCGCGCGTGTCGAGGTGCTCGAGGGTCCGCAGGGCACGCTCTACGGTGCGAGTTCCGAGGCGGGCACGATCCGCATCATCACCAACAAGCCCGATCCGACCAAGTTCGAGGCCGCCTACCAGCTGAGCGGCAACACCGTGGATCATGGGGGCCAGGGCTGGGAAGCCGAAGGATTCGTGAACATCCCCCTGGGCGCGATCGCCGCAGTGCGCATCGTCGGCTGGGACGAGCACGACGCCGGGTATATCGACAACGTTCGAGGAACGAACCGCAATGCCGGCATCGTCGATGGGCAGCGGTCGTTTCAGACCTGGACGGGCGCGACCGGGCTGACCCTGAGCAGCACGCCAAGCTCCAATTACAACACCTCAGAGACGAAGGGCGGCCGCATGGCTGTCAAGCTCGATCTCGGCAACTGGACGGTCACGCCGAGCTTCATCGGACAATCGATCGCCTCGAACGGCTACTCCGGCTTCGACCCGGCCGTCGGCGACCTGCAGATCGTGCATTTCGGTCCGGAGAACGATCAGGATTCGTTCACGCAAACCGCCCTCACCGTGGAGGGCAAGGTCTCCAACTTCGACATCACCTATGCGGGTGCCTGGTTCACACGCGCGCAACGATCGATCGCAGACTATGCCGACTACTCGTACTTCTACGACAAGTATTACGGATCGGGCGCCTTCTGGACCAACAACGCCGGGCTGCCCGCCGAGCCGCAGGAATTCGTGCTGCAGCAGAACCACTTCACCAAGATGAGCAACGAGCTGCGCCTGTCGACGCCGCAGGATCTGCCCCTCAAGGGGGTGATCGGCCTGTTCGAGCAGCGCCAGGTGCACGAGATCTGGCAGGACTACGTGCTGCCCGGGCTCAATGGCAATCCCTACACCTTCAACCCGCAGGGCCTCGCGCAGGCGTTCGACATCCCGGGTCTCAACAACAACTCCATCTGGCTCACGGATGAGGAGCGCGTGGATCGCGATTACGCCGCGTTCGCCCAGGTCACCTGGGACTTCGGCGCCGGCTGGTCGCTCACCGGTGGTTTCCGGCAATACCGTTACGATAATTCGCTACAGGGTTTCTACGGCTATGCGCTCGGCTATACCGGCCCCGGTGAGCATTCCGGCCAGGCGACCTGCGGACCGCCCGGGAAAGGTGGATCGCTCATCACGCAATATCCCAACTACGCGCCGTTCCATTTCGCGCCCTGTACCGATCTGAACCTCACCGCCGTATCGGCGAACGGCCATACTGACCTCTTGCGCTTGAGCTACAAGTTCGATCCCGATCACATGATGTACGGGACCTTCTCGACGGGCTTCCGCCCGGGCGGCGTCAACCGCGTTTTCGACAAGAACATCGGCGCCATCTATCCGCCGTACGGGTCGGACGAGCTCAAGAACTATGAGATCGGCTGGAAGACACAGTGGTTCCAGGAGCATCTGCGCTGGAATGGCGCGCTGTTCTGGGAGGAATGGAAGAACTTCCAGTTCTCCTATCTCGGCCCGAACAGCGTGACCGTAGTGCAGAATGCGGCATCGGCGCGCAGCCGGGGCATCGAGTCCAATTTCGAGTTGTTGTTGGGCAGCGGCTTCACCCTGTCGGGGAGCGCGACCTTCCTCGACGCCAAGCTCACCAGCAGCTTCTGCGGTACGACCACGTTGGCGTTCCCGACGAGTTGCCCGAACCAGCCGAGTGGCGCCTCCGGCTCGCCCATCACCTTCGCGGACGGCTCAGTGGTGAAGGGTCCGTATGCGCCTTCGGGCTCGCCGCTTCCCGGCACGCCGCGCCTCAAGTTGAACCTCATCGGGCGCTACAACTTCTCGATCGGGGACTGGAACGCGTACGGACAGGCGGCGTATGTCTATCAGGACGCCTCGGTGCCGCTGATGTTTCCGATTTTCTACAACAACGGACCGCAGGGTCAGCAGCATCTGGGAACGCTTCCTCCCTACAGTCTCGTGAATCTGGCGGGCGGGGTGGGACGCAACAATCTGGACCTGACGCTCCGCGTGGAGAACGTCTTCGACAACCGGGGCGAGATCACGCGGATCGCCTCCTGCACGCCCACCACGTGCAACCAGCCGTACGTGTTCCCGGTGCAGCCGCGCACGATCTGGGTGCAGGTCGCACAGAAATTCTGACGCGGAACGTCTCGAGTGGGGTGGGACAGGGAAGTCCCACCTGCGAGGGCCTCGGCTCATGATGTCACTGTTGCGCAGCCTCATCGCTGCGTGTCTGACCGCTGGACTGTGCTCGGCCGCGGTGCACGCCGAGCGCGCGCCCGTGCTCGGTCAGATCGACCTGCCGCACCCTTACTATTACCGCGAGATGTTCCTGCCGCAGCTCACGAGCGGCCCGAGCGCGCTCGCCTGGCTCCCCGACGGCACCGAGCTCGTCTACTCCATGGCAGGCTCGCTCTGGCGCCAGCGGGTACCGGGCGCAGGCGGCGCTGCGACGGGCACCAGCGCCCCCGCCCCCGCCAGGACCGCCGCGACCGCGCCGGCCGTGCTCGCCGAGGCCGGACCGGCTGACGCTGAGCAGTTAACCGCACCCCTCGATGCCTACGACTATCAGCCCGACGTCTCGCCCGACGGTCGCTGGGTAATCTATTGCTCCTATTCGCACGATGCGGTCGAGCTCTGGGCGCTCGACCTCGCGCGCGGCACGACGCAGGCCCTCACGCGCAACGGCGCCGTCAACGTCGAGCCGCGCTTCTCCCCCGACGGCCATCGCATCGTCTTCACCTCGACGCAGTATCACAAGCGCTTCCATATCTTCACCGCGGACTTCGACGAGGGGCGCCTCACCCACACGCAGCGCCTCACCGGCGAGCGCAGGAGCGATCTGCCCCGCTACTACTACAGCCCCTTCGATCACGAGATCAATCCGGTGTGGACGCGCGACGGGCGCGCCATCCTCTATGTTTCGAATCGCGGCCATATCTACGGCACCGGCGGGTTCTGGCGCTTGAGCGTACGCTCGGGCGATGGGGCGGGCGCGGGCATGGGCGCCGATCCGACCGACGGCGTGCTGCCCGATGCCGCCGCGCACGAGCTGCACTACGAGGAGACCAACTGGAAGGCGCGCCCCGATCCCTCACCCGACGGCTCGCGTCTCGTGTACAGCTCCTACCTCGGGCAAACCTGGCACAACCTCTGGCTGTTGCCGGCGGACGGTGGCGATGCGTTCCCGCTGACCTACGGCGATTTCGACATGACCTATCCGCGCTGGTCGCCGGACGGTACGCGCATCGCCTTCATCTCCAATCGTGAGGGCGGCACCGGCATCTCGGTGGTGAGCGTGCCCGGCGGCCTGCCGACGCCCCTCGCGATCGGTGCGCGCCATTACCTGCACCCGCAGGCGCGACTCGAGATCGAGCTCACCGATTCGAGCGGACGGCCGGGCTCGGCGCGGGTGTCGGTCACCGATGCGCACGGGCTCGCGCACGCACCGGCCGAGGCCTGGATGCAGGCGGATGATGGCTTCGATCGCAAGCTGCGTCCCTTCGAGCAGCATTACTTTCACGCGTCCGGGCGCGTGACGCTCGACGTGCCGCCGGGCGAGGTGATGGTGCGCATCGCGCATGGAATGGAGCGGGCCATCGAGCAGCACCCTCTCGCGGCCCTCGCCGGCGCGACGAGCCGCGTGCGGGTGAATCTCGAGGAGGGCCTCTGGTCGGTACCCGCGAACGGCCGCTGGGTGAGCGGGGACGTGCACGTGCACATGAACTACGGCGGCACCTATCGCAATACGCCGGCGCATCTCGCCGCCCAGGCGCTCGGCGAGAACCTGGGGCTCGTGCACTCCCTCATCGTCAACAAGGAGCAGCGCTTTCCCGACATCGTCTATGACGGTGCGCAGCGCGATGCCGCCTCCACGCCGCAGGCGCTCGTCGTTCACGGGCAGGAATACCACACGAGCTACTGGGGCCATCTGGGACTCCTCGACATCGCCGGAGGCATCGTGCTGCCGGGCTACGCCGGCTATCCGCACACCGCGGCCTCGAGCCTGTACCCGATGAACGCGGACGTCGCGGATATCGGTCATGCACGCCACGCGCTCGTGGGCTACGTGCACCCCTTCGACGATCCACCCGAGCCGATCGCTCATCCGAAGGAGCCGCTCACGATGGAGCTGCCCGTCGACGTCGCGCTCGGCAAGGTCGACTACCTCGAGATACTGGGCTTCAGCGATCACCGCACCACGGCGAGCGTGTGGTACCGGCTGCTCAATCTCGGATTTCACATTCCCGCCGCGGGCGGCACCGATGCGATGGCGAATTTCAGCTCCCTGCGCGGCCCGGTGGGCATGAACCGGGTGTACGTGCGCGTTCCGGAGGGGCCGCTGCGCGTCGAGGACTGGCTCGAGGGCCTGCGGCAGGGCCACAGCTTCGCGACCAATGCCCCGCTTCTCGGCTTCAGCCTGGGCGAGCGTGGTGCGGGCGAGCGCGGCCCGGGTGAGACGCTCGAGCTTACGCGCGCCACGGCGGCCGTGCCCTTCAGCGTGCGGCTGCGATCGATCGTTGCGGTCGATCACGTCGAGCTCGTGTGCAACGGCGAGGTGGTGCGCGAGCTCAGCGCGCACCGCGCCGTCGATCGGCTCGAGCGTGCGGGCAGCATCGCGCTCTCGCGCAGCGGCTGGTGCCTGCTGCGTGCTTCGAGCAGCGGAGCGCGCGATGAGGTGCTCGACAATTATGTCTATGCGACCACGACGCCGGTGTACGTGAGCGTCGGCGGCGCGAAGCCGCGCTCGAGCGAGGATGCGCGCTTCTTTGCGGCCTGGATGGACCGCTTAAGCGAGGCAGCCGAGCGCTATCCGGACTTCAACAATGCTCAAGAGAGAGCGGGCGTGCTCGCGCACATCGCGCAGGCGAAGGCGGTCTACGTCGCGATGGAGTGACATGCGGGCTCGCGGGAAGCTTGCGGTCCCGTGTGGCGGCCGCACTCCAGGTTAGAATTTCCAGAGGAGCGACAGCCCGCTCGTGCGTGGCTGGTTGGTAAACATGCGCGTGCGCGTCGAGGCGGAGTAGTTGTCCGAGAGGAATTCGGACAGGGCCGCCTGCTTGTCGAGCACGTTGCTGACAAACAGGTCCAGCTCCCAGGCTCTGTGTAGAAGCCCGGCCCGCAGATCGAGGAGCGCGTAGTCGCCCTGGAAGGTCGAGGGGTCGGTGCGCTGGAAGTCCGGATACGAGCGACCGACGTACTGCGCATCCGCGCGCAGGAAGCCGTCGTAGCCGGGTTGCACGGTGAGCTGGTACTTCGCGCTCGCAGTCGCGTTCCACTCGGGGACATTCTCGAGCTGCTCGCCCCTGAGTCCTCCCAGATTTGGAGCGTCGGCGCCCAGCACCGCGTGGGCGTAGCCGACGCCACCCGAGAGCTGCCAGTGGGAGCCGAGAAGGCCCGTCATCTCGAGCTCGCCGCCGTGCACGATCGCCGACCCGGCGTTCTCGGTGATCTGGTATGAGCAGGGCAGCGTCTCACCCTGCTGCACGTTGCTCCACTTGATGGAATAGATCGCGGCGTTGACGGTGAGCCTGTTGTCCAGCCAGCGGGTCTTCGCGCCTGCCTCGTAGTTCCACAGACTGTCCGGCTGATAAGGACCGTAGTCCTGACCGCAGCCCTTTTGGGCGAGGTTCGAGGTGTTGACCCCACCCGGACGCACGCCCTTCGAGGCGCTCAGGTAATACAGCTCCTCGGGCGTCGCCTGCCATGAGATCTCAGCCTTCGGATTGAAGCCGGTGTTCTTGGCTGCGCCCGCCGATAGCGTGGGCCCGCCATTGCTCCAGCCGTCCTCGTAGCGCACCGCCGTGTACTCGAGCTGGTACCAGCGCACGCCTGCGGTCAGCTTCCACTGCGAGGTGAGCGCGTAATTGATCTCGGTGAATGCAGCGGATTGCTTGGGCGCGTAATCGCCGTGCTGTGAGTAGTTGAGGTCGTTGAGGGTGATGCCGCCCAGGAGCGTCTGCGTCGTGATGGAGTTCTGGAACTGCGCATAGCCGGGCGTGAGGTAATTGACGAAGTAATGGCGGTCGGCATTGTTGAAATAGCCCCCGATCACGCCACTCCACGGCGAGCCCTGGGGATCGAAGGCGAGGCGCGCCTCCTCGGTGAGCTCGCGCGTCGTGATGATCGGCGAGTACACGTTCGCGATGAACTTACCCTGCGGGATCGTGTCCTCGAGGGCCTCGGTCTCATCGTCCGGGGTGTTCTCGCGGCGGCCGAGATAGGAAGTCGTCGAGAGCAGGCTTCCCCAGCCCAGGTCGTAGGTCATCGTGAGATTGCTCAGCACGAAGTGATCCGAGTACGCCTCCGACAGATCGAAAGGTCGCGCCTGCACCCGCGGTGCGCTCGAGTCTCCCGAGGGGATGTCGTAGTTCGGCGCCCCGCCCATCTGCAGATCCTGCACCCAGACCGAGGGGGTGACGGTGAAGGCGTCGGTCACGGCGATGCGCAGCATCGTGCGCACGCTGTAGAGTTCCTCGGAGTTGACGTTGCGCACGATCGCACTCGGGTGAGCGGGCGACACGGGATAAGGCGGCAGTCCCGCCGGGACGTTGGGGTTTGGGGCCCATACGCCGACGTCGCGGTCGATGAAGCCCGAAAAGTCTTTGTAGGTGCCGACGATGCGCAGGGCGATGCGATCAGCGATCAGCGGCAGGTTCAACATCGCATCGAGCCGTCCGTTGCCGCCGCCATGCTCTGTGTAGGAGCCCTCGCCTTTGAGCGCACCTTCCTCGCGCTCGAGATTGGGCTGGTTGGTGATGAAGCGCACGGTGCCGCCCATGGAGCTTGCGCCGTAGAGCGTGCCTTGCGGGCCGCGCAGCACCTCGATGCGCGCGAGATCGAACAGGTCGGGATCGATGCTTGCGGTGGCGCCGTCGCCTCCGGAGGGCAGGATCGGTGTGTCATCGACGTAGAGTCCGGTGGTCGGTGAGTTGCCGCCGACCGAGGCGATGCCGCGGATCGAGTAGCTGCTCTGTCCGGGCCCCGCCGAGTTGAGCGTGACGCCCGGAATGCGTGCCGCCAGCGACTCGAAGTCCTCGACCCCGGTCTCGGCGAGCGTCTGCGCGGTGTATGCGACGATCGACAGCGGCACCCTCTCGAGGTCCTCGCGCTGTTTCTCCGCCGTGACGATGATCTCCTCGAGTCCATTGGACGATGCCGCGGGTGCGGCGGCAGGGGGTCCCTGCGGCTCGGTGCGACCGGGTGTGGCGAGCGTCAATGCGGCCAGGCACGCCAGGCAGCATGCAACGATTCGGCTCATCGGTGTCGGGCTCACTGCAGTTGGTCGATCCCGGCCGCATCCCGGCGACGCCGTCAGGCGCGCCGACGGGTCATCTCCCCAGGCTCGCTGCGCAATCTAAACGCAAGCCGAATTCATTGCAATGACATACTCTCTGCGGCGCTGGGGTGATACCCGGCCCCAGGAGAATGCCGTTCAGATGGCCGAGTGAGGGCGGGGCGCCCTGCGGCGCCCCGTCTCGCATCACCCACGCCGGATGGGAGTCAAGCCGCGAGCACGCCCTTGGCCTTGGCCGTGTGCGTCGCGATCAGGTCCATGAGCGCCGGTGACAGGCAGTCGTAGGGCTCGAGCTTGAGCTCCTTGAGACGCGCCCGGATCGCGCCCATCTGCTCGGGCTTGGTGCCCCCCTCGATGATCGAGGAGACGAACGCCGCGAAGCCCGGCGCCTCCCAGCCGTTGGCATCGAGCAGTTCCGGGTGCACGAAGTCGAACCCATAGAAGGGATGGTTCTTGTTCTCGATGCGGCCGTACATGTGTACGCCGCATCCCGTGCAGGCATAGCGCTGGATCGGCGCCGCGGGATCGACGATCTTCAGCTTGTTGCCGTTCGCGGTCACCTGCAGCTTGTCGCGCGGTACGACCGCCACCAGCGAGAAGGTCGCGCCGGCCGGCTTCCAGCACTTGGTGCAGCCGCAGACGTGGTTGAAGGCGACGTTGCTCGAGATCTTCACCGTCACCTGATTTTCCTTGCACTTGCACTTCAAGGTGGCTCCCGAGAACTTCGGGTCGCCCGCCTTGACGCCGTTGTCGACGGAGGGGTGAATGTTGACAGCCATGTTTACGATTCCTTCTCTGGTTGATGGGCCGCGTCTGTTTCAGTGATCGCGGAGGTCAAAACAGCGCAACGCTGCGAATCGATTCGCCCTTGTGCATGAGGTCAAATGCGTCATTGATCTTCTCGAGCGGCATCTTGTGCGTGATCAGCTCATCGATGTGAATCTTCTTGTCCATGTACCAGTCGACGATCTTCGGCACGTCCGTGCGGCCGCGGGCGCCGCCGAATGCCGTGCCCTTCCACACGCGGCCGGTCACGAGCTGGAAGGGGCGTGTCTGGATCGTCTGCCCCGCGCCCGCCACGCCGATGATGACCGAGACTCCCCAGCCGCGATGGCAGCACTCGAGCGCCTGGCGCATCAGCTCGACGTTGCCGATGCATTCGAAGCTGTAATCGGCCCCGCCGTCCGTCAGCGCCACGAGATGCGCGACCAGATCGCCGCCGACCTCCTTCGGATTGACGAAGTGCGTCATGCCGAACTGCTCGGCGAGCGGCTTGCGGCGCGGGTTGATGTCGACGCCGACGATCTTGTTGGCGCCCACGAGCCGCGCGCCCTGGATCACGTTGAGTCCGATGCCGCCGAGACCGAACACCACGACGTTCGCGCCGGCCTCGACCTTTGCGGTGTTGATGACGGCGCCGACGCCCGTGGTCACGCCGCAGCCGATGTAGCACACCTTGTCGAACGGTGCGTCCTCGCGGATCTTCGCGACCGCGATCTCCGGCAGCACGGTGTAGTTGGAGAACGTGGAGCAGCCCATGTAGTGATGGATCATGTCCTTGCCGATGTGAAAGCGGCTCGTGCCGTCCGGCATCACGCCCTTGCCCTGGGTTGCGCGGATCGCGGTGCACAGGTTGGTCTTGCGCGACAGGCACGATTTGCACTGCCGGCATTCGGGCGTGTAGAGCGGGATCACGTGATCCCCCTTCTTCACCGAGGCGACGCCCGGGCCGACGTCGACCACGATGCCGGCTCCCTCGTGCCCGAGGATCGCCGGAAAAAGCCCTTCCGGATCGGCACCGGAGCGCGTGAACTCATCGGTGTGACAGATGCCGGTCGCCTTGATCTCGATCAGCACTTCGCCCGCGCGCGGTCCGTCGAGCTCGACCTCGGTGACCTCGAGCGGCTTGCCGGCGGCATACGCGACTGCAGCTTTGGTTTTCATAGAAGCTCATCTCTCCGACGCGAGGGCGCTCGGCGCACGCGTCTCAACGATTGAACGGGGCTCGAAGCCTAGCGCAACCTCGTGATCTTCACTATCGCTCCCACGCTCACGGCCCGTGCGCCCCACCACCCGGGCGGCCCGCTGCTCGACGGCCCTGCCGTTGACGGCTGCTTGACGGGCTTGCCGCAGGCATTGCAGCATCCCATCGCCCGATGCCTCCAAATCCCTCGCTCAACGATCGTCCAGCAGCGCGTCCGCTTTGCCGACGCTGCAAATTACATGCCTGAGATTCCGCACCACCCACCCCGAACAACCCGGTCGAGGAATTCATGAGAATGAGCCTGTCGCGCGCATCGCGCGCCGCGTACACCTTGATTTTAGGCGCTCCGCTCCTGTCGATGGCCGCGCCCATCGCGCGGGCCGATTCGGCTTTCGTCGGCAATCAGGGCGATGGCACCGTCTCGGTGATCGATACCGGGAGTGACAAAGTGACCCGCACGCTCCCGGACCGTAACAAAATTGGGACAAAGGTCCAGGCGGTGGTGGCGGCGCCTTCCGCGCGGATCGTGTTCGTGGTCGATGCCCTCGGCAATGATCTGATCGCAGTCGACGCGGCCTCCGGGGTGGTGGGCAAGCACATCCTGGTCGGCCGGGCGCCGGAGGGTGCTGCGCTCGCACCGGACGGCAAGACCATCGCCGTGTGCGTGGAGGACGACAATGAGGTCGCCCTGGTCGACATCGCGGCGGGCGAGGTGCGCGCGCGTATCGCGACGCAAGGCAAGAATCCCGAGCATTGCGTGTTCGATGCGGACGGCCGCTGGCTTCTGACGAGCAACGAGAACTCGGATGACCTCGATCTCATCGACCTCAAGGCGCGCCGCTCGGTCGCTGTCATTCATGCTTCGGGACATCCGCGCGGCATCGCCTGGCTCCCGCACCGCTCGCTCGCCTATGTCGCCGAGGAGAGCGCCGGCGTGGTCGATGTGGTCGATGTCGATGCGCGCAAGATCCTCGAGTCGATTCACACGGGACTGCGGCCCGCGGGTGCGATTGCGAGCGCCGACGGCGCGCGCGTGTACGTCAGCAATGGCGGCGATGGCACGGTCTCGGTGATCGACACCCGCGCCCGCAAGGTGATCGCCACGATCAGCGTCGGCAAGCGTCCCTGGAACATGGCGCTCACCCACGATGGGCGCAAGCTCTACGTGCCGAATGGGCGCTCCAACAGCGTGAGCGTGATCGACACCGACCGCCTCGCGGTGCTCGGCGAGATTCCCGTCGGCGCCTTGCCCTGGGGCGTCACCATTCCATAGCTTCACTAACGGCGCACTTTCAGGCCGGGCACTGTAACGGGGTTGGCACACTCGGCGGCCGCACGCCCGGCACGCTTCCCGCACGACGTTTACAACTCCATTGTTTTCAATGAGATAGGTTTCTGCACGAGAATTTGTGCGCAGCGCCTGCGGCTGGCATAAGCATTGCTATTCGATAAGCGTGACCAAGGCGGTGGGCGTGGCTGACTTGGGTCCGACGGGTGGGCACACGTTGCGCACGAAGTGACGATCTGCGATCGCGCGAACAACAATCGGCTTAAGGGAAGGAGGGAGTTTGCAAACACCGATGAGCACTCATGGTTGCACTTGTCCGCAGGCGCCCAGGATCGGGAACTGTGAGAACGTGGGCAAAAGCTGAATACCCCAAGCAGCAGGAGAATCGAGATGAACTGGCCGACAGCTAACTACAAGCTAAAGATTTTTTGCTCCGTCGCAGCGCTCGTCACCGTCGGTGGTGCGGCGCTCGGCGGAACCGACAGCGAGCAATTGCAGCGCTTCAAGGATCCCAATCAGTGGGGCGCACCCGCAGGGAACCTGAACGGCACGCGCTACAGCGAGCTCAAGCAGATCAACACCGGCAACGTCAATTCACTGACCATGATCTGGTCACAATCGAGCGGCACCCTGCGCGGCCACGAGGGCCAACCCCTGGTGATCGAGGACGTCGGCGGCAAGCCGATGATGTTCCTCGAGAGCGGCTGGCCGAACATCGTTCAGGCGCTCGACCTCTCCGATCCCGACCATCCGGTGCAGGTCTGGTCGTACACCAAGACGAGCGGCCGCGATGAGTCCGCGGTGCCGCGAGCCTGCTGCGACACCGTCAACCGCGGCCTCTCCTATGCCGACGGCAAGCTCGTGTTCGGCACCCTCGATGGGTACCTGATCGCGCTCGATGCCGCCTCCGGCAAGGTCGACTGGACGGTGAAGCATGCGTTCCCCGCCAAGGGCGAGACCATCACGCCCGCGCCGATCATCGTGAACGACAAGGTGTTCATCGGTTTCGGCGGCGATGAGTTCGCGGCGCGCGGCCGCGTCACGGCCTACGCCCTCGCCGATGGCAAGAAGGTGTGGGAGTGCCACTCGACCGGCAGCGATGCCGACGTGTGCATGACCAAGAACACCAACAAGAAGCATCCCGAGTACGGCAAGGCGGGCAAGGACCTCGGCATCCACACCTATCCGGGTGATGAGTGGCAGCGCGGCGGCGGTGCGGCCTGGGGCTGGTATGCCTACGATCCGGATCTGCACCTGGTGTATTACGGCACCGGCAACCCGGGCCTGTGGTCGCCGCAGTATCGCTGCTCGGAGCCGATCACCCAGCAGCACTGCAACGACGGCAACTTCGACAACAAGTGGTCGATGAGCATCTTCGCGCGCAACGTCGATACGGGCGAGGCGGAGTGGATCTACCAGATGACGCCGTTCGATCAGTGGGACTATGACGGCATCAACGAGGTGGTGCTGGTCGACATGAACGTCGATGGCAAGATGCGCAAGTGCCTGGTGCATTTCGATCGCAACGGCTTCGCCTATGTGCTGGATCGTACGGATGGGACGCTTTTGCGCGCCAACAAGTACGTGACCACGAACTGGGCCGAGAAGGTCGACATGAAGACCGGCAAGCCGGTGAAGGTCTTCGAGCACTCGCCGCTCAAGGTCGGCGACAACACCCAGGCGTGTCCCTCCGCGATGGGTGGCAAGGACCAGCAGCCCGTCGCGGTCGACCCGAACGATGCGGCAAACTTCTACGTACCGACCAACAACTGGTGCATGGAGGATGAGCCGCAGGCGCGCTCGCATACGACGCAAGGCACCGTCTACGTCTTCGCGAACGTGTTCATGTATCCGGAGAAGCCGGGTGTCACGGGCAAGTTCAAGAAGTTCAACGTGCTCACCGGTGAGACGGTGTGGGAGATCCCGGATCAGTATCCGAACTGGGGCGGCGCGCTCGTCACGGGCGGCGGCCTCGCCTTCTATGGCAGTCTCGGCGGGGATTTCCGCGCCGTGGATCGTCAGAGCGGCAAGGTGCTGTGGTCCCGCAAGCTCTCCTCGGGCATCATCGGCAATCCCATCACCTACAGCGTGAAGGGCGTGCAGTACGTGTCGGTGTGGTCCGGCATCGGTGGCTGGATCGGATTGCCGGTGACGGCAGGCCTCGATCTCAATGACAAGTTCGGTGCGATCGGCGCCACCGCCATGACCAAGGCGGCCGGCCTCAATCACATCCCCCAGGGCGGGACGTTGTTCACCTTCAGGCTGGGTGACCAGATGGCGGCCCGCTAGGCGCCTCAAGTTCCGCAAACTCGCCCGGTGCCGCAAGGCACCGGGCTTTTGTTATCCGCGGCCCGGTCACGGTCGCTTAAACCTGGGTGCGGTCGCTGAAACTCTAGCTGCGATCGTTGAAACTCTAGGTGCGGTCGCTGAAACTCTGGGTGCGGCCCCCGAGTCTCATGCAAAAACGGCTCGCTGAAATTTCGAGGAGTGGAACCATGGGGAAGGGTATGGCGCGTGCCCGGCGCGCCGTGGCGGCGGCGGGATTGATGCTGCTGACCGGGTCAGGCCTCGCGGGCATCGCGCGCGGCGCCGAGCTCAGGTCGCTCACGGTGTGCGCCGACCCGGGCAACATGCCGCTGTCGAATCAGAAGGGCGAGGGCTTCGAGAACAAGATCGCGGAGCTCATCGGGGCGGCACTCGGCACCGGCGTGCAGTACTACTGGCGTCCTTCGATCGAGCGCGGTCTGATGCGCACCACGCTGGCCGAGGGGAACTGCGATCTGTGGATGGACATGGCCTCCGACACCGAGGGCGCCGTCGTGCTCTCGCCGCTCTATCGCTCGACCTTCGTGCTCGCCTACCGTAGCGACCGCGGCATCGACATCAAGAGCTTCGATGATCCGGCGCTCAAGCGACTGCACGTCGGCGTCTTCCAGGTGTCCGCGATACGCCAGGCGCTCGCCGACCACGGCGTGGTCGCCAACACCGTGATCCATTATCTCAGCCACAACGCCGATCTCATCAGCGAGAATCAGCCCTCCTTCGACGTACAGCTCGTCGTCGACGGCAAGCTCGATGTGGCCGCGGTGTGGGGACCGATGGCCGGCTACTACGTGTCGATGCTGCACGAGCCGCTGGTGATCAAGCCGGCGAATCTCATGGAAAACGAGGTGCCTCTCGAGTTCGACATGACGCTCGCGGTGCCGCGCGGTCGGCCGGAGATCAAGGAGGCGATCGAGGGTGCGCTCGCGCAGCACAAGGAGGACATTCGCAAGATCCTGGTGGCGTACGGCGTGCCGCTCGTGAAGTGCAACGATTGCCTGATTTCCGGCGATCTGCCCTCGCACGGCCCGTATCAGCCGCCCAAGCCCCCGGTCGAGTCGGCCGCCGCGCGCAAGCAGCAGCGTGAAGCGCGTCTCGCCGAGCTCAAGAAGGATCTTGCGCGGGGCGCGAATCCGGATGCCGAGCTCGCCAACGCGATCGTCGCCGACGATCTCGAGCGCGTGCGCTACCTTGCGAGCCACGGCGCGCATCTCGATGCGCTCGACGGCGAGGGTTATCCGCCGCTCATCAATGCCACGCGCTTCGGCTTCCTCGACGTCGCCACCTTCCTCACCGAGCATCATGCGCCGGTCGAGCAAACCGATCGCGGTCACTGGACCGCGCTCATGTATGCCGCCTGGGCCGATAATCCGCAGCTGGTCGAGACGCTGCTGCATCACGGCGCGCGGCTCGACGCGACCGATGACAAGGGCCTCACCCCGCTCGCCATTGCAGCTCAGAACGCCAAGCTCAAGGCCGCCGAGGCACTGGTCCGGGCGGGGGCGGACGTGAACGCGCCGATCGGCGAGGGCGGCTACACCCCATTGATGCTCGCATCGGTCGCGGGCTCGAGCGATCTCGCGGGCGCGCTGATCGCGCACGGCGCGAACGTCAATGCGGTGAATCTCGGCGGGGTGACGGCGCTCATGATCGCTGCCGCGGGCAATCACTCGCGTCTCGCCGAGCTGCTGCTCAAGTCGGGCGCGGATCTCGATGCGCGCAGTCAGGACGGGCGCACCGCCATCGGCATCGCCGAATCGAACAACAACGAGGCGGTGCTCCGGCTGCTGCAGGACGCGCAGGCGCATAGGAGCCGTCCGGCCTCGAGTTGATCGCGCCGCCCGCAGCGGCCCGAGCGCCGCGCGGGACAAAATAGACGTAGACTCTTGCGAACCGACGGAGGAGGTTGGATGTGAGAATAATGAAGATTTCGAGGGCGGGTGTGATCCTCGTCCTGGGCACGCTCGCAGCGCTCCAGATCTCGCAAGCCGGTGCGCCCGAGGATTGGACCAAGGTCTCGCCCACCGATGCGGTCAAGAACACGCCCAAAGGCGGTCTGCACAACCCCTACAAGGACAGCCAGAGCGACATCGTCGCGCAGGGCGAGAGCCTGTTTCGCAGCTACTCCTGCAGCGGCTGTCACGGCGGCACGGGCGGCGGGGGCATGTGCCCGGCGGTGACCAACGACACCTGGGTCTATGGCGGGGATGACGATACGCTGTTTCGCCTGGTGACCCTCGGGACGGCGGATCTGCAGAAGGCCGGCTACACCCGCACCGGGCGCGAAAACGTCGTCGGGCCGATGCCCCCGATGGGCACGATCATCAAGAATGCGGACGACCTGTGGAAAATCATCGCGTTCATCCGCGCGCATTACGACGGCGATCCGACGTACAAATTCGGGGCGCCCGCCTCGCAATAGTGCAGGAGGCACGGAACGGCGTGCGCCGGATGGTCAAGGATGTTGCAGCGCGTATTGCTCCGCGCCCATAATCGGACCACCCTTGTGATGGGGAGTGACGGAGGCGTGGGGAGCGCGTCCGCTACGCTTCGGGTTACGCGATAAGGACAACACGGATAACCTCAGGCGGTGCAATCGTGAGCAACAGCATCGAGACCTCGCATGCCTCGCGCATCTTTCAGGTGGTGCACGGCGGGCTGCAGCTCGATCGCATCGAGCCGCACGTTGCCCGCTCCTGGCACCGCTGCCTCACCGAATATCAGATCGAGCCCTCCGCTCCACGCCAGAATGTCGTGCTCGCGTCGCAGGCGGTGAAGGAGTTGCAGGAGCGCATGGGGCAGCTGCTGCCGGTCGCGCGCGCCGAGATGGAGAGCCTTTACGAGCAGATTGCCGGCTCGGGCTTCGCGGTGATCCTCACCGACACGCAGGGCGCGGTGTTGAGCACGATCACCGATCCGGCGCTGCGGCGCGAATTTCGCCAGGCGGGCCTGTGGATCGGTGCGCTCTGGGACGAGCGGCATGAAGGCACCAACGGTATCGGCACCTGTCTCGCCGAGGGCTGCCCCGTCACCGTGCATCGCGAGGAGCACTTCCGGCACTACAATCTCTCGCTGTCGTGCTCCGGTGCACCCATCCTCGATCCGCACGGCGCCACCATGGCGGTGCTCGATGCCTCCTCCGCGAACTCGAGCGACAGCCGCCTCATTCACCGCCACACCATGGCGCTCGTCAACATGTCGGCGCATCTCATCAGCCGCTGGAATTTCCTCAACGAGTACGGCCGGGCGTGGATCTTGCGGTTTCACAGCCGCGCCGAGTTCGTCGGCCTGTTGCACGAGGCACTCATCGCGATGGACGATGAGGGCACGATCCTCGCCGTCAACGAGAGCGCGCTGCTGCAGCTCGGGTGCTCCTCGCGCGGTGCGCTCGTCGGCCAGCCGATCGAGCGCTTCTTTCAGTTCAACTTCTCGACGCTCGAGCAACGCGCGCGCTTCGAGCCGAGCGCCATCTGGCCGGTGCGCGATCTCGCGCATGGCCGGCGCTTCTTCGCGATCGCTCGCGCGCCGCTCAACAGCGGCCGCAACCGCAAGCTCGCCCTGCTCGATCCACGGCGCGCCGAGTCCGAAAGCGAGGAGATCGCCGAGGACCCGCCCGCGGCGCGCGGCCAGCAGCACGTGGGCGAGGATCCGCAGATGCGGCGCAACCTCGCCTGTGCGCGCCAGCTCTACGCGAAGCAGGTGCCGATCCTGTTGCACGGTGCGACCGGCACCGGCAAGGAGGCCTTTGCGAAGCTGCTGCACCGGGGAGGGCTCTGGTCGGACAAGCCCTTCACCACCGTGAACTGCGCGGCCATCCCCGAGAGCCTCATCGAGAGCGAGCTCTTCGGCTACACGCGCGGCGCATTCACGGGCGCAGCCAAGGAAGGTCGCGTCGGCAAGATACTGCAATCGAACGGCGGCACGCTCTTCCTCGATGAGATCGGCGACATGCCCCTCACCTTGCAGACCCGGTTGTTGCGGGTGATCGAGGAACGCGAGGTGGTGCCGCTCGGGAGCGATCAGGCGATTCCCGTCAATCTGCACGTGATCAGCGCGACGCACCGCGACTTGAAGCAGATGATCGAGAAGGGACAGTTTCGCGAGGACCTTTACTACCGGCTGAACGGCATCACGCTGCATCTGCCGCTGCTCAAGGATCGCGCCGACAAGCCGGAGCTCATCCGTACGCTGCTGCGCGAGGAGGCCCAGGGCGAGGAGGCCATGGAGATCGACGATGAGGCCTTCCGCCGGCTGATGGAGTATCCGTGGCCGGGCAACATCCGCCAGTTGAGAAACGCACTGCGCACCGCGGCGGCGCTGTGTCGCGACGGCCTCATTCGCGCATCGAACCTGCCGCAGGAAATCCTCGACACGGAGGCGGTCGCGTTGCCGGCGCCGGTGGCCGAGCGCGGCGCGGAGGATGCTTGCGCTCAGGATGCGGCGCCCTCGGCGGCGCTGCGCGAGGCCGAGTGCGCGGCGCTGCTCAAGGAGCTCGAGCGCATGCGCTGGAACATCAGCCGGACCGCCCAGGCGCTCGGGATCAGCCGCAACACCCTGTATCGCAAGATCCACAAGCACCGCATCCTGCTCGAGCACTAGGAGAGCCGGATCACCGGTCGCACGATCTTGCCCTGCTGCATGAGGTCGAAGGCGCGGTTGATCTTCTCGAGCGGCAGCGTCGCGCCGATCAGTGGATCGACGCGCAGCTCCCCGTTGAGATAGCGGTCGACGTAGCCCGGGAGCTGCGAGCGTCCCTTGACCCCGCCAAACGTCGAGCCGCGCCAGACCCGGCCTTCGAGAAGCTGTGACGGGCGTGTGGCGATCTCCTGGCCCGCGCCCGCGACGCCGATGATCACCGACTCTCCCCAGCCCTTGCGGCAACTTCCGAGGGCCGAGCGCATGACGTGCACGTTGCCGATGCACTCGAAGGAATAATCGACGCCCCCGTGCGTCATCTCGATGAGGATCTGCTCGATGGGCTCATCGTGGCTCTTGGGGTTCAGGTAGTCGGTGGCGCCGAGCTCGCGAGCGAGTGGCCAGCGGGCCGGGTTCAGGTCGATGCCGATGATTCGGCCGGCCTGCGCGAGCACCGCACCCTGAACGACCGCGAGGCCGATCGCGCCGAGCCCGAACACGGCGACGCTCGAGCCCGGCGTGACCTTCGCGGTGTTGAGCACCGCCCCGACGCCCGTGGTGATCGAGCAGCCGAAAATGCAGATCTTCTCGAGCGGCGCCTCACGGGCAATGCGCGCCACGGCGATCTCGGGCAGCACCGTGTAATCGGCGAAGGTGCTCGTGCCCATGAAGTGCAGCAGGGGGCGGCCCTTCGATGAGAAGCGCGAGGTCCCGTCCGGCATGAGACCGCGCTGCTGAGTGGCGCGCAGCGTGTCGCACAGGTTGGTGCGCTCCGAGCGGCATCCTTCGCACACGCCGCATTCGGGCATGTACAGCGGGATGACGTGATCGCCGGCGCGCACGCTGTGCACGCCCGCGCCGACCTCCTCGACGATGCCCGCGCCCTCGTGACCGAGAATGGCGGGGAAGCGCGCCTGCGGGTCGGCCCCGGCGAGCGTGAACGCATCGGTGTGGCACAGCCCGGCTGCGACCATCCGGACGAGAACCTCACCGGATTTCGGACCCTCGAGATCGACCTGCTCGATGCTCAAGGGGTGACCCGCCTGCCAGGCCACGGCTGCGCGCACTTTCATTGGAATGTGTCCTATGAGCGCCGTCGCTTGCCTCAGGGCGCAAGCATCGGACGTGCCAGCGGCGGGGGCCGCCGGCCGCCGGCCGGGGAACCCCCTCGGGCCGGCGAGAAGCAGGCGTCGCGCGGCGGCTCCGGGGCTCGAAAGGCCCGTGAGCTGCGCCTTCGCGACGGTGCTTCAAAAATGAAGCAGCCCGCGCTGTCCCCAATTCAGCACACAGTGCCACGCTCCTCGGGCACGGCGTGCGACGCGTGGCAGGCGGCCGGAGCGCGGGTACGCGCGTGGCTCGAGGGTTGCCCACCCGTAGGCGCCCCCGAGCGCGAGTTTCGCGCGCACGCCACAGCCGTCCTCTCGGCCACACGGTCTTCGTGGCGTTGCTGGTACAGCTCTTGCAAGAGTGTGCCGAAGGCTGCAGTTGCGGTCGGACGGTCCTCAACCACCAAGACGTGAGGGGAGTTTCATGAAGAAGCGAATCATACAAGCGATCGCAATCGGGGCCGCGATCGGGGTCATGCCATTCGCCCGATCGGTCGCGGGAATCGATGTGCAGGCGGGTGATTGGAAGCTCGACTTCTCGGGCAACGTGAACGGGTTCTACGTGCAGACCCAGTGCGACGATGCGGCGAACAGCGCGGTCGTCGCCGGGCTCGCCTGCAACGGCGGCGATCACTCGGCCGCGGTGCGTAACGGCCTGCTGCCGGCGGCGCTCGTGTTCAGCGCGACGACGCGCGAGGACAACCTCGACATCAACGTCACCATCGGCCTCTATCCCGGCATCAACAGCGGCGCGGGCGGTGCCGTCAACGCACCGACCGGCCTGCCTCAGGCGCTCGGCACCCCGGGCATCGATGCCCGTCAGGCGTTCTTCACCTTCGGTGATGCGAGCTGGGGCACGGTGAAGATCGGTCGGGACATCGGGCTGTTCGGCAAGGACGCGATCCTCGATGACATGACGCTGCTCGGCGTCGGATCCTCGACCAACAATGCGGCTCCGAGCAATACCAGCCTGGGCCGCATCGGCATCGGCTACATCTACACCGACTGGGAGCCGCAGATCACTTACACGACACCGAGCTTCGCCGGCTTCTCGGGCTCGCTCGGCGTCTTCCAACCGCTCGATTCGCCCGCAACCCCAGGCTCAGCGTCCTATACCAAGCACGATCAGCCGCAAGTGCAGGCGGGCTTGAGCTACGGGTTCGGCGATCCGAAGAGCGAGGGCTTGTCGGGCAAGGCGTGGGTGGACATCGTCACGCAGAAGGAGCAGGCGTCGGCGGCCGATCAGGCGGCCAACGGACCGCTCGCGCAAACGAGCTTCACGGGATCGTCGGTCGATCTCGGCGTCAAGGCCGACATCGCGGGCTTCGAGGGCGTCGTCTATGTCTATACCGGCAAAGGCGTGGGCACCACGGGGCTGTACCTGTTCGCCACCGGGGCCACCGGCCAGAAGCGCAAATCCGACGGCGGCTATGTGCAGCTCACCTACAAGCTCGAGAAGCTGAAGATCGGCGTGAGCTACGGTGAGTCGAATCTGTATCTCGCGAGCGACGAGCGCGCGGGCGCATTCTCGCCGACCGGAACGTATCTCGGCTTTGCGAGCGATGCGTTGAAGCGCAACTCCTCCGGGGTCATCGGCCTGTATTACAGTCTGACCAAGCACGTCACGCTGGTGGCCGAGGGAATCGAGACCAAGGCGCAGGCCTGGAACGGCAACTCCGCCACCGAGAAGGACATCGCGCTCGGCGGCATCCTGTTCTTCTGAGGGTAGCTCGAGCGGGCGATGCACATCGCCCGCTCGGGGCTTCAGCGCGTTCCCTCGATGCGGCGCCAGCCGGCGCGCGCCCGCGCGATGTTCGCCTGCGGCGCATCGAGGAACAGCTCGAGCGAGGTGCCGCTCGAGAAGCAATAGCGCGCGCCGTCATCGGGATTGACCCAGTTGAGCGAGCAATCCGCCTGGATGCTCGCGCCCGCAGCAAGACCGATGGGATCTAGGCCGTTGAACTCGCCGCGCATCGATCCGGCCGGTACCACCGCCTTCCAGATGCCGTCGCGATGGGTTGCCGCCACGGCCTCGGGCGAGGGCGCCCGCTCCTGCGCGATCGCGGGCCCGAGGAGCGCAAGGAGCGCAACGGCCAGAGGCACCTCGATCCATCTCGCGCTTCGCATGATTTCCATTTTATCATCGAAGCCCGTGACCTACGTTGCCGCTGCAGGGGACTCGAGGCAACGCGCGGCGCTCGCGCTCCTCGCCGCGCTGTGCTGCGGCTGTGTCCATTATCAACCCGCGCCGCTCGCGCCCGCCGCCAGCGCAAGCTCCTTCGCCAGCCGGCGGCTCGATGACGGGCCGCTTCTCGAGAGCGTGCGCCAGCGGCTGCCCCAAGCCCAGTGGCCTCCGGCGAGCTGGGACCGCGCACAGCTTCTGGCCGTCGCGCTCGCCCTGAATCCCGAGCTCGCCGTCGCCCGCGCGCAGATGCGCGAGGTGGGCGCGCACGAGGTCACGGCCTCCTTGTGGCCCAACCCCGACCTGCTGCTCGAGTCCGAGTACGCGATTCACGACACGCACCCCTGGCTCTACGGGCTCGCGCTCGACTGGCCGGTGCGCTCCCCGGGACGGCGCGAGCTGGCGCTCGCCGCCGCGCGACTCGACACCGGCCGCGCGCAGCTCGAGCTCATCGAGGCGGCCTGGAGCGTGCGCCGCGAGCTCGCCGAGGCCTTGAGCGAGACCGAGCGCACGCAGCGCCGTGCGCAGCTTCTCGATCGGCTCCGCGTAGCACAGCAGGCGCTCCTCGGCGCGGAGCGCCGCCGCGTCGAGGCGGGCGAGGATCCGCCCGCCGAGCTCGTCACCGCGGAGCGCGCGCTGATCGACATCGAGCAACGGCAGCTCGAGGAGCACGAGCACGCCGCGCGCGCATGCGCCGATCTCGCTCGCGCGCTCGGCGTGCCGCCCGAGGCGCTCTCGGGCATCCAGACTCGCTGGGCGGAATGGGGCGAGCCGCCCCCGCTCGCCGAGGCCGAGCTGGGCACGCGCCGCGAGCAGGCCCTGCTCTCGCGCACCGACCTCCTCGCGCTGATCAAGGACTATGCGCGCGCCGAGGCGCAGCTGCATCTGGCCGTCAAGCGCCAGTATCCCGAGCTGGTGCTCGAGCCCGGCTACTACTGGGATCACGGCATCGCCAAGTTTCCCTTCAATGTCGGCTTCACGCTGCCGTTCGACCGCAATCGCGGCGAGATCGCCGAGGCACGCGCCGCGCGCGATCTGGCGGCCGAGCGCATGCTCGCGCTGCAGGCGCGCATTCATGGCGAGATCGCCGCCGCGGTGCGCGCCGAGTCGATCGCGCGCGATAACGTCGAGGCGGCGCGCCGACAGCTCGAGGCCGCGCAACGTCAGGCGCGCCAGGTCGAGCTGGGCGTTCGCCTGGGCGCACTCGATACGCTCGAGCGCTCGGGCGCGCAGATCGTGGCGCTGCAGGCCGAGCTTGCGCTGCTCGATCTCAGAAGCGAGCTGCAGGCGGCGCGCAACGCCCTCGAGGATGGATTGCGCGCGCCGCTGTCCGGGCCCGAGCTCGCGCTCGCCGCGGCGATCTCGGCCGGAACGTCCTCATGAGCGGCGTCTTGCGGGGCGGCCGACCCGCGCAGGTGAGCGGCCTGCTGGCGTCGATACTGCTCGTCGGTGGCGCAGCGCGGGCCGCACACCCGGATGATGATGAGAAGGCCCCGGCTGCGCGCACGCCATCCTCCACGCCCGCCGCCGGCCCCGTACTCAACGCGGATCAGGCGCGCGCCGTGGGCCTCGAGATTGCGCGTCCGCAAGCGGCGCGAGCCGCCGGGCGGACCGCGGCGCTCGGGCTCGTGCTGGATCCCGCCGCCTTGCGCAGCGATCTCGATGCCTTGCGCGTGGCCGCAGCGGCCGAGCAAGCCGCGGCGCTCGAGCTCAAGCGCCTGGAGGCTCTTTACGCGGGCGGGGCGCAGGCCTCGGCGCGCATGGTGGAGACGGCGGAGGCGGAGCACGCCAAGGCGCGGGCCGGGCTCGGCGCGGCGCGCGCGCGGCTCACGCTCGGCTGGGGGCCGATCGCGACGTGGCGGAGCGAGGCGCAGGATGAGCTCGCGACCCGTCTCATCGACGGGCGCGCGCTGCTGGTGCGCGCGGACCTTCCCGGTCGACACAGCTGGGGTGCGCTGCCCGCCCAGGCGCTCGTCGATGTCGACGGCGTCGAGGTGCCGGGCCGCGTGCTCGGCGCGCTGCGCGCCGAAGGGGCGACGCAGAGCGCCGCGCTGCTGCTCGAGCTCTCCGCCGCGCCCACGGGACTCGGCGCCGGCGCCCGCCTGCCGGTGGCGCTGCTCAACGAGGTCCGAGCGGGGAGGGTGCTGCCCCGCTCGGCGCTGCTCTACGATGAGCACGGGCCCTATGTTTACAAGCAGGCGAGCGCGGCGGCGGCGGGCTCACCGGCTCGCTATGTTCCCCTGGCGGTCAGGTTGATTGCGCCCTACGGCGCTGGCTGGCTGGTCGAGGGCATCGACGATGACGATGAGATCGTCGTGAGCGGTGCGGGGGTTCTCTGGTCGCTCAAGGACCTGGGTAACCGCTCGAGCGAAGACGACGAGGATTAGAAGCGGGCTCGAAGCTCCGCAGGATCGACTCAAGCACGCATGCTGGCCGCCATCGTTCGAGCCTCGCTCACGCATCCGCGCATCGTCACGGCGCTCGCCTGCCTGATCGCCGCGCTCGGGCTCGCCGCGAGCGTCTCGGCACGCTTCGACGTGTTCCCGGATTTCGCGCCGCCCCATGTGCTGGTGCAAACCGAGGCGCCGGGTCTCGATGCGACGCAGGTCGAGTCGCTGGTGACGCGACCGCTCGAGGAGCTGCTCGCGGGGACCGAGGGGGTGAAGACCGTGCGCTCCACCTCCTCGCAGGGGCTCTCGGCCATGCAGGTGGTATTCGATCGGGCGGGCGACCCTTACCGACAACGCCAGGTGGTGACCGAGCGGCTCGCGGAATTCGCGGGCGTGCTTCCGCGCGGGGTCGGTGCGCCGCTGCTCTCGCCGCTGAGCTCCTCGATGGAGTATCTCGTGCACTTCGGCTACACGAGCGATCGGCTCTCGCCGCTCGAGCTGCGCGACATCGTGCAGTGGATCATCAAGCCGCAGATTCTCGCCGTGCCCGGTGTTGCGCAGGCGCAGATCTTCGGGGGGGAGGTGCGCGAGCGGCAGATCGAGGTCGATCCGGTCAAGCTCGCCGCCGTGCATCTCACGCTCGATGATGTGCTCGGTGCCGCGCGGCGCACGACCGAGCTCATCGGCGGCGGCTATCTCGAGACGCCGATGCAGCGGATCGTGATTCGCGCGCAGGCGCCGGGGGAGAGCGCCGATGCGCTCGGCAATGCGCTCGTCGGCACGAACGAGGGGCAAGCGGTGCGTCTGCGGGACATCGCCACGGTGCGCGAGGGAAGCGCGCCGCGCTTCGGCGATGCGCTGATCGCGGGCAAGCCCGGCATGCTCATCGAGACCTCGACCCAGTTCGGCGCGAACACGCTCGAGGTCACACGTGCGCTCGAGGAGCGGCTCGACGCGCTCGCACCGTCGCTCGCGCAGCAGGGGGTCGTGTACCACCCGGCGCTGCTGCGGCCCGCGAGCTTCATCGAGAGCGCGATCGAGAAGCTGCGCAACTCGCTGCTCATCGGCGCGGTGCTGGTGGTGGCGCTGCTGCTGCTGATGCTGCGCGACTGGCGCGGCGCCTTCATTTCCTTCAGCGCGATCCCGCTCGCGCTGCTCACGACGGTGTGGATTCTCGAGGCCTTCGGTCTCTCGCTCAACACCATGACCCTGGGCGGGCTGGTGGTCGCGCTCGGTGTGGTGGTCGATGATGCGGTGATCGACGTCGAGAACATCCTGCGGCGACGCCGTGCCGCAGGCGCCGACGTCGATCTCGCGCAGCTCTTCATCGGCGCCTCGCTCGAGGTGCGCCGGCCCGTGTTTTACGCGACGGCGGCGGTCGCCGTCGCGTTCCTGCCGATCCTGCTGATGACCGGCTTGCAGGGCTCGTTCTTTCGCCCGCTCTCGATCTCCTTCCTGCTGGCCGTCGGCTTGTCGCTCCTGGTCGCGATGAGCGCGACGCCCGCGATGTCCGTGCTGCTCATGGCGAAGCACCAGCCGCATCCCGAGGCACCGTTCCTCAAGCGCTGCAAGCGGGCGCAGCTCGCGGCCATCGAATGGCTGTATGCGCGCCCGCGTGTGCTTCTCGGCATCCTGGGAGCGAGCGGTCTTGCGGGCCTCATCTGCCTGCCGCTGCTCGGTGCGCGGCTCCTGCCGGACTTTCGCGAGAATTACTTGATCGCGCATGCATCGCTGCGCCCGGGGGTGTCCCTGGCCGAGACCGCAAGGGTCGGCGTGCAGATCTCCCGAGGCCTGATGGCGATTCCCGGCGTGAAGAGCGTCGCCGAGCAGATCGGGCGCGCCGAGAACGGCCAGGATCCCGATGCGCCGAACAAGAGCGAGTTCGAGGTGCAGATCGATCCGATGAAGGGGCGCGATGCGGCGCAGATCGATGCGTCCATTCGCAAGGTGTTCGATGACTTTCCAAACCAGCTGGTCGAGATCTACTCGGTGCTTGCCGAGCGCATCGGCGAGACACTCTCGGGTGAGGCGGCGCCGTTCTCGATCAGCGTCATCGGCTCGGATCTCGATGCGGACGATCGGGTGGGGGCACAGATCGTCGAGGTCTTGAAGCGGCTGCCCGACAGCGCCGGCGTGCGCCTGCTGGTGCCTCCGCGGCAGGTGGAGCTGCATCTCGAGCTCGAGCCCGAGCCACTCGCCCGCTATGGGCTGCAGGCGGCCGATGTGCTCGAGACCGTCAATGCGGCCTATCACGGTAGCATCGCCTCGCAGCTTCACGAGGCGGATCGCAGCGTGCCGGTCGCCGTGCGCATCGCCGGCGCGCCCGCCGACCCGCAGGCGCTCGGCTCACTCCTGCTGCGCGGCCGGGACGGCGCGATCGCTCCTTTGTCCGCGGTCGCCCGCATCAGCCTCGATGAGACGCGCAGTCTCATCGATCATCAGGACGGCCTGCGCCGGCAGATCGTGGTGGCCACCCCGCGCCGCGCCGATCAGGTGGGCTACTCGCGCGCCGCCCGTGCCGCGGTGGCCGCGCAGGTGCATCTGCCGCCCGGCGTCTTCCTGCGTTATGGCGGAGCGGCGGAGACGCAGGCCGCCGCAGCCCATGAGCTGCTCCTGCAGTCCCTGGCGGCGCTCGTGGTGATCGTGCTGCTGCTCGCGCTCGCCTTCGGCTCTGCGCGTCACGTGTGGCTCGTGCTGCTGTCGCTGCCGAGCACGCTGATCGGCGGCGTCGCCGCGGTCGCGATCACGGGCGCGACGCTCTCGCTCGGCGCGATGGTGGGCTTCGTCGCGCTGTTCGGCATGGCGGCCCGAAACACCATTCTGCTCGTCTCCCATTTCGACCATCTGGTCGAGCAGGAGGGCCTGCGCTGGGGTCTCGCCGCCGCCCTGCAGGGCGCGGAGGAACGCCTGACGCCCGTGCTGCTCACCGCGCTCCTGACCGCCCTCGCCCTTCTCCCGGTCGCCCTGCAGCTGCATCAGCCGGGGCACGAGATCGAGGGGCCCATGGCCGTGGTCATTCTGGGTGGGCTAATATCCTCCACTCTGGTCAGTCTGCTGCTGATTCCGCCGATGGCAGCGCGCTGGCTGCAACGTCCTACACCATCAAGGGAGTCTCTATGAGAAGAACGAAGCTCATCGCATGCACGCTGGGGCTGGCGGCTGCCGCGGGCGCCTTCGCCGCCGCGCCGCGCCTGCAGGTCACCGAGACCGTCACCATCGATGCGCCGGTCCCCACCGTGTGGAAGGCGGTCAAGGACTTCAACGGTCTGAACACCTGGCACCCCGCGGTCGCCAAGGACGAGATCATCGAGGGTCAGAACAACCACGTCGATGCGGTGCGGCTGCTCACCTTGAAGGATGGGGGCACCATCAAGGAGAAGCTCCTGGTCTTCAATCCGGCGGCTCACACGGTCAAATACACCATTCTCGAGGGCGTGATCCCGGTGAGCGACTACACATCGACCATCCGGGTGACCGGCGCCGGCGCGGGCAAGTCGCTCGTCACCTGGTCGGGTCATTTCATGCGCAAGAACACGGGCGACAACCCGGGGCCGAACGAGAACGACAAGACCGCGACCGATACGATCCACAGCATCTATCGCTCGGGTCTCGACAATCTCAAGAAGCAGGTCGAGGGGTCGCACTAGCGGCAGGCGGCGCGGATGGGGCGGCCCGGAGGGGGGGCGGGCTTCAACGGGCGCGCGGCGTCGAGCTCGCCGGCTCAAAATCCCAGGCGCGCCAACGCCTCAAAGACCCGCGCCTGCATCGCGTCCGACTTCATCGGAAATGCGCGGCAAAAGTGGTCGCGGGTCATCGCGGCATCGCGTGCGCGCACGTTCGCCGCCCACCGCTCGGCGCGCACGGGATCCCCGTTGAGCGTATGGGCGACGGCCGCGATCATCGCGATCAGCACGTGGGCTCCCGGAGAGCGCGCCGCCTGCTCGCCCCAGTGGGCCGCTTCCGCGTCCTCGTTCACGGCCATGTGCGTGAAGGAGCGCGTTCCGAGCATCGCGTAATACAGTGGATCGAGAGGGCTCAGACGCATCGCCAGATCGACGTGCCCCCGGCCTTCCTGAGGCCGCCCTGAGAGGGCCTCGGTCCACGCGCGTGCGTAGATTCCCTGGGCATAGTGTGGACTGATGCTCGTCGAGCGCTTGAGCCAGCTCAGGCTGCTTTCCAGGTCGCCCTCCAGCCAGTACGTGCGTCCCATCGTGAAGTTCACGAAGGGATCGAGTGGATCGAGCTCGAGACCGCGCTCCGCGAAGCGGCGCGCCAGGGCCGTCTCTGCGGCCGTGTCCTCGGTGAAGCGCATGAAAGCGGTCTGGAAGTGAATGAACGACAGGCCCGCGTGGGCGCGCGCGAACAACGGGTCGAGAGCCACGGCGCGCTGAAACAAGGTGCTGGCGGCGGCATTGTCGACACTGTTGAACCGGTACATGTGCTGCAGGGCGAGGTGGTAGGCGGACCACGCGTCGAGATTCTCGGTTGAGCCCAGCCGAGCGAGGGCGGCCTCATGGATCGGAATCTGGATCTCGAGCGCCGTGAGAACCCGGGAGCGGATGTCCTCGCGCATGGCGTGCACGTCATCGATCAGCCCCGAGAAGCGCTCGGCCCAGACGATGCCCCCATCCGCGGTGTCGACCAGCTCGACCGCGACCGCCAGGCCTCGATCCGACAGCTCGATCGTTCCGCCGAGGCAGTAGCGCACACGCAGCAGGCGGCCAATGTCGCCGACGTCGATATCGGATGCGCCCAGCCGGAATGAGGACCCCCGAGCGGTGACGAATAGCCAGCGCAGGCGGGACAGCTCGGTGATCAGCTCGGCAGGTAAAGCAAAGCTGAGCGCCGCATATCGCCCCCCTTCACCCATGAGGCGGAACGGCAGCACGGCAAGCGAGGGTCGGGTAGCGGAGTCCGGGGGCTGATTGGCGATGCCCTCTCCCTCGGCCGCCGTGACCGGCCCTGCGAGCGCAACCGGCCCCGTCGCGGTTCCCGATGTGGCCCTGACGTTCGCCACGAAGCGAAACCCCTGGCGATGGACGGTCTTGATGTACGTCTGCGATTTACCGTCATCGCCCAGCGCCTGGCGCGCAGACTTGATCCGACTGGCCACCGCAGCGTCCGACACGACGCGCCCGTCCCACACCTTCTCGATGATCTCGTCCTTCGAGACGAGGCGATCGTGGTTCTGGACCAATAAGGCGAGCAGCGCAAAGACTTGAGGCTCGAGCGCGTAGGTCGCATCGCGGGCACGCAGCTCGACTTTGGCCATGTCCAGCTCGAACGGGCCGAACTGGTAGATCATCGGCATAGAGTAGCGCCTGTCGGCAAAACTCCCAACAATCTCCAGGACTTCTCCACGACTGCTGCAAGCTTCAGGCAGAGGGGCGTGGCAGGCTGTTCACATCGGCTGCTGGAAAGGTTCCGGGGGCCGCACAACCCACACACGAAGGAGAAAGCCATGCCTCTCGTTACAATCGATGTGATCAAGGATGTCTTCACGCCGGCGCAGAAGAGGGAGCTCATCAACAAGGTCACCGAAGCGATGGTCGCGGTCGAGGGCGAGAACATGCGCCCCGTGACCTGGGTGCGCATCAATGAATTCGAGGGCGGGGACTGGGCGATCGGCGGCAAGGCACTGCGGGCCGCCGATGTGCACGCACTGGCGGCCGGAAAGGCAGCGTAAAGGGCAATCGCCCAGACGATCGCTCAGACCCGAGCGCGGGGTGGCGGCGAAGGGCGCCATCCCGCGCCTGCGGTCGAATCGCATTTGCCGCGAGGCTCTTGCGCCGCACCTTCGGGTATCATGGAGCCATTCCCGGATTGGCCCATGGACGTACTCAGTTCCTTTCATCCCGCCGTGGCTGCGTGGTTCACCCGCACCTTCGATGCGCCGACGCCCGCGCAGGTTGCGGCGTGGCCGGCCATCCAGTCGGGCGCCGCGACGCTGGTGGCCGCGCCCACCGGCTCGGGAAAGACCTTCGCCGCCTTTCTCGCCGCCATCGATCAGCTGGTGAAGGAGGGGCTCGAGGCACCGCTGCCCGACGAGACACGGATCGTCTACGTCTCGCCTCTGAAGGCGCTCTCGAACGACATCCATCGCAACCTCGAGGCGCCGCTCGCCGGAATCCGCGAGGAGCTCGCCTCGCTCGGGCTCCCCGAAGTCGCGATCCGCACCGTGGTGCGCACCGGGGACACGCCGCAGAGCGAGCGCGCGCGCATGCGTCGCGAGCCCCCGCACATCATCGTCACCACACCCGAGTCGCTCTATATCCTGCTCACCTCGAAGAGCGGGCGCGAGATGCTCGCCTCCTGCCGCAGCGTCATCGTCGATGAGATCCACGCCATCGCCGGCAACAAGCGCGGCGCGCATCTCGCGCTCTCGCTCGAGCGCCTCGAAGCGCTCAGCGGCCGGCGACTGCTGCGCATCGGCCTCTCCGCGACGCAGCGCCCCATCGAGGAAGTCGCCCGTTTCCTCGTCGGCGTGCGGCCCGATGCCGCGCCGTGCACGATCGTCGATGCGGGACACACCCGCCGGCGCGACCTGGCGCTCGAGCTGCCGCCCGCACCGCTCGAGGCGGTGATGTCCGGGGAGGTCTGGTCGCAGATCTATGACCGCCTTGCGGAGCTGATCCGCGAGCACCGCACGACGCTCATCTTCGTCAACACACGCCGGCTCGCCGAGCGTGTCGCGCGCCACATCTCCGAGCGTATCGGCGAGGAGCACATCGCCGCGCACCACGGCAGCCTGGCGCGCGAGCGGCGGCTCGACGCCGAGCAGCGCCTGAAGCGCGGCGAGCTCAAGGCCTTGATTGCCACCGCCTCGCTCGAGCTCGGCATCGACATCGGCGATGTGGACCTCGTCTGCCAGATCGGCTCGACGCGCTCGATCAATGCCTTCCTGCAGCGTGTGGGCCGCGCCGGGCACTCGGTTGGCGGCGTCTCCAAGGGACGGCTCTTTCCGCTCTCGCGCGATGAGCTCGTGGAGTGCGCGGCGCTGCTCGATGCCGTGCGCCGCGCCGAGCTCGATGAGCTGCGGGTTCCGCAGAACCTGCTCGATGTGCTCATGCAGCAGATTGTCGCGGAGGTCTCCGCCGCCGAGTGGTCGAGCGATGCGCTGTTCGAGCTCGTGCGCCGCGCCTACGGCTACCAGGACCTGAGCCGCGTCGAGTTCGATGAGTGCGTCGAGCTGCTCGCGCAGGGCTTCAGCACCCGCCGGGGCCGACACGGCGCGCTGATTCATCGCGATGGCGTGCACGGGATGCTCAGGCCGCGCAAGGGGGGCCGGCTGACCGCGATCACCTCGGGGGGCGCGATTCCCGACAACGCGGACTACCGGGTGCTGCTCGAGCCCGAGTCGCAGCTCGTCGGCACCGTCAACGAGGACTTCGCGGTCGAGAGCCTGCAGGGCGATGTGTTTCAACTCGGCAATACCTCGTACCGCATCCTGCGCGTGGAGCGCGGCACGGTGCGTGTCGAGGACGCGCATGGTCAGCCGCCGAGCATCCCGTTCTGGCTGGGGGAGGCCCCGGGTCGGAGCGATCAGCTCTCGGCGGCCGTTGCGCGCCTGCGGCGCGAGATCGAGGTGCGGCTCGAGGCCGAGCCGGGGACGGCCACCGCGTGGCTCATCGACGGAGTGGGCCTCGCGGCCGAGGCGGCGCTGCAGATCGTCGAGTATCTCGCCGCCGGACGCGCGGCACTCGGCGTCCTGCCGACGCTCGACACGCTCATCTTCGAGCGTTTCTTCGACGAGTCGGGCGGCATGCAGCTCGTCATTCACTCGAGTTTCGGCAGCCGCGTGAACCGCGCCTGGGGACTCGCGCTGCGCAAGCGCTTCTGCCGCACCTTCAACTTCGAGCTGCAGGCGGCGGCCACCGAGGATCACATCGTGCTGTCCCTGACGCAGGCGCACAGCTTCGAGCTTGCGGACGTGGCGCGCTACCTGCACTCGAACACCGCGCGACCCGTCCTGATCCAGGCGCTGTGCGCGGCGCCGATGTTCGAGGTGCGCTGGCGCTGGGATGCCGGCATCTCGCTCGCGCTGCCGCGCTTTCGCGGAGGCAAGAAGATCCCGCCGCAGATCGCGCGCATGAACGCGCAGGACCTGCTCGCTTCGGTGTTCCCCGATCAGGTGGCGTGCGCCGAGAATCTGCCCGGCGAGATCGAGGTGCCGGATCACCCGCTGGTGCGCCAGACGATTCGCGACTGCCTCGAAGAGGCCATGGACGTCCTGGGCTTCGAGAGACTGCTCAAGGGCCTGGAGAGCGGGATGATCCGGGTGATCGCGCGCGACCTGACCGAGCCCTCGCCGCTGGCGCTCGAAGCGTTGAATGCGCGCCCCTACGCTTATCTCGACGATGCGCCGCTCGAGGAACGCCGCACCCAGGCCGTGATGAGCCGGCGCTGGATCGACGCCGCCGAGGCGGCGGACCTCGGCAAGCTCGATGCCGAGGCGATCGAGCGCGTGCGCGAGGAAGCATGGCCCGACGCCACCACCGCCGATGAGCTGCACGATGCGCTCGGCTGGCTCACGTTCATCACCGAGGAGGAGCGGGCCGCGGCTCCCGGCTGGCCGGCGCTTCTCGATGAGCTCGAGGCACACCAGCGCATCGTCCCGGTCACGACGCCGAGTGGTGCGCGGCTCTGGGTGGCGGTCGAGCGGCGCGGGTTGTTCGAGCCCGAGGTGCCCGCCTCGGACGAGTCGCTCGTCGAGATCGTTCGGGGCCGCCTCGAGGGGCTGGGTCCGGTGACCCCGAGCGCCCTTGCCCGCGCGCTCGGCTTGCCCGTGAGCCGCGTTGATGCCGCGCTTGCGGCCTTGCAAAATGAGGGTTTTGCGCTCAAGGGGCGTTTCACGCCGCAATCCGCCGCGGGGCAGATCGAGGAGGAGTGGTGCGAGCGGCGGCTCCTCGCGCGCATCCACCGCTACACCGTCAAGCGGCTGCGCGCCGAGATCGAGCCGGTGGCGGCGCGCGATTTTCTGAGGTTCCTTTTCGACTGGCAACGGGTGCTGCCCGAGGCCCGCATGCAGGGACCCGATGCCGTGGCGGCGGTGCTCACGCAACTCGAAGGATACGAGGCGCCCGCTGCGGCCTGGGAGACCGACCTGTTACCGGCGCGCATTGCAGAATACGAGCCCGAGTGGCTCGATGAGCATTGCCGTGCGGGCCGCTTCGTTTGGGCGCGACTCGCCCCGCGCACGGGCGATCTCGAGCGCACCCCGCGCGCGGCGCGTGGAGCCGTGCCGGTGCGCTCGACCCCCATCACGTTGCTCGCCCGGCGCAGCGTCAAGGCCTGGTCGAGCTTCACGGCGGTGCCGAGCGCCGAGCACTTGAGCTCGCGCGCGCGCGCCGTCATGGACCATCTGGAGACGCACGGTGCCTCGTTCTTCGATGAGCTGACCGAGAGTGTGCGTCTGTTGCCGGTCGAGGCCGAGGAGGCGCTTGCCGAGCTCGTGGCGCTCGGGCTCGTCAATTCCGATAGCTTCGGCGGGCTGCGGGCGCTGCTCGTGCCGAGCAGCCAACGCGGGCGGGCGAGCGGCCGCCAGGGCCGCCGCAGGCGCCGCATCGCGCTCTTTGCCATGGCGGATGCGGGGCGCTGGGCGTCCGTGCGGCGGGTCGGCGCGTCGACCGGCGCCCGGCCCGAGGAGGCCGCCGTCGAGCACGTCGTGCGCACCCTGCTGCGACGCTGGGGAGTCATCTTCTGGAAGCTCATCGTTCGCGAGGCGGACTGGTTGCCGCCGTGGCGCGAGATCGTGATGTGTTGCCGGCGGCTCGAGGCGCGAGGCGAGATCCG